>Ga0272440_1002023_pt1 | contig 16096 bp, 16 predicted proteins | sample SSMMMBAug17_FD_192440 | JGI IMG/M metagenome (GOLD analysis project Ga0272440, IMG submission 192440) | Marine sediment archaeal communities from Little Sippewissett salt marsh, Falmouth, MA, United States - SSM-MMB-Aug17 | ecosystem: Environmental > Aquatic > Marine > Wetlands > Sediment ... | reverse complement strand
GCCTTAAGCTACTGGTTCCAATACTTGCGTTTTTGGGAAGATCGGATAAAGAATGGCCTTTTCTTGAAATTAAAACATCATGAGGATTCTCACGCTTTGTAATGGCCCCTAAGCATAAGCCTTCAGGAATTTCCGATGGCATATCTTTCATACTATGAACCGCAAGGTCTATTTCTTTTTCAAGTAAAGCTGTCTCAATTTCTTTAACAAATAAGCCTTTACCACCAACCTTAGCCAGCGGAACATCCAAAATTTTATCTCCTTTTGTTTTAATAATAAGAAGATCAACACTGCAATCTGGATAAATCTTTTGCAAACAAGACTGAACCCATCTTGCCTGCCATAAAGCTAAAATACTTCCCCTGGTCCCTATTATAATTTTTTTCTTCATCACACCCCACATGAGCTGCAGCTGGTTGCTGTACATGAACCGCAAGAACTTGTTCCAGCAGAGGTGCTTACAGTTTCTCCTCCACTTCCTTTACTAACAAACCCACAAGCTGATAAAAGTCTCTGAACATCCTTTGTTTTGCAATCAGGACAAAAAGGTTTTTCATTTGAAAAAAGTAAAAGCTCAAAATCTTTATCACATTGTTTACAGTAAAATTCATATATAGGCATGGTATTCTTTCTTTCAAAATTTTTAACTCAGTTAAATTTTTGGGTTATATTTAATCTATTTTTTTATTTCTTCCAGTTTTTCCATAACACCACAAGCAATTAGAGGCAACAAAATTTCATGATGTCCCACAAGGTTTATACCAACGCCATTAGATGCTGTAGGCCTGTTAACAACATTTGTAAGCGGCCTGTATTGTCGAATAAAATCCATATTTACCGCTGTAAAAGAGTGAACAGGAAAACCAAGGTTACGAGTTAATGTTAAGGCTTTAAGAAATACTTCGGGCAAAACAACTGCAGACCCAACATTCAAGTAAACACCTTTTGTCAATGTTGCTACTACAGATGAAAAAGTATTAAAATCTTTATAAGTTGCAGCACCAGCAGCTTCAGGATTAAAGCCATGATGCATATGAACAATGTCTGTTCCAAAAGCAACATGGACTGTTATGGGGACATCTAAACGAACACAGGTAGCCAGTAAACTTTGATTTGCAAAAGGGAGATTGGCATCCAGAATTGCCTGGCCTATAGATTTCCCCAAGCCTTCAGATGATTGAACAGTTGATTGAATTGCATTACAAATAAACTCAGCAGTTTCTTTAGCCATTCCAAATTGTCCTTCTCCAAGCACAGCTGACACATCTTCTGATGTTTTTCCTGCAAGGGCTAACTCTGTATCATGAATAATTCCAGCCCCATTAACAGCCACGGCATGAATAATACCTTCCTCCAATAGCTGTATTAGTAAAGGATTAAGCCCCACTTTAATTACATGAGCACCCATTGCAAGCATAACTGTATGATCGTTTTTAATGGCTTCAACGATGGCATCAATAACAATTCTGATATCAGTTGCACCAAGAAGATTGGGAAGTCCTTCCAAAAAATTCTTAAATGAACCTTTTTTCTGCCATGGTTTTGCAAAATCTGACTGGGAAACTTTGCTTTTACGATCATAAATTGAATAAGTTGATAATTTGGAAAAATCTATTTCAGGTAAATCTGTTTTCATGGAAATAATATCCGATCCACCAGGTCACATAAAATATGTCCCATGGTAATATGAGTTTCTTGAATTCGTGCAGTTACATTAGAGTTTACAGCAAATAACATATCTGAGTATTCTGATGTTTTACCGCCACCTTCGCCTGTCATGCCAACAGTTGTTAATTCCATTTCTTTAGCAACTTTCAGGGCATCGACAACATTGGCAGAATTACCACTGGTGCTTATTCCCCAGGCAATATCATATTTTTTTCCAATCGCTTTAATTTGTTTTGAAAAAATTTCATTAAAATCATAATCATTACCAATGCTAGTTAAAATGGAAGTATCTGTTGTCAATGCTATAGCTGCTAAAGGAGGACGTTCTATTTTAAAACGATTCACAAACTCTGCTGCAATATGCTGGGCATCAGCAGCACTTCCGCCATTGCCAAAAATTAAAATTTTATGTCCAGATGTCAGACATTCAGCCATGCTTTGAGCGCATTTTTCAAGTATCTCAACATGAGATTCAATACTTGCTCGTTTAACAGCCAGGCTATTATCCAAAATTTCTAATATTCTTGTTTTCATTTCTTTTTCCTGTTTTTAATTGTTTAATTAATCATTTTTTTCAATCCTATGAAATCTTTTAATTGCTTCTTCAACTATTGAGATTTCATCGGATAAAATTGTTCTACAATCTAAAAAAAACTGGTCATTTTCTATGCGGCCAACAATCGGAGGAGTTTGTGATCTAAAATATTTATCTATTTTATCTGGAGATACAAAATCAGAAACAATACTTATACAATACGAAGGTAATTTTTGAAGGGGCAAAGCTCCACCGCCTATTTTGCTATTTCTTTTTACGATGTCTATATTTAAATTTTTCAGATTAAAACTCTTGAAAGATTTGCATATTTTTTCTGCACAATCTTTTATTTCTGTTAATGATCGATCAATCAATCTTAAAGTTGGAACAGTTTCAAAAACAGTTTTTGGATTTTGATATAATCTTAAAGTTGCTTCAAGTGCAGCCAAAGTCAATTTATCAATCCTTAATGCCCTGGCCATTGGATTTTTTTTGATAGCATCAATAATAATTTTTTTTCCAACAATAATTCCTGCTTGAGGACCGCCTAACAATTTGTCTCCACTGAATGTTGCTATATCAACACCTGCTGCTATCATTTCTTGAACTGTTGTCTCATACATTAAGCCTTTCTTAGATAAATCGACAAGATTACCACTACCTAAATCATTCATTACTGGGATATTATTTTTTTTGCCCAATTCAACCATCTCTTTAATGGAAACAGAGGCAGTGAAACCTGTTATAGCATAATTGCTTTGATGAACTTTTAATAATAATGCTGTTTCAGGTGTAATGGCACTTTCATAATCATATAGATGGGTCCGATTTGTTGTACCAACTTCAATCATACACGCACCACTAAGCGCCATAATATCTGGAATTCTAAAAGAACCACCAATTTCAACAAGTTCTCCTCTTGAGACCACAACCTCTTTTCTATCTGCAATTGTCTGCAAAGCTATCAATACAGCACCAGCATTATTATTGAGCACAGTTGCAGCCTCAGCTCCAGTTAGAAAACATATAAGAGTTTCAACAATTGAATATCTTTGACCACGTTTACCAGTATTAAGATCAAACTCTAAATTTGAATAATGAGAAGCTATTTTAGAAACATGTTTCAAGACTTCTGATGACAGAACCGATCTACCTAAATTAGTGTGTACAATAATTCCTGTTCCATTTATTATATTGGTCAGGTTCGGTTGCAATGTTTTAAATAGAAAGTCCTTAATAGTTTTTATGATTGTTGATTCTCTAATATCAATGGCTGTTTTTTTTTCTTCAAGTATTTCTTTACGAAGCTCTTCAAGCACAACCTGTATCGATTGAATAACAACAGTTCTGGGAGCATCTTGAAATATTGTATCAGCAGAAATTATATTATAAAGCTTATCAACTTTTGGTATATTTTTTAAATATTCATGTGTATTCATAAATCTTTCTTTCAAGTTCAGATAGATCATTCAAAAATAAGATATTTAGATTGAGAGTTAATTTTTTTCAAGAACTTTCTTGTTGTTCATTGTTTTAAATGATAATATAAATTTTTTTATTATAAAAGATTAGTATATTAGAGCTTAAATTTTTATGCTTTTAATAATTACATTTCAGTGATGATCATAAAAAGGCAAAAAAAACATGTCTGATCAAGTCGAAAAAGTTTTTTTAAATCAAAGGGCAATACATAGAATAAGATTGCTTATTCATAAAAGGCTGGGCATCCATATTAAAGAAGGAAAAGAATCTTTGCTTCGTCAACGACTTTGGAAATTAATTCAAAGTGAAGAATTCAAAGATTTAAATGATATTTGTGATCATATAGAAAATGAAAAGGACTCAGCTTTACTTTTACGCCTGGCTACATTGATCTCAACAAATCATACATATTTTTTTCGAGAAAAATCTCATTTTAATTATCTTCAAAAACATATTTTACCAAATATTAAACTTCATAATGATAAATTAAGAGTATGGAGTGCCGCGTCATCAAGTGGAGAAGAAGTTTACACACTATGTATGGTTCTTGCTGATACACTTGGTAAAGATAGATTTCTTGAAAAAGTAGCTATCTTAGGAACAGATATTTCCCAAAGAGTTCTTCAAAAAGCCGAATATGGACATTATTTAAAAGAAAATTTGAATCAAATTCCTCCAAATTATAGACTAAATTATATAGACTCAGTCAGCAAAGATACATTTTGTGTTAATGAAGACTTAAAAAAAGTATGCTTGTTTAGAAGGCTTAATCTAAATATGGCCAGATATCCTTTTAAACAAAAATTTCATATTATTTTTTGTAGAAATGTGTTTATTTATTTTGATTTACCAACACAAGAGGCTATTTGTAACGAAATTGCAAGGCATTCAACATCAGATGCATGGCTTTTTATAAGCCAGACAGAGACATTACGTAATTTAAATGTTCCATGGAAGTATGTTACCCCAGGAGTTTATCGTAAAAAATAAAGGTTAATAAGCACCATAATATTTGTAGCGACGTTATGAATAAAAAATCCATGAAAAAAATTAGTGTTCTTGTAGTTGATGATTCAGCTCTTGTCAGAGAGTTACTCTCACAAGGATTATCTGAAGATCCAGAAATAGAGGTAATTGGTACGGCACATGATCCATATCAAGCCAGGGATATCCTTGTACTTAAAGAACCAGATGTCATTACATTAGATGTAGAAATGCCCCGAATGGATGGCATTACATTTTTAAAAAAATTCATGGAGATTATTCCTACCCCAACAATAATGGTAAGCTCTCTCACAGAAAATAACAAGCGATTGACCATGAATGCCCTGGAGGCAGGTGCTGTTGATATTGTTCCAAAACCTAAAGCTGGACTGGTAGATGGCCTTCCTGCAATGATGAAAGAGCTCATCCAAAAAGTAAAAATGGCATCAACTGTCAATGTTTCAAAAGTAAGGCCTAAATCTGTTAAACCTCTAAATGTCAATACTTCAATTCAACATGCTCTTGATGAATCAACTGACCGTGTTATTGCAATTGGATCTTCAACTGGTGGAACAGAAGCTCTGGCCAGAATTCTTCCTATTTTCCCTCCAGCATCGCCTGGTATTGTAATTGTGCAACATATGCCAGCAGATTTTACTGCTTCACTTGCAGAGCGTTTAAATCGTTTAGCAATGATGAATGTCAAGGAAGCTCAAAATGGCGACCGCATTATTTCTGGGCAGGTTTTGATTGCACCTGGTGGAGAAAAACATCTGAAAGTTCATCGATATGGTGGTCAATATCGAATAAAACTTGTAGATGGAGAACCTGTTTCAAGCCACAGGCCATCTGTTGATGTCATGTTTGAATCTATTGCAAAAGCTGTAGGAAAAAATTCTGTTGCTGTTCTTATGACAGGGATGGGAAGAGATGGTGCTGAAGGCCTACTCAAAATCAAAAATAATGGAGGACGTACTTTTGTTCAGGATGAACGTACCAGCGTTGTTTTCGGAATGCCAAAAGTTGGATGGCAGCTTGGAGCAGCTGAAGCAATGGTCCCTTTAGGAGATATACCATTAACAGTAATGAATGCAATTAAACGATCTCAATCAAGAAAGGAAAAAAAATGAAATCATTAAATGCATATAGGTTTGTAGTACCCTTTTTGTTTGCTACTCTTTTATTTCCACAATTAGCATTAGCAGAGACTTCCTTCACAATAACACCTCTTTTTGGAGGCTATTTCTTAGAGGGAAATAGAAATATAGGAAATTCTCTTATTTCTGGTTTAAGCTTAAATTTTTCCCTTTCTAAAAAATTTATAACTGAAATGACATACTTAAGAGGTGATTTTGACCTAAACTTTTATGATATAAATACAAAAAAATGTATTACTTATGATGGAATTGATACACATTTCTTCCACATTGGAGGTCACTACCATGTTTTTAAGTATAAAAATTTTATACCATATGTTGCAGGCGGAATTGGTTTGAATCATATGTATTCTGATCATGCAGACATGTTCAGGCATAACCCAGATAGACATTACCAGTTTCAAGTTAACTATGGTGCTGGAATAAAATATCGTATAAGTGACGAACTTGCTTTTCGTTGGGATGTGCGGCATTTAATATCTTTTGAGCATAAAAATAATGACCTTTCAATCCTGATGGGAATATCATATTCATTTGATTTTGGAAAAAAAGAACAAAAGCCAAGTATTAAAAAAACTTATTTATCATCACATATTGAAAAAAAATCTTCTACACAGGGAAAAACAGTTCAAAAGAAAAGTTCACATTTAGTGAAAAAGGAAACAATTGATACTGATAATGATGGCATTTTAGATGCTAATGATATTTGCCCTAAAACAACTCCTGCTGTTGAAGTTGATGAATATGGATGCCCAAAAGATTCTGATAAGGATGGAGTTTATGATGGGATTGATAGATGCCCTAAAACCCCCTTAAAAGTTTCTGTTAATATTTTTGGTTGCGCTCCTGATCATGACAGAGATGGTGTGATTGATGCTAAAGATAAATGTGCTGATACACCTTCTAAAATTCCTGTTGATTCAAAAGGATGTCCACTTGATGAAGATCGAGATGGTGTCTTTGATCCTCATGATATCTGCCCAAAAACACCTTATGGAAAAGTTGTTGATTCAAAGGGATGCCCTGTTTTAACTAAAACATTGAAAACTTTTCGTATGAAAATTGAATTTGATTATAAAAGTGCTGAAGTTCGTCCCATTTACCACAAAGATCTGGAAAAAGCTGCCAAAGAAATGATTAAATTTAGAAAAGCTTTAGCAATAATTGAAAGTCATACAGATAGTATTGGATCTAATGTCTATAACATAAATCTTTCCAATGAAAGAGCAGAAAGTGTTAAGAACTATTTAAATAAAAATTTTAATATTCCATTAAACAGAATGTTAACATTTGGCTTTGGAGAAGCAAAACCTATTGCTGATAACCAGACAGAAATTGGTCGTCAGAAAAATAGGCGCGTTGAAATAACAATCAAAGAAAAATTGCTCAATAAAAAGAAAGCAAAAAACAGTGAATGATTCATTTACTGACTTTATTTTTGATAAATTTCAAAAGCTAATTATTCAAAGAACTGGGATAGTTTTTGGGAATCGAAGACGAAATGAGTTGCAACGTCATGTTCAGAAAACATGTCAGAAAAAAAATTTTTCTGACATGGAACAACTTTTTCGACAACTTTCATCAAGCTCAACAGATAGTCCTTTATGGGATTATTTTATTGATTCCATCATTGTTGGTGAAACATATTTTTTTAGAGAAAAACTTTTATTTAAGGCTCTAAGGGAAAAAATTTTTCCTGAAATTATTTCCAGACATGAAAAAGATCGATCTATGCGAATATGGAGTGCGGGGTGCTCTACAGGAGAAGAACCATATTCTTTATCTATTTTATTAGATCAACTTTTGGGTGAAGACATTAAGAACTGGCATATTTTTATTTTGGCAACAGATATAAATAAGCCATCATTAAAAAAAGGAATTGAGGGAAAATATCGTAGCTGGTCATTCAGACAAACTCCCCAAGAGATTATTTCCACTTATTTTAAAAAGAATAATGATGATTTTCAAATTAGAAAAGACATACAAAAAAGAGTCATGTTTTCAAACCTGAATCTGAAGAATCCAGTTTATCCTTCCTTAGCAACATGCACACAAGCAATGGATTTAATCTTATGGCGCAATGTAGCCATATACTTAACTGAAGATGTTATAAAAGATGTTTTAGAAAGGTTTTATAAGAGTTTATTGCCATTAGGTTTTTTTAATATAGGTGCTTCTGAAGCCTGTCATATGGAATCAACTTCGTTTATTTCAAAAGACTTTCAAGGCGCATTTATATATCAAAAAGATCGTTTTGAAAATTTATCTCAAAAGCCACAATTAAAACAATCTTCAAGTTCATATATTATAGAAAACAAATCTTATGATTTTAATAAACCAGAAAAGACAAAGAAAAACTTTTTTACAAGCCCTGAAAAGCTTTCAAGCCCGAAATCATCTCAGGAGAAACTATCTTTTGTAGAAAAAGCTGAAAGATTTACCAAAGATCAAAACTTTTCTGAGGCAATAAAAGCTTATCAATCTCATTTATCAATATATAATGATGATGCAATTACCTGGTACAGGTTAGCTCGTGTATATGCAAACTGTGGAAATTTAGAAAATGCTAAAAATTCTTGTGTTACAGCTATTAAGAATGATCCTTTAATTGAAGAGGCACACTACATAAAAGGTTTAATTAATGAAGAAAATGGTAAATTAAAAGAGGCTATTGCTGACTATAAAAAAACTTTGTATTTGAATGCAGATTTTGTACTGGCTCATTACCATCTATCAACTGTTTATCAGCAAATTCAAGAAGAAACACAAGCTGATCGTCATAAAAACCAGGCTATCAGAATTTTATCACAACGAAATTCAGATGAAATTGTCCCTGGAGCTGATGAATTAACAGTTGGTCAGCTACTGACCTTATTGAAAGAAATTGGATAGATGTCAAATGTTTTGTATTAAACTTTTTATTTTAAAGCCATCATACGATAAACTAACATTCCAGAAAGCCAGGCTATATCTTCGGGAGACAAAATTTCATGAATATTATTTGAAAAAAGAATATTTGCCTCTGGCGTAAAGTCATCATCACCTTCCCACATTACAATTCTTATGGTTATATTTGGTAAAATCTGAAATTCAAGACCAAGGTCTCCATAGTCTATAAGATGGGCATTAAGCTTTTGTGCAGCATGTTTCAAAAGTTTTAGCTGTTCTCCAAAAACTTTTTTTAAAGGATCTATGGCTCTTTTAACAAAAGCACTAAAATAAAATGATGCTCCTGGAATTTCTCTATAAGATACCCATTGATTAAACTCACTTTGAGGTCTTCCTCCTAAGTAATGAAGCAATAACACTTGTTCTTGGATTGGAATTTCTTGATCATCATCAGAATCAAATTGAAAATCAGGATATTGAATAGTATATGTTCTATTTAAAAAAGGAACATACAATTTTTGTTCATCAATGGGATCAAAACCACTAAAATTAATAATAGTTTCAAAAGAGATAGACTTAAGTTTATCTATTGCAAGTTTTCTTGCATTTTCATAGTCATCAATTCGTGCCATTTTAAATCCTTATTAAGTTTTTATGGTCAATATAATATTTAGCCAATATTGATAGTGATGTCTACCTATATTTAAAGAGATATCTAAAAGTTTAGTAACATATATTTTTAACTTACACAATTCAAATTAATAGCAGAAGTATATCGGTATATAAAGTTGATTTCTTTTTATAATTTTTGCCCATTAAAATCGTTGAGTTAAGATATTTAATAAAACAGGAGGAACATTATAAGAAAAAAAAAATTCTTAGATATAAAAGATTGGCCAGAATAATGCATTTTATATAAAAATCATAATCAATATTCCTAAATCCTATTGACTTTTTAGTAAATGGGTTATACAAATTTTTACTTTGTAAAATTTATTATTAAAACGAAGAACAATAAATATGAGCTCAAATAAATCAATCGAAGACAATTCGAAGGCACTCATCCTTATAGTTGATGATTTGCCTCAGAACCTTCAGGTTCTTGGAAGCATATTAAGAAAAAATAAGTACCAGATTGCTGTAGCCACAAATGGTCAACAAGCAATAGATATTTTGAAAAATATATCACCGGACTTAATTTTGCTTGATGTTATGATGCCTGGTATTGATGGCCATGAGGTTTGTCGTCGATTAAAAAAACAGGATAGTACAAAAGATATATCCATAATCTTTTTAACTGCAAAGTCTGAAACAGATGATATTGTTAAAGGTTTTGAGTTAGGTGCTGTTGACTATATAACAAAACCATTCAATGCAACTGAGCTTCTGGCACGTGTCAGAACACATATAGAATTGAAAAAAAACAGGGATGTAATTTTAAACTTAATTGATAAACTTGAAGAAAAAAATCGTATTTTGGAAAAATTAGCTGTAACAGATGGCCTGACACGTTGCTATAATCATAGCCATATTATTGATCGTCTGGGGCATGAAATTTGTGCAGCTTTCAGACATTCAGATCCTTTATCAATAACGATGTTTGACATTGATTTTTTTAAAAAAATCAATGATACATATGGTCACCAGGTTGGAGATGAAGTTCTTGTTAAAGTGACTGATAAAATTAAAGACGTTTTACGAGAAATTGATATTATTGGTCGATATGGCGGTGAAGAATTTTTGGTAGTAATGCGGAAAACTGATCGTGAAGGCTGTTATATTGCCAGTGAACGAATTCGTAAACAAGTTGAAGCCCTAACCTGGGAACATGAAAATCTTCATGTTACAATTAGCGGTGGAATTGGTGTATTGGAAAATGAATCTGAGAACGCGGCCTCAATGATTAAAAGGGCTGATGAATGTCTATACATTTCTAAAGAAAATGGCCGAAATAGAATTGAATGTGGAAAAATTTAAAATTTTTCAGCAAAATATAGCTTTGTAAAATTAATCCTTTACTCCAGCTTCCATTCTAAAATAAACCACTTATAAGCGTGAAAATTTTTTATAATATTTCTATCTTCTTACATATCAGATGCTAAATGAATAATCCTATCTATAATAAACATGTTCATGTTATAAATACACATGGATTAGGAGATATTGTAATGATATTTCCCTTGATTAATATTCTAATGAAAGAACACCCTAAAACAATAACATTTTCTGTTAAATCGAAGGGAGAATCAGATATTATTCGTGCTTTTTTTCCATCAATTACAATGGATAAATTTGTCCTTGTCTCTAAATATAAAAAGATCAGAAATCCTGCTCTAAGGTTTGTTAATTATGTTCAATCGGTTAGAAAGCTAAAACCAGATATTGTGATAACATGCTTTAATGTTCACCCAATGCTTGCAAACCTTACAGCATTTTTTTCTAATGCAAAAATTCGGATTGGATGGGAAAGTTTATGGGATTTTTTGAATACAACCACAGTATCTGTTCTTCCTGGAAAACATAAAGTCTTTCAAAATTTATCATTATTGGAAGCTTTATGTAGAAAAAAATTTTATCCTCAGCCTCCTACCTTTTATATTCATTCTAAAAAAATGAAATCAATGATAAAAACAATTAAAGATCATGGCGGAAACATATATAAAGATTATATAATTGGAATTGCACCCGGTAGCGGCTTTCTTGAAAAACATAAACGTTGGCCTGTATCTAAATATGCAGAACTAATTGATCGAGTTAAAATCAATACAAATTTTAAAGTTATACTTTTAGGTTCTGAAGTAGAAACTGATTTAAGCCTTGATATTATTGGTATGCTTAAAAATAAAAAATCTGTAATAAATTTAACAGGAAAAACGACAATTTGTGAATCAATTCATTTGTTACGTTTGTGCAATGTAGTGATCTCTAACTGTAATGGACTTTCTCATTTAGCAGGTGCTGTTGGAACAAAGGTTATTGGATTATATGGGCCAACAGATCCCAGGCATACAGGTGTTTTTTCATCTGATTCAACAATTATAAAAAAAGAAAAAAACTGTAGCCCCTGTTATGGGCGTAAAAATATTACAGGCTGTGGTAACCCTACTTGTATGACTGACATATCTGTTTCTGAGGTTTTTGATACTTTAATGACTATAAAACTCGAATCATATTCAAGCCATCGTCATTTTTTGAATAATAATCAGGTTTAATAGTCTCAATTGTAAACTGATGTTTTGAGTAAAAATTTATTGCACTTTTATTGGACAAAGACACATTAAGGCATACGTTTTGTGCCCCCTTCTTATGCGCCTCAAGAATACTGTGTTCAAGTAATTTACCACCAATCCCCCATTGTTGATAAGAATTATCCACTAAAATTTTATCAATATGCATTACATTCTTAACAAGGTGGTATGTTATATTTCCAACAAGATTTTTTTTTATCCAGGCAATATTTGTAAAAAAATTTGGAGAAGTCAATATTTTAAAATAATAACGAAAGGGCCAGGGCATTGCATTTTTTTGGTCAATCCTTTGGATTAGCACAATATCATGCAAACGCATTGGAAGAATTGATAATTTTTTAAGAAGTGCATTGTCCATTCTTTATTATTAGCATTATTCAATTTAGCTAATAAGATTTAGATAAATTGACTAAGTAGTGTCAAACTTTATAAATTTTCATCAATATCATTAATTATATCATATAACTCATCCTCATTTTTTGCCTTTAGCAGTTTCTGCTTGAACATTTCATTTCTAAGAATTCTAGAAATATGTGCCAGTAATTTCAAGTGCATTCCTGTTGAATTTTCTGGCGTAACCAACAAGAAAAAAATATGTGTTGGTCGTCCATCAATGGAACCAAAATCAATCCCATGACGACTTATACCTAATGATAATGCCAATTGTTTCAGATGTTTCATCTTTCCATGGGGAATTCCGATACCATTACCAATCCCAGTGCTTCCAAGGCGTTCTCTCTCAATTAGCACTTTCATCAAATCTTCTTGTTTAACATCAAATATCTTAGCGACTGGTTCGGATAATTCTTTTAGAACGCTTTCTTTATCATTTGATTTCAGGTCAGAAATAATGGCTTTTTTATCTAACACATCAACAATTCTCATTGAGCACCTCTCTTTGAAGTGGGGAATTTTTTATTCCCAACTAAAATGAAAACCTTGTGCATCTTAAAGATGCACAAGGTTATTATTTTTTATAATTCTGTCTATTATTATTTATTTAAAACATTTGCAATTAGTTCATTGGTTGAATTAAACCATAGTTACCATCATTTTTATGATAAAGCACATTAACTCTATTAGTTTTAGCGTTAGTAAAAACTAAAAACGTCTGATCAATAATTTTCATTTGTTCAATAGCTTCTTCTTCGCTCATAGGTTTATAGTCAATGCTCATAATCTCTACTTGTGGCTCATTATCAAAATCAGGAATTTCTGATGGCATAACTGACATATCCTTTTTCCCCCGATTTTGAGGTCTTCGTTTTTTTTGTTTACCTTTACTCTTTTTAATTTGCTTTTCTAATTTGTCAAGAACAATATCAATGGCTGAATACATATCTTCCTGTTCTTCGCGACCATTAATATTTAAACGATCACCAATAATGCTTACTTCTGTAATGTGTCGAAACTTTTCGATAGAAAAAACGACATTGGCCTCTGCTGGATTGTCCAGATAACGATCAAAACGATCCAATTTTGATCCAATGTAATTTTTTAAATCATCCGAAGGTTTTAAATTTTTAAAAGTCACTGATGTTTGCATACACATTCTCCTATAATTGTTTGCGTTTGCTTGATGGCAGCACACCGAGCATTTCTCGATATTTCGCCACTGTTCGTCTTGCAATTTCGATATTAGACTGTTTCAAGATTTGTGCAATCTTGTCATCACTGTATGGTTTTCTTTTATCTTCATTTTGTATAATCTGACGAATACGTTCTTTAACTGTTGCAGATGCAATGGCTTCACCATAAACGCGTTTAATGGAGCTGTTAAAAAAATACTTCAACTCAAAAATTCCCTGAGGGGTATGAACATATTTATTTGTTGTTACACGGCTGATTGTTGACTCATGCATGTCAATATCTTCAGCCACATCCCTTAAAACCATAGGTTTCAAATAAGCAATTCCCTTTTCAAAAAATTCACGTTGAAAACGAACAATGCTTTCCATAACTTTGTATATGGTCCTTTGCCTCTGATGAATGCTTTTAATCAGCCATGTGGCAGATCTTAACTTCTCTTGAATATAATTTTTTGCCTGACCAGAAATCTGACTTTCCTGTCTAAGAGCATCTCTGTAAAAAGGGCTGACCTTTAGACGGGGCATTCCATCATCATTTTGAACAATAACGAATTCATCTGCTTCCTTATAAACAAAAATGTCTGGGCTGATATATTGAGATTCATCATTATTAAATTGATGACACGGTCTAGGTTCAAGACTTTTTATTATATCAGCCGCTATTATGACGTCTTTTAATTCTTTTTTTAATGCTCTGCAAATAGCATTATAATTTTTATTTTGAAGATGAGTTAGATGGTTGGTTATGATATCTGTGACAATAGAGTTTTCAAGGCCCAATACCTTTGCCTGAATCAATAAACACTCTTCAAGATTACGAGCACAGACTCCAAGAGGATCAAATGTTTGCATAAGAGATAAGACGTCATTTATTTTTTCTATATCATGACCAGTTGATTCTGCAATTTCTTCCACTGATGTTGTCAGAAAACCATTATCATCTATATTTCCAACTATAATACTGCCAATGGCTTCTTCTTCTTTTGATGGAAAAGTCATTAACAGTTGCCATAATATATGTTCATCTAAAGATTTTCGTTTTGCTACAAAAGATTCATATTGAGGTGTATCTCTTTCTTCAGGTTCATAACTAATATTTCCAGATGTATTATATTCTTCAATATAGTTGTTCCAGTCAATTTCATGCTGCAAATTATCTTCAACAGTTACTTCTTTTATATCTTCTGATGAAATCTCAGGTTTTTCATCATCGGGCTCTCCTGTGGAAACATCTGCTACTTCATCAATGGTTGGATTTTCCTCCATCTCCTGGAAAATCATTTCCATTAATTCAAGGCGGGAAAGCTGCAATAATTTAATCGCCATCTGCAATTGCGGTGTCATTATTAGCTGTTGCGTCAGGCGGAGTTGCTGTTGGAGTTCCAATGCCATATTTTTATGTTTCTTCTTTACTTTAAATGTTCAGATACTAAAAAAATCAGTTCTTAACGTTCCTTATAGACGAAAAGATTCTCCTAAATAAATCTTTCGAGCAATTTTGCTCGATGCAATATGTTCCGGTGATCCGGACTCAATAATTTTTCCTTGAGACAAAATATAAGCATGATCACAAACACCAAGGGTCTCACGAACATTATGATCAGAAATTAATATACCGATTTCTTTTTTTGTTAATTGCTTAATTATATTTTGAATATCTTCAACTGCGAGAGGGTCAACACCTGCAAAAGGTTCATCAAGTAATATAAAAAGTGGATTAGTTGCCAATGCTCGTGAAATTTCCAGTCGTCGTCTTTCACCGCCAGACAACATATATCCTTTATTTTTTCTGATATGGGTTATCCCTAATTCATTTAGTAATTGATCAGTTCGCTCTAATTGTTCACTTCTTGTAAGAGGCATTGTTTCCAGTATAGCCAGTATATTTTCCTCTACAGTTAATTTTCTAAATACTGATGCTTCTTGAGGTAAATATCCTAAGCCTTTACGAGACCTCATATACATTGGAGAATTAGTAATATCTTCACCATCAACAAAAACCTGACCGCTAGTTGGTCGAATTAAACCAACAGTCATGTAAAAAGTGGTGGTTTTCCCAGCGCCATTAGGTCCTAATAAACCAACAACTCTTCCATCTTCTAAAGACAGGCTAACTGAATCAACAGTTTTTTTTCCATAATATGCCTTTGTCAAATTTTTAACGCTTAAAGTGGCCATAAAATAAAGCCTGATTATTCTCTTATTAAATAAGCCTGATTATTCTCTTATTAAATGTTGTTCCTAATCTTACATAGATTTCTTTAAAACGCAATACTGATTTAAAATCATTATAAAACTTGTCTAATCATTTCTTTTTCTGATCTCTGAATCTCTTGACATCCTGTTCTGAATATTCATAGAAAGCTTCAACCTGCTCACCTTTTTTGCTTTCAATCTCAATTTGATTATTATCCATGTGTAACGTAATTTTTGATCCTGTAATTCTATTTTCTCCCTGATATAAATAAGCTTTATTTCCAGATAGTATTAGCTTATTTTCTTTTGCAATATAAGTAGCATCTTCAGACTCCACTCTATAATCAT
>Ga0272440_1002021_pt1 | contig 16101 bp, 10 predicted proteins | sample SSMMMBAug17_FD_192440 | JGI IMG/M metagenome (GOLD analysis project Ga0272440, IMG submission 192440) | Marine sediment archaeal communities from Little Sippewissett salt marsh, Falmouth, MA, United States - SSM-MMB-Aug17 | ecosystem: Environmental > Aquatic > Marine > Wetlands > Sediment ... | reverse complement strand
ACAGTGCAATCCAACAGCAATCCATCCCTGGTAAATGTGAGTATCACCGGCAACACTTTGACCCTGTCATTGGAAGAAAACCAGAGCGGTGCCGCAGCCATTGAAATCTTGGCCGAGTCCAATGGTCTGACAGTTGTCAATGATTTTGTTGTTCAGGTGTCAGCAGTGAATGATCTTCCTGAAATATATCAACTGGCAGATTTGACCACTTATGAAGGCATTGCAATTACACAAACCTTTACAGCCAATGACATTGAGAGTCAGACCTTGATGCTGTCGCTGGACATTTCAAACACCCAATTGCTTCCTTATAATCAGGTGACCATACATGGCGGTCAAAGCATTGAAAATAATCAAACAATTATTGATGCCGGTGTGGCTGTTGAAATTCGCATGGAACCAGTATCTAAACAGTCAGGAACAGCAGTTATTACGCTGACAGTCACTGATGACATGGGGCAAATGGAGCAATCTTTTAACCTGACAGTCAAAAAATACCAGGTTACTGCAATGGCCCTGGAAAATGGTAAAATAGAACCATCAGGCATCGTTGAAGTAAACACAGGTGAACCTTATCTGACATTTCAAATTCAACCCGACAATGGCTATGTCATTGATTACCTCGTGGTTGATGATCAAATAATCAGTGCCCGCCCCACCTATACATTCCGAAATGTTGTTGACAATCATTCAATTACAGCAACTTTCAGGGAACCGACTGTCTATACAATCGCCACACAAGCAGGCAATGGTGGAACAATCACGCCTGAGGGGACTGTTTCAGTTACAATGGGCAGTTCCCAGTCATTTGAGATTCAAAACCGCTCGGGTTATAAAATTGATTATCTTCGGGTGGATGGCGATTACGTAGCTGCTAGCAATGAATATGTATTTGAAAATATCAGCGAACCTCATGTTTTGGAAGCCTTTTTCAAGGCTGTTCCGGCACCAGTGGCAAAATTTGATGTATCCACAAATCGGGGGCCATCACCCCTTGCAGTTCAGTTTACTGATCAATCGGAGAATACTGTTTCATCACGAGAATGGCTTTTTGGTGATGGCAGCAGCAGCACGTTGAAACATCCGATTCACAGCTATTTTTCATCTGGCAAGTATTCGGTTGCTCTAAAGGTGAAAGGTCCGGGCGGTGAAGATGCACTGGTAAAAACCCATCTGATTGAAATATACGACTTGCACATAGACTTTTCTGCCACGCCAGCAGCGGGCGCCTTTCCACTTACTGTCACATTTGCCGCTGACATGCCAGACAATGTAACAGGGGTGCAATGGCATTTTGGTGATGGTGCTTTTTCATCAGATAGAACACCATCACATGTATACGAAATTGCCGGTGAATACAGCCCTCAATTGACAGCATACGCCAATGGCACCAGCCTGACCATTGCCAAAACAAACTATATCAATGTTAAAGGACGAAATATCTCTGGCCGCGTAACAGGATCAGATAATGGATCTGGGTTGGCTGGTTATCAGGTTAAAGTAATTCAACGTCAATCCAATCAACAGGTTGGAGAAACCTATACTGATGATAATGGATATTACTCATTTATTTGTGAACCTTCAGCAGATAATTGCCTGACAGTATCAAATGAAATCCCCGCAGCATCCGATCTAATTCTGGCAGTATGGCCCCCTGTGATGCAAAATGATTACTATATGCAATATTACAATGGGCAATCATTATCATCGCGGGCCAATCATATTTCAACAAAAGAGAGCAACCAATCCAATATCAATTTGATACTGGAAAGGGCAACCACGCACCAATTCAAGGGACGTGTCCATGATAATGGCACAGCAATGGACAACACACAGGTCAGCGCCTATTCTGAAAAGCTGACTTTTGGACTGAACACGCTTACTGATGAAAATGGTTATTACACCCTCAGTGGTTTGAAAGCATCAGATGACTATCGAATTTACATTTGGGATGATCTACAAAACACAGGAATCTATTACGCAATCCCTGGGGGCAATCCAGGAAATGTCATTCCTACTTACAGTGTGTATGGCTGGGATGCTGCCACTCTGATTGATACAACCGGCGTCTTAGAAAATATTGATATTGTTCTGGACCATAGAACCAACCAACGAGGAACAATCAAGGGACAGGTTCAAACAGACAGTCAGTTGCCAGCGGAAAATATTTGGGTCTATGCCTATTCTGATGCCCTGGAAACTGGCAATGGTGCATTTACTGATGCCCTGGGCAATTATACAATCACAGCATTGAATGAAACCTCAGATAACGACCCTTACACAATGGGTTATATCGTGGCAGTTCACTCCATTCAGTCAAATAATCACAATGAGGATGTGTCAGATCTCTGGTATACCTATCAGGCCTATCCAGGTGTAACAGATAAAACTGAGGCAAAGCGGGTCAAAACAGGTGTTTCCCAAATTGATTTCACTCTGGTGACCCAATGTGGTCTTTCAGGAACAGTGTTGGATATCTATAAGTCACCGGTTTCTGGTGCAGAAATTACTGTTCGATCTGACAAAACCGGACAAATCATATCTGGATTTACTGATGAAAATGGACAGTATGCAATCACAGGTCTTTCCCCTGTAAATGACTATATGGTCACTGTTTCTGCTCTTGACTACCCGATTATGTACTATAATAATCAGTCTGATCAGGATCTTGCGAATCGTGTAGATTTATCCATTGGCAATGTTGATGGCATTGATTTTAAACTGGATACTGGTATGGTCATTCAGGGCATTGTGTTCATGGAAAATATCAATACAACTGCTTCTGAAGGTTTATGGGTAAATATCTGGTCGAAATCCACGCGAACCGGTGGTGATGTTGTTACAGACACCAATGGTCGATACCAAATTGCCGGCCTGAATCCCAATGCCAGTGATTATATTATTTCAATCCGAAAACAGGATTATATGGCATCATTTTACAGGGATAATAATGACAGCGATTTGATGAACGATACAGTCTATATCAGCGATGATGCTGAAGGCATTGCGCCAACCAGCCTGCAATGGGCAGTAAATCGTCATTTAATCCTTCGGAGGGGGCTATCGATCAGCGGACAAATTCTTCACAATGGCTTTCTGGTATCTGATATTCGAGTAGAGGCATGGTCTGAATCCACTAAGGGCTGGGGTGTAGATGTTTCGGAAGATCATTTGACTGATAATCATAATTACATAATTTCAGGATTGCCACCAGGTGAATACATTGTTCAGGTGAAACCATTGTACTACCAGGATGATGCTTTCCGAGTCGATCTTATCAATACAGATGTTACAAACTTTTACTTTCCATTGAAAGAACTGGAAAACAGCATATGCGGTACAGTGCATGGCCTGGATGTCAATCATTCTGCACAAGTTACTGCCTGGTCTGAAGGTATAAGATTTAATAAGAGCATTTCTATTGTGGGGACAGGCAATGCCCTTGCTTATACAATTTCAAATGTGAAGCCATCTTCTGATTATCGGGTAAAATTTACTTCCTATGATTATCCAATTCAGGTTTATAATAACCAGACCAGTGAAGAAAATGCCACAATAATCCCTGTTTCCAATGGCACCATTTCCGGGATTGATTTTTTTGTATCTTCCGGCAGACAGGCCATTTCTGGAACAGTTGAGTTTCCCATGAGCGCTGTTGCGGGCGATATTGTGTGGGTGGATGCATTTTCAGATTCAACTGGCTCCAGTGGATCTGCTGAAGTTGTGTTTCATGATACTCACATTGCGAATTATCAAATCACTGGATTGAAGGAAGCGGATGATTTTATCGTTGTGGCCTGGGGCAAACAATTCCAGGAACAGTATTATAAGAATAAAACCACAGCAGACAATGCAACCTTAGTCAACACCAGTGACTCGATTCCAGATCATGGAATCAATTTTGATATGAATCATGGTGCAAGCATTTCAGGAATTGTTTATCAGGATGGTTTTCCAACTGCCAACTTGCAGATTATGGCCATCTCAGATAAAACATTATCCTTTGGTGGATCGACCTCTGCCAGTGATGGCAGCTATTTGATTGAAGCTCTGGACCTGGCAGATGATTATATTATCAAAGTCAAAAAATCCGGTATGGCACCATTTTACTATCATACAACAGGCAGTACACGTGATGAACATCTGGCAACAAAGGTTAGCACTGTTGATAATAGACATGTGACAGGTGTTGATATTCATTTGGCAACATTAGAAAGCATCAGTGGTACTGTTCGTGATGAAGAAGGAAAAGCACTATCCGGTATCTGGGTCAATGTCTGGTCTGACCTTCAACAGTGTGGTGAAGGAATTTATACCTCAGATGATGGCACATACAAAATTGATGCCCTGTCCAAGAGTGATGATTACAAGGTTTCCATTGGAGAACATGCGGCATTGATTTATGTTCCAGAAGAAAAAACAAATGTAAAGAGTGGCTCATCAGGGGTTGATTTTACTCTTCGAAAAGCCTATCAATTAAAAGGTACAGTAATGGATACCTCAAACACCCCAATCAATCAAGCTGAAGTTGAACTGTACTCCCATGATGTTGATTTTTATGTGTGGACCAAAACAGATGCCGCCGGCACGTATAACATTCAATGTGCCCCTGCTGCCAGTGATTATGTATTGAGCGTCATGCCGCCATCAACTGCCTCCTATGTCCCATTTAATGGTGCTGGCCTGGCAATTGATGACAGTCAAACAGAAAATCAAATGATTAAAAGATATATTGATGACAGTCAAACAGAAAATCAAATGATTCAAAAAAATATTGTCTTGAAAACAGCAAGTTATATAAATGGATATATTTATAAAACAGATGCCACCACGCCGGTGATAAATGCTCAGATCTTTGTCTATTCAGAGAATCATAATTATTCAAGCAATGGCTCAAGTAATGAAGATGGGTTTTACCAGATCAACAATATTCCCATAGGTTCTGATTATGAAATCACAGTGAAAACAGATAGTTATGCAAAAGCAATCAAGATTGATCAAAGCACCGGTACATCGGTTGATTTTATTCTGGAAAGTGCTGGTACAATCAGTGGTAAAATTATTGAAGAAGATGGCTCGCTCCTGGCAGATGTTTTGGTGCAGATTAAATCAGAAACTGCAAATTTTACCAGTATCGGACGAACAGACAGTAAAGGACATTTCTCAGTTTCAGACCTGCAAAGATATCTGAACAGTGGATATGAAATTACTGATTATCTTGTCACTATCTTCCCTGATAACTATGCCGAACAATCCCAAGGGCAAAAGCGAGTTGGCGAGTCTGTAACATTTGTGTGTAAAAAGGCAGAAATGACTGGCACCATTACAGATAGTCTGGGTAATCCTATACCTGATGGCGTTGTTGTGGGGATACGAATTTACAAAAATCAGACACAGGGTGGATATGTTACCAAAACTCTTGCAGATAGCACCAGTCAGTTTGCCCTCAATGCCTTGTTGCGCGATACTGAATATCAATTGAGCGTCCTGGTCTTATATAGTAAGATTGAAGAAAGTGAGCAATGGATTGATCCCAATGGTTTCGGGGCTTCCGAACGAAGTGATGCTGGCGTTTATATGGCAGGGAGTCATATTGAAGTGCGATTAAAAGGCACATGGGATGAATGATAAATTGGATAAACGAAAAGAAATGGGGAAAAAATAATGAGCAAAAAAATAACATATTCTGGAGATACAGTAATTATCGGTGGCGGTCTGGCTGGCCTGACAGTCGCACTTGAACTATTAGATTGCAATAAACGAGTCGTCATGCTTGATCGTGATGTAGGGCAAAATTTTGGTGGCCTGGCACGTGAATCCTTTGGTGGAATATTTATGGTGAACACCCCTGTTCAACGTAGAATGAGAATTCGAGACAGTATATCACTGGCCCGACAAGACTGGATGTCATTTGCTGATTTTGGCCCCACTGATATATGGCCCAGGCGCTGGATGGATAAATATCTGGAACGTTCAATTCCTGATATCTATGAATGGTTGACACAGCGCAATGTCAATTTTTTTCCAGTGGTTCATTGGGTTGAGCGGGGTTATCAGGTTCCAGGAAATTCGGTGCCGCGATTTCATATGGTTTGGGGGACCGGCAAAGGCCTGATTGAAAGCCTGCTGCATCGGCTGGTCAATCATCCCAATCGTAACCAACTGACAGTACGTTGGGGGCATCGTGTCACCCAGCTTGAGGTACAGAATGGTCATGTATCTGGATGCTCAGGTCTTATCGAAAGTAGTGGAGAATCCTTTTGTGCCAAATCAGACTGCATTGTTGTGGCATCTGGAGGCATTAATGGCAGTCTTGAGCAGGTTCGAAACCACTGGCATACTGACTGGAGTGCACCACCAAACATGATTCTAAATGGTTCTCATAAGTATGCCATTGGAGATTTGCATCAAGGGGTAAAAAGTATTGGCGGACAGTTGACACATCTTAATTGGATGTGGAATTATGCAGCCGGTGTTCAGCATCCAACACCGAGAATGCCATTTCATGGACTGAGTGTCGTACCGCCGAGATCTGCATTATGGTTGAATTATCAAGGCAGGCGTCTCGGACCGCCCCATCTGATGGCTGGATTTGATACACGATATCTGATTCAACAAATTTGTCGCCAACCCTATCAGTATTCATGGCAACTCATGAATTACAAAATTGCTGTTAAAGAACTTGCCATATCTGGTTCAGAACATAATAAGGCCATTGCCAATAAAGATTTATTGGGATTCTTAAAAGATATCCTTTTGGGGAACAAATCCCTGGTCAATCATCTTATTAATGACTGCCCGGATGTGGTGACTGGCAATTCAATAGATGAAGTGGTTGAAAAAATGAATGCCCTGGAAAACAATCAGTTGATCAGGCCCAATATTGTGCATGATGAAATTGCAAACTATGACCAACGCATCCGCACCAGAGATTATTCAAAAGATGATCAATTAAATCGTCTCAAGCAACTCAGAAAATATCGGGGTGATCGTGCGCGAACCTGTAATTTTCAGCCCATAATGGACAAAAAAGCCATGCCATTGATCGCCATGCGTTATTATATTCTGAGTCGTAAAAGCCTGGGGGGCATTCAAACAGATTTGCAAAGCCGTGTTTTATCCACTGATGGCTCCCCATTATCGGGTTTATACGCTGTTGGTGAATCTGCTGGATTTGGTGGCGGAGGCATTCATGGCAAGCGGGCATTGGAAGGCACCTTTTTGGGAAGTTGTCTTTTGACTGGTCTTGCAGCCGCACGCTCAATTGTATCAGGTCATTAATCCAATGAGTGTAACCCAAATAGACTAAATTTTGGGGACATGACCTTATTGTTTGATATAAAATGTTATATTATAAGGTTTTATGTCAAAAAATAAGGATCGTGTCCCCGGAATTCAGTCTATTTGGGTTACACTCTAATCCAATGTAGGGTGAACCCTAAGTTACTACCCCTGTGATATCGAAAATAGAATCTGTAAATTCAATAAGGTATGAAATTTGATTCCCATTGGCATATTTAATACAATCGCATCGAATACGATTACGACTGCGAATTAAAAATTCGCAAGTCAAACGAGACTCTTGCAGTTCAATGGCAAAGTAGAGGGGGTGACATGTTGTATGGTTTGCCTGAATCGAATCATATAAATGTTCGGGAAGTGGAATCCAGTAAAGATTGCCAAGATCAGCCGGACCATAGTTTTGATCCATATGATCTTTAATTGTGGGATAATCTGCCAGTCGGATTTGATCTATCTGATATTGTTTCATTTGACTCCAAATTTAATAATGTTTGTTTTAATTCACTACCACCACCAAAACAGCCCAGGGTACCATCAGAGCGAATTACCCGATGGCATGGAATAAAAATAGGAAAAGGATTGCGTGCCATGCAAGACCCTACAAAACGTGTGGCTTTGGGGCGTCCTATTTTTTTTGCAAGCTGTTGATACGAACATACTTCACCAAATGGAATCAGGGCTGTCTCTTTCAATGTTTTAATTTGCAATGGCGTTCGCTTTTGCCATGACAACCACTTCCAGGGCGTGGTAATGGGATGTCCGCAAAAATAATGCTGTAATCGTTTAATCAAGACATCAATATGTGAATGATACCCATTTTGGCTGATAAGAAAATCTTGTTCTATATCCTGAATCAAGTCAGTGTTCGATTGTCGGGGTAAATAAACTTTTTGCAATTGAAATGGGGCACAGGTATAAACCATTGCAGCAGAACCGAATGGTGTTTGAAATATGACATGGTTTACTGTCATTTATCAATCCCCGATCCAGGGCGTTTTGTATTCATCTTCTTGTTCTTTTCTGGCTGCCAGGGCCAGTTCTTTGACTTTTTGAATATCTTCATCAGAATACACGCCATTGACACCTGAAATAGCCGCCAGTTTCATGCCATGCTTGAGTCCCAATTGATAGATTTCTTTTACTTTTTGCCATTCAATATCCCGACCAATGGTAAATGTTTCAAAGCGACCTTCCAGTGCTAAAACAATGGTTTCTGCCAGGCAGGCATAAGCAACATTGGGTGGTAAGCCAATATTGTTCATTTCGACATTACCCGGCAGTAATATTTCACCAGATTCAATGACCAGAACATCCGGGCGTTTTTTAACATCCTCAGGAGATAAATCCAGCGGTCGGGCAACATCGGTAATAACACAGCCGGGTTTTACCTTTGTAATATCCAGAACTGTTTTTCCAGCCCCTGATGTCGCAGTAACAATAACATCCATTTCAGGCAAATACTTATTGGCCTGGGTAGTAACATGAATCTTTACATCAGGTGCTTCCTCCAGAATGGATTGCTTGAGCGCCAGGAGTTTGGCCATATTTCGTCCAACCATGTAGACATTATCGAATGCCAGTGCCAGCAATCGACAGCAAACCGATCCAATGGCGCCTGTAGCACCCATGACCATTGTTTTGGCGCTTAATTTTTTTCCTTTTTCAACTTGAATCAATCCCATGCGGCGAACAGCATCAGCAGCAGCCCACAAGGCACCTGATGCACTGTAACTGTTTCCAGTGGTGATAGGGATATCTGCAAGCTTTGCGACTGTTGCGCCGGAATCACCCACAACCTTGGTAAAAGCGCCCAGGCCCATGATTTGTGCCCCCAATCGCCGGGCCATTTTTGCCGCCATTAACAATCGGCGGTAGGTAAACTCAGGACTGTGGGAAAGCATTTCTTTAGGTGTTCCCCCCACTGTAATCAACCAGCCTTCTGCTTCAACCCCCTGGGGAGATTTAATCCCTGTTATCTTCGAATAAATAAATGGCGGCGCATAGGCCATCAGACGTTCCAGAGTATCCAGAAATTTGGGTGTGGTTCGGCCGGTAATAAAATCAATGAGTTTGACTTTTTTGAAATATTCCTGGGACAATGGATGAATCACAAATGCAAATCGATTAACGCGTCTGGTTTTTCCTGAAGGGTATATCACTCGGGGGTCCATATGCTGCTCGCTGATAATTTCTAATAGATCATCCGATGTAACCTGTCCAGTATGCTTGTTCAAAGCCGCATAAATGATGGCTTCAAGCACATTCACATCCACCACTTTTTCCAAAACCTTGGGGGTGGTATCGATAATCACATCAACCCCGCGTTCATGCAAAAAAGACACGCGATCATCATATGCTGTGGATGTAATCACGATCTTTCCGCCCAATTCTTCAAGAGAGCAATCTGCCAGATAATGATAAAAATCATAATAGGGTACCACAATAACTGTTGCTTTTTTCATGGCTTTTTTAAGAATATAGCGATTCCATCCTTTTATTGGGATTATAGCGGATGCCATCCTTTTGCCAGGTATCCAGTTGATAATATCATGTATGCCCCTTTGATATCGCTTTATATCTTTTAATGACTGAATAAAATATGGGATGCCATGTTGAATGACTGGATCTGCAAAACTCAGGTTATCAGTATACTCAGCCAACACGCGTGCCAGGTAGATATTGCTTAACCCATTCAGAAACAGTACGCGTGCATTGTTAAAATAATTGCCAAATTTAAACTGAATGTGTCGGATCGCCCATTCTTCGGACACTTTTCGCAAATCATCACCCGCAGTTACCGGAATTTTGAATGATCGGGTAATTTGATTTAAAATGTCAGCATCCTTTCCGCTGTTTGGATCTGAATAAGGAAATCGAATGGCGCCCAATCCAATGGCATCCACTTTATTTTCACTTGCAAGCATTTTGGCTGCGGCCTTTTCAGAATCGCCATCAAAGCCAAAACGCCTGATGCGAAAATCCTGACCTAAAAAAAAGGTTTCAAAGGAATAATCGTTGGTTTGATTATCAAGACTGATACTGATAATGTCTTTCATTTTTTCTCCAGTGTTTGATTTATTGGGTCCGATTGGCTTATTTATAGCGCATTCCTTAGGAATTTTCTGAAAATAACTTCCCCATTATTGATATTGTTCGTTTTGAGGTAAATTTACTGTAGAGACGTATCATGCTACGTCTCTACACGACCTTATTTTTTTGTACGTTCAAGAGAAATGAGTATGTTATTTTCAGAGCATTCCTTAGATATGTTTTTAATATAAAGGGGGGATTTTCTTAGTCCTTTCAGGGCTAAAAAAATATTCCCTTTGTTTTTTCGCCTGTTTTCAAAATAGATTAATCTAATGCATATTTATCAGCAATAACATTATAGTAAGCGTTCTCAGAAATAGCGCCCCAAACACCGACCTGCTTCTTAAAGGTTTTAAATGCATTGTGAACTTTCCTGGACATCGCATCTTTTGATGCTTCTTCCTCAAGGGTTTCGTTGGCCATACCGCGTAATTTTTCGAGCAATGGTTCTGGGAATCGAATTAAATTCACCTTATGTTTGGATATGAGTTCTTCTAGTGCAGCACCATTGCCAGCTTCGAATTCGGAAAGGCTCCAAAGATTTGTTTCCATGGCAACAGCATCCAGTATAATTTGAAGGTCTTTGGGAAGGGCATCATAGACTTTTTTATTGAACATAACTTCCAGACAGGTCCCTGGTTCGTGCCATCCAGGATAGTAATAGTATTTTGCAGCCTTGTAGAATCCCATTCTGAGGTCATGCATGGGGCCGACCCACTCTGTAGCATCAATAACACCGCGCTCCAGTGAGGTAAATATTTCCCCGCCAGGTAGTAAAACAACAGTACCACCAGCTTTGGCAATAACCTTTCCACCCAGACCAGGGATTCTCATTTTCAGTCCATTGAAGTCAGAAATACTATTCATTTTTTTTCTAAACCAGCCGCCCATCTGAACGCCTGTATTTCCTTGTGGTCTTGGCACAAGATTGAAAGGCGCGTAAACATCTTCCCATAATTTCAATCCACCACCACTATAAAGCCAGGCATTAATTCCCTGCGGGTTAAACCCAAAAGGAACAGCAGAAAACCATTGGGCTGCCGGTACTTTTCCAGCCCAATAATAGGATGCACCACTACCCACCTCAACTGTACCACTGGAAACAGCATCAAATACACCCAAAGGCGGTACCAATTCTCCACCTGCAAATACTTGAATCTTGATACGACCATCGGTCGCTTCTTTAACACGTTTAGCAAATCGTACTGCACCGGTTTGAAGGACAGGAAGGTTTGGGGGCCAGGTGGTCACCATTTTCCATCGGTACGTTTTTTTTGCTAAAACAGCAGGTGCAGAAATAGCTGTGGCTGTTAATGTGGAGGCTGTTGCAATAGATGCGTTTTTAATAAATTCTCTACGCTTCATAATTGATTTCTTCCTCACCTGTTCATACGCTCTAGAGCGCATATTTGTTAATAAGGGGTAAAACAAAGCGTTTCACCCCAATCGTAAAAGCGTTTATGCTTTCCAGACCCCATGAAGATTACAAAATTCACGTGCAGTAACCTGATCTGCATCCACCTTAAAGGTTGCTTCGGGTGCGTCACCTGGATTTAAAAATTGTCTGTATGCTTTGCCATTGACAAGGATTTCTATCCATTCGATATAGTGTTTTTCATCCATTGGATGGGCCACATCCCCGACTTTGACCTTTACACCTCCAGCGACTTTTTCAATCACTGGTACATGTTTTTCCTTTGCAGCATCCACTGTGTTTTCAGCCATGTGAACCATTGGTTTACCGCAGCAAACCAGTTCACCGGGGCCAGCATGGATGACCTCGACCATATTACCACAAATATTACATTTATAAATACCCAATTGTTCAGCCATTATAAAACCTCCTGTTAATAATTCTCTCCTAATAATTCAAAATGTGCCTTCGGATGAGCACATGCAGGGCAGGCTTCCGGGGCTTCTGTGCCATCATGGAGATAGCCACAGTTTCGGCATCGCCAGGTGACATTGGTTGATTTTTTGAAGACAGTGCCTGATTCTATATTCCGCGCCAGGTCATTGAATCGTTTTTCATGTTGCTTTTCTGCAACTGAAATGGCTTCAAATACCATCGCAATGGCTTCAAACCCTTCTTCCCGCGCAACACTGGCAAATTCGGGATACAATTGCGTATGTTCATGATTTTCACCTGCTGCTGAGGCTTTTAAATTGTCCAGTGTTTCACCAACAACACCTGCAGGAAAAGCGGCTTGAATTTCAACCTCACCACCTTCTAAAAATTTAAAGAATCGCTTTGCATGCTCTTTTTCCTGATTGGCAGTTTCTTCAAAAACATCCGCAATTTGAACATAACCATCTTTTTTTGCCTTACTCGCAAAATATGTATACCGGTTTCTTGCTTGTGATTCTCCAGCAAAAGCAGCCATCAGATTTATTTCAGTTTTAGAGCCTTTTAGATTTGCCATAAAAAAATACCTCCTTTACATTTTTAATAATGCTCATATTAATTTTTTTCATTAATATGAAATGAATGACAGATCGTCTTTTTGACAATTGTCTTTGGGACTTTTTCGTAACGTTAATTTCTGTGTTTGTCAAGCGTTTCTTCCTTTTGGGTGTATTTCAAAAAAATCGTCAGGCAGGTCGAACCAGGTCGAACCTGGCCTGGCTATCAAACAAATGATCCGAGTGCAACCCAAATTGCCGGTAACCGAAACCTGGAAAACCTCTACCGGCAATTTGGGCTAGATTCAAATGATTCATTGCCATGTTTATAGATATATGGTAAGAGTGTAACCAAAATAGACTGAATTCCGGTGACATGACCTTATTTTTTGATAAAAAATGTTATATTATAAGATTTTATATCAAGAAATAAGGTCATGTCCCCGGAATTCAGTCTATTTTGGTTACACTCTTAATTTATTAATATTTATGACTAAACAAACAAAAGGAGTTTTTTAATGGATTCAGACGAATCATTTCAGGAAAACCAAAAAGAAATTGATTATACCAAAATTTTTTTTACTGACTTGAATGGTCGGGTTATGAGCCTTTCAGTCAATTACCAAAACATGGACAAAATTTTTGAAAATGGTGTTGGCTTTGATGGCAGCTCTATTGCTGGGTATGCAACTGTTGAACAAAGTGACCGGGTTTTATTCCCTGTTCCAGATACTTTTCATTCAGTCCCTTTTAACAATGAAAACGTTGGTTTTTTTGTTGGAGAAATCAGAGATGAGCATGGAAAACGTGCGAAAGCAGATCCTCGAGCTGTTTTAGAGCGTGTTATTGCGGATGCTGAAGCAGAATATGGCTATCGATTTATTGCCGGACCCGAGCATGAATTTTTTCTTCTTTCAGGAGATGAATTCAATTTAACCGATGGTAAATTTGATGATGACGTTCACTCGGATAAAGCCGGATATTTTCATTCAACCCCCCATGACAAAGGTGAATTTATCAGAAACAAGATTGTAGAAGTCCTTCAAAAATGTAATATCAAATATGAAAAGGCGCACCACGAAGTAACGCCTTCACAGCATGAAATCAACTTAGAACCGGTTGATCCACTGAGTGCCGCTGATCGAACGATTTTATTTACCTATGTGACCCAAAAAATTGCTGTACAACATGGTTTATATGCCACATTCATGCCCAAACCTTTTGATGGTCTAAATCGGAATGCACTCCATATTCATCTTTCAATGCAGGATCAATCGGGAGAGAACATTTTTTATGATAGTCAGGCAGATTGTAATCTCAGCCAGATTGCGCGATACTTTATTGGCGGTATTTTGAAATATGCCAGAGAAACTTCCATTGTAATGGCATCAACTTTCAATTCCTACAAAGCTTATATTGCAGATCGTGAAGCCCCTATTGTCAGAGGATGGGGGTTTAGGAATCGAAGCTCAATGGTGCGCGTGCCATACAGTATATCACCTGCAAATACCCGAATTGAACTGCGAAATCCTGATCCTGGCGGCAATATTTATCTCCAACTTGCAGCTTATATCGCAATGGGCATGCAAGGAATTAAAGAAAAAATTGATTGTGGTAATCCAGATGTTAAAAGCACTTATGAAACCAATGCGCAAAAAACTGTCTGGAATACAAAATATTTGCCCAAGTCCCTGTTTGAAGCCCTTGTCGAAGCTGAAAAAAGTACTTTTCTCACTGATCTTCTCGGAGAAAGACTGTATAACAATTTTATGGAATTGAAAATAAATGATTGGGAAGATCATAGAACGCATATTACGCCAAGAGAACATAAAAAGTATCTTAATATTTAATTTAATTAAAACCCATTCATCCGACTTTGGCTTATCCTATAAATTTCGTTCCTTAGACTGAATTTCGGAGCATGACCTTATTTTTTGATATAAAATGTTATATTATTAGATTTTATGTCAAGAAATAAGGATCGTGTCCCCGGAATTCAGTTTATACTCTGTGGGATTGCGCTTGTTTATCAAGTCTAATATAGTCGGATCAAAGGATAATGACATGTTTCAAGTAGCAGCAATTCAACTCACCCCAATATTAAATGATGTTGAAGCCAATTTAAAACGCGGCATCAGCTTTATGCGACAGGTCGCTGATGAAGCGGATCTTATTGTTTTTCCTGAATTATGGACAACTGGCTATTATTTATCCAAGCAAGCATTTATGGAACTGGCTGAAACAACTGATGGTCCTACGATAAATTTATTAAAAAATGAGGCGCAAAAAACCAATTCAGTGATTGTCAGCTCATTTGCTGAAAAGGATGAAAAAGATAATCTTTACATCGCTGCTGCGGTAATTGATCAAACTGGTGAATTACTGGGCGTCCTTCGCAAAAGCCTTTTATGGGGTCGAGAAAATGAAATTTTTACAATGGGTGAAATTAAATATCCAATCATAGAAACCAAACACGCCAAAATTGGCGTCCTGATTTGTTATGAAATGGAATTTCCAGAACCTTCCCGATTATTGGCTTTAGAAGGTGCAGAATTAATTGTGTGCCCATCAGTATGGAGTGTGGCAGCATCAAGGCGGTGGGACATTCAACTGCCTGCGCGGGCGCTGGATAATTCTATTTTTATTATGGGAATTAATACAGTAGGGAATAATACATGTGGAAAAAGCAAGCTGGTCAGTCCTATGGGCGATATACTTGTTGAAGCCTCTGATTCCAGGGAAGAAGTCTTGCTACGAGCAGTTGATATTCATTCAATCTATTGGGCACGCGATGAAAACCGATATTTGGAGGATTATCGTTGTAAACTGACTCCTGGCGGACAATCAATTCCAATACCACTGATTTGATCCTACGTTTTGCATTATTCGGTTTGGCTGATATGCTTATTTGTGCTATAAGCCAAAACAATTTGAGTGTAATAAAGAAACACAATATATGATCGTCCAACTTTGGTTTTTCCTGGCATAAAATCTGCCTTCTTAATTGTAGTCTTTTTCCTCGAAAACATTTGAATGCGTTAACTTTTATTTTTCGAAATCAACTACGAAACTTTAGTTAATTACAATAAAACACACAAAAAGAATTATGATTCGTCTGATACAAATAATTGGCTATAATAGGAACAGTATCAAACCTATGAGCAAAACCAATGTAGGGGCGAACCTTGTGTTCGCCCGCCGAACAACAATCGTTTGCGAACCTATGTCCGTGGCAAACGTTTCTAATTCATTTTCGAACATAGGTTTGATATCGGTTTTTGTTCGGCGGGCGAACATAAAGTTCGC
>Ga0272440_1002020_pt1 | contig 16109 bp, 7 predicted proteins | sample SSMMMBAug17_FD_192440 | JGI IMG/M metagenome (GOLD analysis project Ga0272440, IMG submission 192440) | Marine sediment archaeal communities from Little Sippewissett salt marsh, Falmouth, MA, United States - SSM-MMB-Aug17 | ecosystem: Environmental > Aquatic > Marine > Wetlands > Sediment ... | reverse complement strand
TAAGTAAGCGATCATAAATTTTCGGGTAGATAAAAGTAAAACCAACCAAAATTGTTCGCCCGCCTGGAGCTGAAGCTCCAGGCGGGCGAACTTTGCAAGGCGGACGAACATTTTACTTTATTCTACCTGAAAACTTATGACCTCTTACTTACTATTACTCGATATTCAAGTTTTTCTTACAAACTAGCCCGGAGTTCGTTCCCACGCTCTGCGTGGGAATGCATCTGGGACGCTCTGCGTCCCTTGCACTTATGTTTCAGATATACAAAAACAGGACGCAGATCGCCCAGGATGCGTTCCCACGCAGAGCGTGGGAACGAGCAGTACCAATTTTTATAAGTCAAGACAAAAAAACTTGAACATCGAGTTTATATTTATTTGTCAAACACAAAAAATGTTTTATTATATATCATGATTGATTGTAATGGATTATGTAAACTAATATGTAACCCAATCCATACTGGGGCACATTTCAAGGGCGCATTCCCAAAAAGTCGGACATTTGTTTTCTTAGCCCTGAAAGGGCGGCAACATAACAGCCCAGGGCAACGCCCTGGGTAAAAATTAACCAACGATGTAGCCCCCAGGGCGTTGCCCTGGGCTGGTATGTTGCCGCCCTTTCAGGGCTAAGAAAACATAACCGACTTTTTAGGAATGCGCCCCATTTCAAAAAGTTTTTTTTTAGCCCTGAAAGGGCGTAACATACCAGCTCGGGGCAACGCCCTGGGTAGAAGATTACAATAATTTGAGCCCTGAAAGAGCAAACAAAAGGTTACCAAACAATGAATCATCACTCAAAGATAACCTGCCCAGGATTTAAATTTTCTGGAATCTCAGCAGGAATAAAAAAGACAAATCTCAAAGATTTGGGATTGATCTATTCGGAAAAAACAGCCACAATTAGCGGACTATTTACAAAAAACGTTGTACAGGCAGCACCTGTTGTTCTGGATAAACAAAGAATACAATCTGGAAAAGCCAGAGCTGTTATTGTAAACAGTGGCAATGCCAATTGTTGTACCGGAGATCGCGGTATGGCTGATGCCCTAACAATGACACAATCCCTGGCAAATAAACTTCAAATTGATCAAAATCAGGTTTATGTGGCATCAACAGGGGTTATCGGCCAGTATTTGAATATTACTGCAATTGAAAATGCCTTGCCAGATTTAATTAATCAGCTTTCTGAGAATAATCTGAAAGATCTTGCTGAAGCAATCATGACAACTGATACTGTTCCCAAGATGCTTGGAAAAACTGTTCAGATAGGAGACAACGAATTTCATATATGTGCAACTGCCAAAGGTGCTGGAATGATCCGACCGGATATGGCAACATTGCTCAATTTTGTTTGCACTGATATTGAGGCAGATCAACAAATTCTGCATGAATGCTTTCAAGCTGCTGTCAATCAAAGCATGAATATTATAACTGTTGATGGTGACACCAGTACAAACGATACAGCGATTATTCTTGCCAATGGCCTGTCAGGCCTGTCATTGGAAGAACCTGAAATACGAGATTGTTTTCAAGAAACTTTGAATACAATTATGCTGGATCTGGCAAAAGCGCTTGTGAAAGATGGTGAAGGTGTCAATAAATTGGTCGAAATCAGGGTTGTGGGAGCAAATTCATTTGCAGATGCGAAAAAAATTACAGATACTGTTGCCCATTCCAATCTTGTGAAAACAGCCATTTTTGGTGAGGATGCCAATTGGGGACGTGTTCTTGCTGCTTGTGGACGTGCAGGTGTTGATTTTGATCCACTCAATCTATGCATTCAATTTAATGATACAACAATTTTTGATAATGGCTCCTACTGTGGTGAACAGGCAGAAGACAATGTTTCTCGTATTTTAAAAAGTGATGAATACGTAATCATCATTGATATGAAAAAGGGAGAATACTCCCATTCCATGTATACCTGTGATTTTTCCTATGATTATGTTCGCATCAATGCAGACTATCGTACTTAGAATGACCATGCCGGAAATGCGAATCCAAAAATATATTGCGCATGCAGGAATATGTTCAAGAAGAAAAGCGGAACAGCATATTCTTGATGGTCAGGTGGAAATCAATGGTCAGGTGATACAAACCCTGGGTATCAAAATTAATCCTGACAAAGATCGGGTGCGCATATTTGGCAAGCTCGTATCACTTAGTTCACAGTTGATTTATATTGCTTTGAATAAACCTCGCGGTATTGTCACATCATGCAAGCATCTCGGAGAAAAAGTTGTAACTGATCTGGTAAAGACTTCTCACAGATTATATCCTGTTGGTCGATTGGATAAGGATTCCTCGGGTTTATTGCTATTGACAAATGATGGCAACCTGCATCACAAAATATCGCATCCATCTTTCAACCATGAAAAAGAATACCTGGTAACTGTGCATCGAAAAATTTCAGATCACGATTTACTGAAAATGGCTGATGGGATTGTTTTGGATCACAAAAAAACACGTTCCGCAAGTGTTAGACGACTGAATGCAAGCACTTTTCAGATAACGCTGAAGGAAGGCCGAAATCGTCAGATTAGACGCATGCTCGAACAGTTGAATCATCAAGTGACCCAATTACATCGTATCCGAATTGATCACATTCAAATAAACAACCTGAAATCCGGAAAATGGCGCTACCTTTCAAAAAAGGAAATCAAACTATTTGATGAAATGCTGTGTGGTTAACAGTGCATAAACAATTTGACAAATACTTATTGTATGCTAAACTTAGCCAATTTGATCTATTGATCCAGAATGTATTATTGACGTAAAAAAATGATTAGAGTGTAACCAAAATTGCCGGTTATTCTTAGCCCTGAAAGGGCGGCAACATACCAGCCCAGGGCAACGCCCTGGGTAAAAATCAAGCAAGTTTTTTAGCCCTGAAAGGACGTTACATGTTTTATTTGATCTGACTTTTTATGTAGCGCCCTTTCAGGGCTAAAAACAAGGCTGTCATTTACCCAGGGCGTTGCCCTGGGCTGGTATGTTGCCGCCCTTTCAGGGCTAAGAAAAATAAAGTTTATTTGGGAACTGGCCATTTTGATTACACTCATAATGATTAGATAACCAGTGATAAACATGCAAACCCCAAAAAATCAAATATATTTATACGATACAACGCTTCGAGATGGCACACAGGGTGAGAGTATCAGCTTTTCTGTTGATGAAAAAATACGCATTGCCCGCCGGCTTGATAAAATTGGCATTCACTACATTGAAGGCGGATGGCCAGGGGCCAATCCCAAGGATAGTGAATTTTTTCACAAATGCAAAAAAGAAGAATTCAAAAATGCATGTCTTGTCGCATTTGGTTCGACGAGAAGACCAGGCATTCCTGCAAGTAAAGATAGCAATTTAAAAGCCTTGCTTCACACACAAACGCCTGTTGTTGCCATTTTTGGAAAATCTTGGACACTTCATGTTGAAGAGATCATGGAAAATACACGCCATGAAAATTTGGCCATGATCCGAGATTCTGTTGATTTTTTGTGCGCACATGATCGAGAAGTTTGTTATGATGCCGAGCATTTTTTTGATGGCTATATTGAATCGCCCGACTATGCCATGGAAACTCTGCAAGCAGCAATGGAAGGCGGCGCAAAAACAATTACACTTTGCGATACCAATGGTGGATTGATGCTTCATGATGTTGCCAAGATTGTTTTACATGTAAAATCTTATCTGGACAGTCATTTTCCAGATGTACGACTGGGTATTCATATGCATAATGATTGTGGTCTGGCTGTTGCCAATTCAGTAACTGCTGTTGAGGCGGGTGCTACACAGGTTCAAGGCACAATTAATGGTTATGGCGAGCGGTGTGGTAATGCAGATTTAATTAATATAATTCCTTTATTGGCCATCAAATTGGGGTATCCCTGTATTGATGACAGCCAAATAAAAAATTTAAAAAATCTATCTCGATTTGTCAGTGAAACCGCCAATATGATACCATTGAGCAGTCGTCCTTTTGTTGGAGAAAGTGCTTTTGCACATAAAGGGGGCATTCATGTCAGTGCTATTCAGGTGAACCCAAAATCTTATGAGCATATGTCCCCTGAACTTGTGGGAAATTCAAGAGAAGTACTGATATCTGATCTGTCTGGAAAAAGCAATATTGATTATAAAGCCAATGAGTTCAATCTTGATATATCTGATGAAGCTGCCAGAAATATATCTTTAGACATCAAGGCGCTTGAAAAGCGTGGATATAAATTTGAAGGCGCTGATGGATCATTAAAATTGTTAATGCAAAAACATTTGAATCGGTTTCAGCCTGCATTTGAACTTGAGGCTTTTCGTGTGTTTATCGAAAAAAATAAGGACTTACCCTGTACTGCCCATGCGGTCATTAAGATTAAAGTGGGTAATCAACAGGGAGAAATTATTGCTGCTGAAGGCAAAGGACCGGTCAGTGCGCTGGATAATGCATTAAGAAAAGCCTTGAAACGATTTTTTCCAAATATGGAAAATATGCATTTAATGGATTTTAAAGTGCGTGTTATTGATGGCCGAGATGGTACTGCTGCTAAAGTGCGCGTTTTGATATCATCAAGAGATCAATCCAATATCTGGACAACAATTGGAGTGTCTGAAGATATTATTGAGGCCAGTTGGGAAGCACTTGCTGATAGTTTTCAATATATAATAAATGAATATGAAATTGCGCCTTATGATCGTATATAATTTTTTTTAATATTTCACTACATTACATGTAGTTTATCAATAAAACCTGTGGAGTAATTATTATGAAAGAAAGAGTTTTTATCTTTGATACAACACTGCGTGATGGTGAACAATCACCAGGGGCAAGCATGAACACCAACGAAAAAATCCGGCTGGCCTTACAATTAGAAAAATTGGGTGTAGATGTTCTTGAAGCCGGTTTTCCTGCAGCATCTGAAGGAGATTTTGAGGCCGTGTCTCAAATTGCTGGGAAAATAAAGAATATGGAAGTTGCAGCTTTAGCCCGAACCACGCGTGGAGATATAGATCGGGCATGGATGGCTGTGAAGCATGCTGCCAAACCCAAAATTCATACCTTTATTGCAACATCAGAAATTCATATGGTGCATAAGCTAAAATTATCCAGGCAACAAGTCATTGAAAAAACAATTGAGGCTGTCAAACTCGCAAAATCTTATACTGACAGGGTTGAGTTTTCTGCTGAGGATGGATCAAGAAGCGATAGAGATTTTCTCTGCCAGGTTTTTGAAGCAGCGATTGAGGCTGGCGCAACCACAGTTAATCTGCCGGATACTGTTGGCTATGCGATACCATCAGAGTTTGGTGAGCTTGTCCGATATGTTCGTGATCATACACCCAATATTCATAAAGCAATAATCAGTGTACATTGTCATAACGACCTGGGCCTGGCAACAGCCAATACATTGGCAGCCATCATGGCTGGTGCAAGACAGGCTGAAGTTACCATCAATGGCATTGGTGAACGCGCTGGAAATTCATCCCTTGAAGAACTGGTCATGTGTTTGCATACACGCCAAAAAGACATTGCGCTGACCAACAATATTGATACAACACTCTTATTTCCAACCAGTCGATTGGTTCGCGTAATTACTGGCATGATGGTCCAACCCAACAAGGCCATTGTGGGCGCAAATGCTTTTGCCCATGAAGCGGGTATTCACCAGGATGGCGTTTTAAAAAATCCCATGACTTATGAAATTATGAAACCAGAAACTGTTGGTTTGAATCGCAATCAAATGATTTTGGGAAAACACTCTGGACGCCATGCACTTCGCGCGCATTTAAAAGATATGGGCTATGATTTGAGCGATACAGAACTTCATATGATATTCCAGAAATTTAAGGATTTGTGTGATAAAAAGAAATATGTTCTTGATGAAGACCTTGAAGTTCTTGTGACAGAAATAATGTTGCGAACCGCTGATATTTTTGATCTTGAATATCTGCATGTTTCCAGCGGGACGACTGTTATGCCGATGGCAAGTGTGAAACTACTGATCAATGGTCGAAGTGTCAAGGGGACTGGCTATGGAAATGGCCCTATTGATGCTGTCTACAATGCAATTGATTCTTTGGTTGATAGTCCCACAGAATTGCTCAGATTTACAATCAGTGCAATTTCTGGCGGCACAGATGCCCAGGGTGAGGTGACTGTCAGATTGCAACAGGATGGTATTGTTGCCCTTGGACGCGGCGCAGATCCAGATATTATTACAGCAAGTGCCAGAGCCTATATCAATGGTTTAAATCGATTGGAATATCTAAAGAATTCGCAAAATGAGAGTCATTCAAACGATATGGACGAATCAGGTATATAAATACCTACCCATCTTATATATCGGTCAGGTCATCTTTGTTTTGATTGTTTATGGACATTCAATAAACGCTCACGCAAGACAGGAAGATAAATCTGTCTTGCGTGAGCCATCCCAATGGGTAATTTTGCTACATGGTCTGGCCCGAACCAAATCGTCGATGGCAACCATGGCAACCCATTTAAAACAGGCAGGATATTCTGTCTTAAATGTGGGTTATCCATCACGTGAAAAAACAATTCAAAATCTTGTCAAAGACCATCTTGTTCCATCAATTCAGAAATGCCAGGAGCAGGGTGCATATAAAATTCATTTTGTTACGCACTCAATGGGTGGCATACTGGTTCGTTATTATCTAAAATACAATCAATTAGATGAATTGGGCAAGGTTGTCATGTTAAGCCCACCCAATGCGGGTTCCGAGATTGTAGACACATTTAAATCTTTTTTTTTGTTTAAATGGTTGAATGGCCTATCAGGACAACAATTGGGGACATCTTCAAATGCAATGCCAATTCGTCTGGGGAAAGCAGATTTTCATCCTGGTATCATTACTGGTGATCGATCCATTAATTTGATTCTTTCATGGATCATACCTGGGCCTGATGATGGCAAAGTATCAGTCGCCCGGGCTAAAGTAAAAGGCATGGCTGATTTTCGAGTCATTCATGCCACCCACCCATTTATTATGAAAAATTCTGAAGCAATCTCACTGACACTGCATTTTCTCAAATTTGGTTCCTTTTAAATGAGAACACTTACAATCAAATATCCTGCCGCATTTTTGTTTCTTTTGATGGTCATTGTGTCACTATTTTTTTATCAGTTTCCACCGCAAGCATGCAATCATATCAGCCAGTTTGTCAATTCAAAAAAATGGGAAATCACAGGTGTTATTGCAGAGCCCCCTTTATTTCAATCACATAAAACTCGATTGATCATCAATGTCACACATTTAAAAAACGAAGAAGCTGAATATCTTGTTTCTGGAAAAATACGCCTGTCTGTCTGGAAGGATATTTCTCATTACAAGCTCGGATGGTGTATTCGATTTGTTTCCAAAATATACCCATTTACCAATTTTAACAATCCAGGGGGCTTTGACTACAATAAATATATGACATTTCATCAGCAAATATATGGAAACGCCTATGCCCAAAAAAATCAAATCAACATATTGAATCAAAGCACACCAGAAAGTTTCAAACAAAGAATGCATCAATATGTTCAAACGACAGTTTCACAAATGTTGATGCAAAATACATCCAAACAGGCATCTGGCCTGCTGCATGCGATTGTTCTTGGCAAGAGAGATTTTTTGCCAGATGAAATCAAAGAAAGCTTCGTTGCCGCTGGTGTAAGTCATCTTTTGGCAATTTCCGGACTTCATATGGGCATGATTGCCATGACAGCTTTCTTGTTTTTTAGATGGTTGTTTCGACGAAGTGAAATAATCTGTCTATATGGATGGAGTGAGATTTGTGCTGCCATTCCCGCATTTATTATGATGATAGTTTATTTTATGATCTCAGGCATGTCCCCATCAGCACAGCGTGCATTTATCATGATCACTGTTTTTTTGTGCGCCCATGTCTTTTCTAAAGAACAGATTGCACTTAATACGCTTTGTCTGGCTGGTAGCTTCATTCTGATATGGAATGTACGTTCATTAACTGATATTTCCTTTCAAATGTCTTTTTGTGCGGTATTCTTTATCATAATTGGTTTTCAAAGATTGCCCGAACAGTGGGCGGTGATCAGCAAATATAAACCTTTGCAATACTTTTGGCAGATGCTTATCTGTTCAATACTGGCAATTATGGCAACATCACCGCTGGCCCTGCATTATTTTTATCATACATCCTTTATGGGCGTTATCACCAATATCTTTGCCATACCATTGACAGGATTCATTGTCTTGCCATTTGCATTATTGAGTGTTTTTTTTGTGTTTCTATGTGAACCTCTTTCATCCCAAATGATTGCTCTGAGTGGATATGCCTGTGACACATTAATTCTGTTGATCAACAACACAAGTGTCTATTCTCAACCATTTGTATTTTATGGGTATTTGAATAATATCGAACTGTTTATATGGTACGCCATATTTAGTTTAATTTTTATAAATACTTATTCAAGAATTAAATATGGCTTAATATCAATCATGGTATTGATCATGATGATGGATGGGCTATATTGGACATATCAAAGGTTTTTTCATGATGACCTCAGGGTTACAGTTCTGGATGTTGGGCTGGGAAATTCGGCACTTCTCGACTTTCCAGGAGGTCATTGTATGATGCTTGATGGCGGTGGATTGTCATCATCATTTGATATTGGCAAATACATTCTTGCACCTTACCTTTGGCGAAATAAAATAAGATCTCTAACAAGCCTTATTTTGACGCATCCGGACCAGGATCATTTGCAGGGGCTTATTTATCTTGCCCGACATTTTCATGTTAAAACCGCATGGACCAATGGTGATGATAAACCAACAGCATTGTTCAATACCTGGAAAAAGACGCTTAATGAGATGAATATCCAAAACATTCAAGTAAGTGCTGGATGTGAAAAAAAGATTGGAAAGGTTCAAATGAATTTTTTTAATCCGCCTGCTACAAGCACATTTGAAGATACAAACAACAATTCTTTGGTATTCCAAATGCAATATCATCAAAATACCATATTATTTACAGGGGATATTGAACATGAAGCTGAATCTCAATTGTGCAAAAAAAATTGCATGGATTTACAAAGTGATTTGCTCATGTGTCCGCATCATGGCAGTCGAACATCCAGCACGCTGAAATTTATTCAGTGCGTAAAACCGAAATATGTTGTTGTTTCAGCAAGTGGATACAATCGACATCATTTGCCCAATCCTGGTATATTACAACGATATACAGATGCTGGATGTCAGGTTTTTTCTACAAATCATAATGGTGCAATCATGATTGTACTATCTAAAGAAGGTATTCAAATTGATACGATGATGAATGTAGAAAAGTAATAATAGAGTCAAATAATGTGAGACTTTTTTGCTTCAAATATTGTAAGACGTAGCATATAAAATGATAAAAATAAGCCGGAGCTTAGACTCGGCAAAGCTCCGGCTTATATACACTCATGTTTTTTTATGAAACAGTTATTCTTCCATATCCTCTACAGTGTAATCGTCAACAAACCAGGTATCCTCGTCATCATAGTCAGTTTCCAGCCATTCTTCTTCCCCATCAGTAATACCAATATTCGCAATAACTTGAGAGGATTGCTTTGAAGGAACATAAATGTCCTGAACAAATGTATGATAAAAATTGGATTCTGGTATAACCTGCTTTTCAATAAAATCGCTGCTGTAAGACAGAATCAAACCAGCCCATCCTGTTCGTTCAAAATATTCCAGTCGGATATGATGATATCCTGCTCCCAGTTCAATCATGGCAGCACGTTCTCGCATTGCATGAAGGCCCTTGTTATTAATTATCAGTTCGCCATTGACCCACAGTTTGGAACCATCATCTGAATTCAAATATAGTGTGTAGATTCCAGGAGTGCTAATATGAAGATAGCCGGTATGCCTGCACACAAAATTGGACTTATAATCTGATGGCAGTCCTGGCCATGCCTGGCTTGATTTCTGATAGTTGATCCAGGCGTCTGTTCTAATAATATTTGGACTTCTGTCACTCAAATCGGGCAATTGCCGAATGTTGTGGGTTTCGTTGAAAAACGCTGCCCTTAAACCAGGGAGATAATCATTTCTTTTGTAAACATTAATTGTCAGACATTCAGAATCAGATTCCGGTGTTTCACCATTGTCTGTCGCTGTTATTTGAAGAAAAAAACCGGGATTGACTTCTTTGTCAATTGCTTGAGGATTCAAGATACTGACCTCACCGGTTGATGCATTAATATCAAATGCGCTGTTGATATTACCATCAGTAATGGCATAGGTGATTTCATCACCAAAATTCGGGTCAAAGGCTTTCATTGTTGCAACAATGGTTCCAATATTCTGGCCCTCGACAACCATACCTGTCTGAGAGAAAAGTATTGGCGTTAAATTTCTGGTGCTTTGAAACAAAACAGATGCCGGTACCACACATTTGTTGAAAGTCTTGCTTTTGTATGAAAATATCAGGCCGGCACCGCCTTTGTTTTCGAAAAATTCGATTCGGACAGTGTGAAATCCTTCCTCAAGGGACAGGGTTGATTTCTTTTCCCGCATGCCATGTAGTCCATCATTATCAATCAACAATTGTTTGTTTATCCATAGTTTGGAACCATCATCTGATTTCAGATAGAATGTATACGATCCTGATGTCGAAATATAGATATAACCGGTATGTCGTGATGCATAGGTATCTTTAAAATTGTCAGACAGGCCTTCCCATGCCTGGCGTGTTGATATATAATTCAGCTTTTCATCAGTTCGGACTATATCAGGCATTTTATTGCTCAGGTCGGGTAAATGGCTTAATTTTTCATTATAATCGAAAAATTCGGCGTGTAAACCAGGTTTCATATCTTCAAGTGCTTCAATAATAATCCAGGCTGAAGCAGTATCAGATAATTCAAACTCTCCATTGTCAGTTACTTTGATATTCAATTGTATTGATCTACCGCTCATCTGTTGAACAGATTCAGAATTACTGATATAAATTTCACCTGTATCCGCAACAATGCCAAAGATATTGTCGTCATCTTGTGATATGATCGAGAATGTCAATTGATCCATCAGGTTGGGATCGCTTGCAGTCATCCGCCCAATGATGGCATCCTGAATCTGTCGATCAAAAATTTTGAAAGTTTTGCTGGTAATTACTGGCTGCATATTTTGTGTCGTATGAAAAAGGATATCTGCTGGAACCACTCTTTTCTGAATGGCTTCACTTTTATAAGAAAGAATTAGACCCGTGTGGCCATAATTTTCGAAAAAGTGAATCCGAAAATGATGATACCCCGACTCCAGTGACACTGTACCCGATTTTTCTTTCATACCATGAAGACCATCATTGTCAATCACTAATACCCCATTCATCCATAATTGTGAACCATCATCCGATTTCAAGTAAAATGTATATTCACCGCCATTTTCAATAAAGATATATCCATCGTGGATAGAGGCATAGGTATTTTTATAAGCAGTTTCAAGGTTCGGCCATACCATTTTGGACTTATTATAATTGACCTCACTTTCAATGCGAACCAGGTCAGGGCTGCCATCAAAATTTGGCAATGATGCCAGTCTGGATTGGAAGTCATAGTATGCCACTGTGATGCCAGGCGCGAATTGATAGGAATCATCTTCCTTTACAGAAATGATAAGCATTGCTGTACCAAATGCACCGGCCTGATCAATCACTTTGATTTCAAACGTCTGCGTTCCAGTTTCTGTGGGAATGCCTTCGATTGTTCCATTTTCAGAAAGAATGAGCCATTCCGGTCCCTGTTCTTTTGAAAACGTTAATGTATCATCAACATCCGGATCAACAGCAAAAGGAGCCACAGAAAAATGATAGGCTTGATCCTTTAATGCCGGATCACCGGTTATTGTCTGAAGTGTAAATCCAGGAGCATCATTGACATTTACGACATCTATTTCAAAGTTTGCATCATCCATCGCACCCATCCTGTCCTTGACACGAATAACAAAAACATTCACACCAATATCATCATTTGTTGGGGTTCCAAAAATGATATTTCCAGTTTGAGAACTTAGCCATTGTGGGCCGTTGATTATTTCAAAAGTCAATGTATCGTTTTCATCCGGATCATTTGCATAGGTGCTGATATCCAGAAAGAAATCTGAATCCTCTGCAATGGATTCAAGGGAGTAGAAATCACTGTCAAAATTGGGGGGATGATTTTGTTTTTTGAAAACAGCAGTCACAACACTGTCATCGTTCATAATCACAGTAGTTGTTTGCGCATAAGGATTGGCAATGGTTGCTACTGATGACGCGGTCCAGTGATCAAAAACATGACCTGATTCTGGAAATGCACTAATGGTGAAACTCTGATTGATTAATTGATCATGTATACCTGCCTGTGGAACTGTTATTCCCTGGCCTTGAATTTCCATCGTCAGAACTGCATAAGGTGGTGCGTTTTCTGGAAGAAATACATTATCGATCCATGCGGAATCTTCACCTGAAGATCCAGAATAGTCTTTGGCATAAATCCAGCCAATGGTGTGGACCCCCTGATCAATTTGATAGGAAACAGTTGTCCATTGATCTTGTGCGCCAGACCATGAATTCATTTCCTCATCATCGATAAAAAATGTCAGTTCATCAAATCGTTGTTCAGAGGATACAAACAGATCAAACTGAATAACACCTTCAGCAAAACTGGCAGTAAATTGAATCCCAGCAGCTTGCATATCATCAATTGAATTCGCCTGTAAGCTGAGTTTGCCACTGCTTGATTTTGTTTCACAAACATGCCATCCGGCATGGCCTGTTTTGGTCCATTGATCAGGAATATGACCATTTGGCGGAAAAAGTTCAGGAAATGTTCGAATTTCGACAACATTACTTTTATTTGACATATTTCTTACAGTATCATAAGCCTGAACTTCATAAGTATATATCGTATCAGGTTGTACATCATTATCGTAAAAAAATGTTTCATTGGTTTGTGATAACATATTGTTGTCTCTGTAGATATAGTAGCCAGAAACAGTATTATTATCTGTTGATGGATCCCATTGCAGATGCACCTGACCTTCTTCCAAAGAATCTCCAGCAAGATTCTCAGGTGTTGTTGGCGGTTCGTTGTCTACTGACTGAATGGTGATATCCACTGTTGCAATACGTGACATCAGTTCACCATCACTGACCTGATAGGTAAAACTGTCCGAACCGATAAAGTCATTTTCTGGTGTGTAGAATAATTCTTTATGAATTACCTCACTGAGACAACCATGTTGAGGACCTGCCATAAGAATAAATTCAAGATATTCACCATCAGGATTATTGGCATCAAGGATGATTGAAGTCGTTGTGTTCATATTGACCACAACAGATTGATCCTTTGCTTCTGGTTTCTGGTTAAAAAGCACGCCTTTTATATTCACAGCAGGGTCACCCTGTAAATTCATCCCAAATTGAACCCATCGGTAAGAACCATTGTATGAAGAAGATGGACTATATGCCGCTTTATGCGCGTTAAATGCTTCCCCCACATTCGTAATTTTATCCTTGAATACTTTTTCATAAAATTTTCGTTGATAGTTTAATGATGTCCCGCCATAATAGGATCCAGGTGAGCCCCAGCCATATCGGCTGCATCCCATATAAGCAATTGCGCCACCATTTGGATTTCGAATAAACCCCTCAGATAATGAACGCTCTCGGTCAAACGCACCGGTAATACAGGCAATTGTGTATACAAAGGCTGTCAGATTGTCTAATTGTATGGCATGAGAATCTTTAAAATACTTGCTTTCAGTTGCCCAGATATTGGTATTGCCATGGGTGTTATAAGTCATAAAATTCCAGCCTTCATTGAATTTTATTATCATTTTATCCCTGCTGCTGGCGTAACTACCGGCAGTGTCATTATCCCATGATGTCAGGGTGTCAAAAAGATAAGAAATCTGATTGTCCTGAAAATAATTTTCAACAGTATCACGATACATACGACGTCCCCATATTTCAGCATCACTGACATTTTGATGATTACTGTCTCGGAACTGCATATGACCATCAGTCAATATTTCATCTGGACGGCTGTTATCCGAATATCTGTTCCATAGTTTTACGCCGCTGATAAGTATTTTCTTCAAAATTTCATTTGATGGTTCGGTTTCATAGGCAATGACTTTGTTGATATAGGCTGTGGCTTGATCTGCGTTTTGAATGGGAATCCGCCCCAAAAGAACATCGGCAGACAAATCGCCTTCAACTTGATCCCATTGTGAATTCACCGAAGCCTCACCATAAGTGCCATCCATATCCCATTCGTCCCAAGTGCCATCAAGGCCGGCATAATATAAATCTGTAGGCATATGACTTTCCTGATAACTTCCAACAGAAACATAAGTGTCCCGATCTGGAATAATTGTATTGTCTCCACCCAGGACAACCCAGGTCGTGCCATTGTTTTGAACATAATCGGCAATGGCATTGCGAATTTTGGTTTGTAAATCAGTGTTACCATCGGGTCGTGTGCCATCATATTGATTATCAATTTCATCAATGGTCAGTATTTTTGTTGAATAGGCATTGAAATCTTGACGATGATTTGCCAGAAGCTGGAATGCATCAACCAGATCGGTGCTAGTAATAATCAAATAGTCATATTGCATGTTGGTTGATATTATAATTGATTGAACGTCAGAATTTGTTGTCAAATCTGTATTCCTTTGATCGGTTGTTGAGGCATCATATAAACCCAGGGGGGCATTTATCATTTGCTCCTTTTCATTTTCTGTTGATGGAGGTGGGATGGCAGGAGTCAGGCAGTCAATTGTCACCTTGATTGAATGTGTCAGATACAGTTCCTGATTTTTGGGAATGTATCGCACAGGATTCAAACGAAGTGCAACATAGGTTTTTCCTCGAACACGCCGAATACCATCACTGATAGCAATACTTTCAGGAATCTTGTGAGAACTTGCATAAACATTTGGGTCAGGTTGAACAAATTCAACCAAATCTTCCTGACTGGTTGGTGTTTGCGGCTGATTGGGATAAATTTCAATACCTGCCTTAAATATAGAATCCTCACCCTGAGCAGAAACACCAACAACAGTTGCTCCGGGTGGAATTTCAATGGATACCAGTCTGGTTGGAAGTGATGGACTTCCCGGTATACTGTCACCAGGCACACTGTCAACCAGTTTTACAACATCGAAATCCTGCCTGCGCTCAAAAGATATTTCGCCAGGATCAACATAAAATGTATGCGTTATTTGAATTTCTTCTGGCTCCTGAATGTCAACTGTTTGTTCGCTCTGAATGGTATCATCAGCAACAGCCATCAGATTCCCCAAAGCAATACCTCGAACAGGCTCTCGATCAAATACTGCCTGGTCTAACCGCTCGCCATAAACAAAGGCATGGAAGGTCTGACCTTTTACCATCAGGGTTCTCAAATTTTTTTGATGCGGTTGATTGCCACCAGCAGCAAACATGCTGTTGCTTGCGATGTTGTCTATTTGACGTTCAATATATCGTTTGATATCTTCTGGTAAGCTATCACGAATATCAGAATCAATTCCACATTTGATAGCCAACTCTGGATTGTTTCGAATGGCATATTCCATTTTTTGCTTTCTGATCCGGGCTATATTAATGATATATTCATGATCTTTGTTGTTTGAAATAGCATTAAGAAAATTCCTTGTCAGTTCTCTTAATGACTGGTCTTTTAAATTGATTGTTTCCAAAACACTCTTTGCAGCAGTCCGAACGTGGGTTTGGGGGATCACTTTCTTGAAAGAAATCGATTTGGTTTTGATCACTGGACTGTTTTTTTTATCAATAATTGAATTTTGGGTGAAATCAAACTGTTCATTGACTGTATTATTCATAAACTGGGTTGATCCAAATACAATCAAAGAAATAAAAAAAATTGTGCCTGAAAAAAATAGCTTGTTCATCATGACCTCCTTTATGGTTTTATAATGAAGACATGATTGAATAGAGCATGATACATGCCAAAAAAAGGAAGTCTATTTAACATATTGAAATCACATAGATTATTGCTTTCTTGTTTCAAATTTCATATGTAAATTAATGGCCATATTTTACACTATCGGTATTATTATGTAAATTTTATCATTTG
>Ga0272440_1002018_pt1 | contig 16118 bp, 13 predicted proteins | sample SSMMMBAug17_FD_192440 | JGI IMG/M metagenome (GOLD analysis project Ga0272440, IMG submission 192440) | Marine sediment archaeal communities from Little Sippewissett salt marsh, Falmouth, MA, United States - SSM-MMB-Aug17 | ecosystem: Environmental > Aquatic > Marine > Wetlands > Sediment ... | reverse complement strand
ATACAATTTTCATGCCTGGTTCTAGATATTTTTTCAAGTAATTGGGGTCAGAGTAAAATTAAACTTATGCGTGTATGCATCGCTTAATTTTACTCTGACCCAATTTAAAAGATTTTTTTTTCTTCCTTAATCGGTTTTTTGAAAATGACATTTTATTTTTTAACATTTTGTGATATGAACGTACATTCTTTGTTTTTTCCAAACGAGTGGTATGAGTATCGTATAAATCTTGTTTGAATCAAACAAATACAATCAATCTGAAACAATCTGTAGGCCTTGCTCATTGTTTCGCCCCTTTATCTTTCTCTTTATCCAAAAAAATAGAGCAAGAGAAAGAATAATGGCCGAAACGATGATTAAGACTCAATCTGTAAAAAAAGTCATTTATGCGCGTCTATCATCTCTATTGCTGATCTAATAATCCTTCAATCCATATCGAATTTGCTCGACGTGGCAAAAGTTTTTAAGATTAAATACAGGTTCCAACAACCACTTTTGGATAAAGGAGAACCACCATGAAACATTATTCAAAAAAAATTGTCTTTCTTGCCATTTTGTTTATGCTTTATCAAACGTGCATGGCAAACGCATTAACTTTAACACCCTATTTGGGGGGGTATCGTTTTGAAGGCAATAGCAATGTTGGAGATACTTACTTGATGGGCCTTGGCGTTGACTATCAATTAACTGACAGTTTTGCGGCAGAATTGATTTACTTAAAAGGAAATACTGACTTAAACTATTTAAACATAAATACACAAAAATGTGTGACCCAGGAGAGCATTGATCTTAACATTTTTCACATAAGCGGTCGCTATTATCTGTTCAAAGACAAAAGCTTTATGCCGTATGTCACGACTGGATTGGGAGTGTTTGCTCTCAATTCCGATTATGCTGAAATGTTCAAAGATCATCCAGATAGGCATAATCTCTTTCAATTTCATTATGGCGGTGGTGTTCAATATTCTCTTACAGATACAATTTCTCTTCGTGGAGATGTTCGGCATATGATCTCTTTTGACAATATGGACAATGATTTGTCTGCAATTTTAGGCATATCATATACGTTTGGCAGGCCTGCTAACAAAAAAGACAATCAACATGATGGTGTTTCTAAAAAGCCCCCTCACTCAACAATTAAGTCAACGCCCCCGGAAACACAAGAAACCAATGAATCCCATAAACCAACACAGAAAAAATCAGAAATTTCAAAACATGACGCAGAAAAAGAGATTCAAACAAAAACAAAACAGCCAATCAGCAAAGAAGCTCATACGATAAAAGAGCCAACGCCACAAAGTTTAGATGGAATCCAAAAAACGACCGATCAAATAGCTGGCAAAAATAATTATACGACCGCTCAGTCAAAGTCACATATGCATCAAAAAACAAACAAAGAATTACAAATGGCTTATCTTGATACAGATCAAGATGGCGTTTTTGATCATATAGACAAATGTTCGAATACACCACCAAATACCAGGGTGAATATGTTTGGTTGTGCACCAGATCGTGATCGTGATGGGGTTATTGACACCTTAGATCACTGTCCAAATACACCCGCAAAAACACAAGTTGATCAAAATGGATGTCAAATCAAGGTCATTATCAAAGCTGCCAGACACATTGAAACGAAAAAGGTGTCATCTCAAAAATTTCAAACAACAATTGAGTTTGATTATAAAAGCGCCCAGGTTAAATCCACGTATTTCAAACAGCTTGCGAAAATAAAGCAATGGATGAAAAAAATTAAGAACCCGATAATTATTCTGAATAGCCACACAGATAACATTGGTTCGCATATCTACAATATCAATCTGTCTGAAAAAAGAGGGGATAATGTTAAAAATTACTTGTATCGTCATTTTCAGATTCCAGGCCATTTGATAAAAACATATAGCTTTGGAGAAACACAACCCATTGCCGACAATGCCAGTGAAGAAGGGCGTCAGAAAAATCGCAGGGTTGTAATTGTTGTCAAAGAAAAGATGTCTTAAAATAGATATCATGGTTGCAAAAACAAATCAGATGATATAGATAAATAAGCAACAGTGAATCACAAAAACCTTTTAATTGTGAGTGCAACATGAATACTGAATTAGAACTGTCATTTGATGCTGATTTTGATCTGTCCAATGCCCAAATTACAGTGCTTTTGATAGATGATCAGCCGTTTATTGGAAAAATGATTGGCAGTATGCTTAAGGATGAGCCGGATATTGTTTTTCATTATTGCCAGGATGCGCGTAAAGCGATTCATATGGCCAACCATGTATCCCCAACAGTAATCCTTCAAGATTTGACCATGCCTGATGTCGATGGCCTCCAAATGGTTAAATACTATCGAATGAATACCTTTTCAAAACAAACCCCTTTAATTGTACTTTCTGGCCAGGAAGATGCAAAAGTTAAGGCCGATGCCTTTGCCTTAGGTGCCAATGATTATATGGTGAAACCCCCGGATCGAATTGAACTGATAGCACGGATTCGTTATCATTCACAGGCCTATATCAATATGCTTCAACGTGATGCCGCATATCGTCGGGTTGAAGAGCAGAGTGCTGAATTAGAAATCCGGAATCAGTTTATTAAAAAAACCTTTGGACGTTATTTGTCTGATGACATCGTTGAAAGTATCTTAAACACGCCTGAAGGCCTGGAGTTGGGTGGGGAAAAACGAAAAGTGACCATTATGATGTCTGATTTACGCGGGTTTACATCTATTGGGGAACGTCTTGCACCTGAAGATGTTTTAGCTATTATCAATATTTACCTTAAATCCATGACTGATATCATTTTGAAATATGAAGGAACCATTGATGAATTTATTGGTGATGCCATACTTGTCATATTTGGGGCACCTGTGTTTAAAGAGGATGATGCCAAACGTGCTGTGGCCTGTGCCATTGAAATGCAGCAGTCCATGACAGCAGTCAATCAAAATAACTTAGAATATGGTTACCCTGAAGTCAGCATGGGAATTGGGATTAATACAGGTGAAGTGGTTGTTGGTAATATTGGTTCTGAAAAACGTTCAAAATATGGTGTGATTGGAAGTCATGTCAACCTGACATCCAGAATAGAATCTTACACAGTCGGTGGCCAAATTTTGGTGTCTGAAAGCACGCTGGATGACTGTGATGGATTGCTTCGCGTTGATGATCAATTCCAGGTGATGCCCAAAGGCGTTAAACAACCGATAACGATTTTTGAAATTGGTGGTATTGAAGGCGCTTACAACGCATCTTTACCGGAAAAGAAAAAGGTCGAACTCTTACCTCTGAAGAAACCAGTTTGTATTGCATTTACAATTCTTGAAGGCAAACATGCGGGAGTAGAAAAGCATAAAGGCGATATTGTTCAGGTGTCTGATCTGGAAATGATTATTCAATCTGATGTTAAAGCAGAGCGATTATCAAATATCAAAATTACCTTGACCGATGAAAACCAACAAGAAATTACAACAGAATTATATGGAAAAGTTGTTGAAGAAATACATGAGTTGGCGCTTCCATCCTTTCGCGTCAACCTGACATCAGTTCCGCCAGAAGCCAGTAAATTTTTGAAAAGTCTAAACTAAAACTTATGAGTGTAACCAAAATGGCCGGAATTTAAATGATCACTCACCTTTTTTTGATTCTTAATAGGAAATCTCTGAAAATAAGTTCCTCATTTAATAATTTTTCATTTTGTTTTTGAACCAGGATTACACTGAAAAAGATGAATAAGATGAATTAAAAGTGTTTTATTTCATCTTATTCATCTTCTTCAGTGTAATCCTGGTTCAAAAACAAAATGAAAAATTAATTATTAAATGAGGAACTTATTTTCAGAGATTTCCTTATTGTCTTTAGACGCATTATTGAGAATACTTCTTTCTACCCGAAAACTTATGATTGGTTACTTTAAGTTTTTTCATATATGAAGGATGCAGTTTGGATTCTTGAAAGGGTGTAATCACGACAAATCCTAAACCAGACGGCTCATTTGTTCCTGCTTGCTGCGTTATATATGAAATTGTTTCATATTCTGCATCTATATAATTGACCTCAGAAGTTTGGGCACTTACTGTTTCTGTGAGTTTTTTTTTCGTAACAACTGATATTTCTATATTGAAGAGCGTGTCATCAAAAGAATCGTTCCAGTTCAATATAAAGCTTTTAACAGCAATATTATTAGATAACATCTGATTATGTAGTCTTTTCAAGAGATAAATCAAAATAATCGCAATGATTTTAATGTTGTAACAGATACTTGATAAAAATAACTGTTAAATAAAAAAAGTTGAAAGTTGAATGTTGAATGTTTTGCCACTATGAACTATAAATGAAGATATTAAACAATTTATTTGTGTACCTCAGGAGGAAATCAATGAAATTCCCATATGGCATCTGTGATTTTAAAGAAATAATCACCCAAAAATATTTTTATTGTGATCGCACCCATATGATCCCAATTATCGAAAATGCAGGTAAATCCAATCTTTTTTTGCGTCCCAGGCGTTTTGGCAAAAGCCTTGTTCTTTCCATGCTGGAAAACTACTATGACATAGCCAAAAAAGATCGGTTTGAAGAATTGTTCGGTCATTTAAATATTGGAAAAAATCCTACGCCATTACATAACAAATATTTTATTTTGAAGCTGGATTTTTCATGTATTGGTGCATATGGCAGCACACAAGAGTTACAGCAGTTTATGATGGATCATGTGAATGAATGTATCAAACAATTTAGTATGTACTATAAAAATTGGATCTTACAACCCATTGAGATCAATCCAACCAATGCGATTTCATCAATAAGATCAATGCTGGGTGCAATACGTCAATCCGAGACATCCATTTTTCTCCTCATTGATGAATACGATAACTTTGCCAATGAATTGATGTTGAATAAAACAATCTCAGATCATACCGAAAAAGATCCCTATACCCTCTTTGTCAAAAAGGATGGTCCTTTAAAAACCTTGTTCAAAGCTTTAAAATCAGGAACAAGCAGTGATGGCTTTGATAAAACATTTATTACAGGAGTTTCTCCTGTTGTCATGAGTGATATTACCAGCGGCTATAATATTGCCCTGAACAGATACCTGGATTTGCGGTTTCATCCGCTCTGTGGATTTACATCAGATGAAATGAAACAATGCCTGAAAGAGATTGTTTCAGAATGCGATATGGCTTCTGAAATGGCAGATAATGCCTATGATCTGATGAAAACATATTACAATGGCTATCGATTTTGTACTGATGCGGATGAATATTTGTACAATCCAACATTGAGTTTGTACTTTCTTCAAGCATTTTATGATTATTGCAAGTTCCCCAAAAAAATGATGGATGAAAACCTGGCAGTTGATACGCAGAAAATTACCTATATTTCTAACCTACCCATTGGCGAAAGTATGATACTTGATCTGGGGCATAAACATTCCAGTATTGAGATCTCAGAATTAAAAGAACGATTTGGAATTGATGATCTTTTGATGGATCAATCAAAAGACCGACATTTTATTGCATCATATTTGTATTATATGGGCGCGCTCACCATAGCTGGAGAAACCCCGGGCGGAGATCTGTCGTTGAAAATTCCCAATCTTGCCATGAAACCCCTGTACATTGATCGAATAAGAAATATGCTGCTGATTGATCCCATGATTCGTGACAATGGCATTCTGTCCGCCAAACAACTGTATCAAAAAGCTGATATCCAGCCTCTGTGCGAATTTGTGGTGAATCACTATTTCAAAATTCTCAGCAATCGAGATTATGCCTGGGCCAATGAACTCACAGTAAAAACAGCATTTATTACCCTGCTCTATAATGACAATCTTTACATTATGGATTCAGAGACAGAAATAGATCGCCGATATACAGACTTAACTATGATTATCCGACCCGATAAACGCAGGTTTGAAATTTTTGATATTTTGATAGAATTTAAATATGTATCCTTAAGTGAGTCCAAACTGACAGGCGAAAAAGCCCGCAATATAGATCAAAAAGAGCTGGATCAATTGCCATGTATTAAAACAAGTATGGATGAGGCGATAAATCAGGCCGATCAATATGCAAAATCGTTAAAACAAAAATATGCGGAATTACGTTTAAAATCTTTTGCAGTTGTTTCTTTGGGATTTGATCGCATTTCATGGAAAGCACTTCCATGATGGGCAACATGGTATTCAAATCATTGATGTCAGCATTCCTGAAAATTCAAATCAAATCTGGTTCATTGAAATTGAGGCCTTGATCAAGGCGATGGCCATTAGATGGAATGAATTCTATTGCGCGTATCATAAACCCAAAACTCTGCACACATATGTTGATGCTGAGGAGGTGAAAAGCGGGTGTATTCATCGGCAATTTTGGTTACACTCAAAACTTATCATATAGAATCATGTCTTCTTCAACACCCAGGTCATACAGGGTATTGATAACCGCATCAATCATGGGCGGCGGCCCGCATAAATAGTACTCTATTTCAGTGGGATCTTCATGCTTTTCTAAATACGCATCATGTAAATGTGTATGGATAAAGCCGGTTGGACCGGTCCAGTTTTCATTTTTTTCAGGCGCAGACAGCGCCACATGATATGAGAAATTTTGAAATCGGTTTTCTAAATCCTTAAATTCTTCATCATAGAACATTTCCTTTTGTGATCTTGCACCATACCAAAAGCTAATTTTCCGATGGGTATGGTTTCCATCCAGTTGATTGAGAATATGGCTTCTCAAAGGTGCCATTCCTGCGCCACCACCAATAAAGCACATTTCGTTTTCTGTGTCCTTGGCCATAAAATCACCATAGGGGCCGCTCACTGATACAGTATCGCCAGGCTTTAATCCAAATACATAGGATGATCCAAATCCGGGCGGAATTCCTTCAGTTCCAGGTGGGGGGGTTGCAATGCGAATATTAAATTTGAGGATATTTGCTTCATGGGGCGGATTGGCCAGAGAATATGCCCGAAATCCTGGCTTGATTCCCTTTGCAGCGAGGTCCAAGAGATTAAATTTTTTCCATTCACTGATATACTTACTTTCAATATGAAAGTCTTTGAATCGAATATCATATTCTGGCACATCGATTTGCATATATGCCCCAGCCTTGAAATCAATGGGTGTTTCTGGCTTTAGTACCAACTCTTTGATAAATGTTGCGACATTATTGTTTGATACGACAGTGGCATCAACCTTTTTTATGCCAAAAATAGATTCCGGAATCTGTATCGATAAATCTTCTTTAATCTTTAATTGACAGGAAAGTCGTTTGTTTTGATTTTTATCTTGTCTGGAAAGATGTGCAATTTCTGTGGGAAGAATACTCCCCCCACCTTCATTAACAACACATTTGCACATGCCGCAGGAACCCGACCCGCCACAGGCTGATGGTAAAAAAATATTCTGACTAGAAAGTGCAGACAACAGGGATGGCGTTCCTGAAACTTTCAGAGGTTCATCTGTATTTCCATTTATGGTCACTTTGTGTTCACCTGTTGCTGTAACTCTGGTTTCTACAAACAATAACACGGTTACAAGAATGCAGATCACACTTGAAAACACCAATAAGCTAATTAAGTAAATCAATGTTTATCTCCTATTGCTAGAATATCATTACAAAGTTATGCCTGAAAACATCATAAACGTCATGGCCATCAATCCAGCAACGATCATCGTAATGCCAAAACCATCAAGGCCTTTTGGAACATCAGCGTAGGCTATTTTTTTTCGAATCGCTGCCATTGAAACAATTGCCAACATCCATCCTGTACCTGAACCTGCACCAAATACAATGGATTCAATAAATGTATAGTTTCTTTCAACCATGAAAAGTGATGTTCCAAGAATTGCACAGTTCACTGCAATAAGGGGTAAAAAAACGCCAAGGCTTGCATAAAGAACAGGTGAGTATTTATCAATAATCATTTCAACCGCCTGAACCAATGCGGCAATCACAGCAATAAATGTAATAAACTTTAAGAAGCTCAAGTCAATATCCGGCAAACCTATCCATGAAAGGGCGCCAGGTGCGAGTAGCCCATGATATATAAGCCAGTTCAAAGGACTGGTAATCGCAAGCACAAAAATAACAGCAAATCCCAGGCCGGAAGCGGTCTGAATATTTTTTGATACTGCTATAAACGAACACATGCCCAGGAAATATGCGAGAAGAATATTTCCAATAAAAACAGAATTGATAAACAAACTGAATAATTCGTCCATTGCTGCTCCTTATGTATTAGATTCAGACAGGCTGTTTTTCAACCACACCAGAAGGCCAATAATAAAAAATGCACCTGGTGCAAGAAGCATCAGCCCCATGTTCTGATATCCTGCATCATAAATGAAACCAGGAATGACAGGAAATCCAAGACATTCACCTGCACCAAGCAATTCACGAATAAAAGCGACTGCGATCAACACGAAACTATATCCCAGGCCATTTGCAATGCCATCAACAAATGAATCCACAGGGCTGTTTGCAAGCGCAAAGGCTTCTGCTCTCCCCAAAACGATACAATTGGTAATGATCAGGCCAACAAAAATGGATAACTGTTTTGAAATATCATAAAAAAATGCCTTTAAGATTTCATCTGTCACAATAACCATTGATGCAATGACTGCCAGTTCAGCAATAATTCGAATATTGGATGGTATTTTGTTGCGCATGCTGGAAATAATCATACTGGAAAATGCAGTTACCAGGGTCAGGGCAAGACTCATGACAATGGCTGTAGACATTTTAACAGTTACTGCCAGTGCAGAGCAAATTCCCAATACCTGATACGCAACCGGGTTTTCATGCCAGATGCCTTTTAAAAGAATTTCCTTGTATCGGGTGGTTTCATTTGTCATTATGAATATCCTTTTTTATTCAGCCAGGTACGAATTTTGGCTGATGGGTCCATTCAATTATTTGTCCAATGCTTTGAGTTTTTTCTGACGAAATAAAATTGAAACAGGTTCATATTTGGTTAAAGTTGACTTGATACCTTCAGACAGATATTGTCCTGTAAGTGTTGCGCCGCTGATACCATCAACATAATGTTCCTGAAGCTTTTTGGGTAGATTTTTAACTTTGCCTTTGGCGATGCCAACTGAAACAAACTTGTTTTGTGAGTTGCGTATTTTTTTCCCTTTAAAATTTTTTCGAAACCAGGCATTTTCGATTTCTCCTCCCAGACCAGGCGTTTCTGCATGACTAAATACCGAGAATCCGGATACAGTTTGGCCATCATTTTCAAAAGCCAGATACCCCTGAATCTTTCCCCATAATCCTTTTGTATTGATTGGCAGAATATAGCCATCAATGACATTGTTCGTATGATAATAATACAAGTGTAAGACATGATCTGTTTCAATCTCAACAGGTTGACCCTCCTGATCAACAACGCCAGCCTTAATATGTTTTTGATACAATCTCAGAATTTCATCTTTTGGGGGTTTATGATTGCCTTGAATCAGGTTGGCTGCCTTTAAAATATTGGCTTTTTTGTCCAGTTTGATGTTTTCCTGCTGTAAGTTTTTCAGACCACTTGCAGCCCCTGTAATCAAGAGACTACAAATGAGCGATAGCATTAAAGCAAACTGAATAACATTTTTTTTGCTATTTTTATCATATTTAATATCAGACATTGGGAATCCTTTTCGATGTTTTATATTGAATGACCATATGATCCAAAAGTGGCGCAAATACGTTCATGAATAATATGGCCAACATGACCCCTTCGACAAAAGCCGGATTGACAACACGTATGATGATCGTAAAAAAACCAATGCAAGCACCATAGATCCATCGTGCTGGATTTGTTCCAGGAGCTGATACCGGATCAGTGGCCATAAATGATATCCCCAGCAAAAAACCACCCGCACATAGATGATATAAAGGTCCGGCATGTGCCCAGGTATCATGACCTTCTGAGATAAAATAACATAGGATTGATGTAATAAACAGCCCTCCTATTCCACCAAGGATGATTCGATAATTGGCAATTCCGGTAATGATCAAGAAGGTTGCACCCAACAGACAACAAAATGCAGAGGTTTCACCAATACTCCCAGGGATAAGACCAATGAACAAATGCGGTAAATCAAACCCTTTCTCTGTAAGCGTTTGAATAATGCCGGATCCGTCTGATCCTGTTATCGATAATGCGGTTGCGCCAGAAAAACCATCAATGGCATTATTTGCAGCAACCCAGATATCGCCTGACATCGATATGGGATAAGAAAAAAACACAAATGCCCGGGCAGTGAGCGCTGGATTTAATATATTTCTGCCGGTCCCACCAAATATTTCCTTCCCAATGACAACACCAAATGAGATACCGACAGCAACTTGCCAGAGCGGAATCGTAGGCGGCAATGTCAGCGGAAACAAGAGTCCACTCACAAGAAAACCTTCACTGATTTTATGCTTTCGGACCACTGCAAAAATAATTTCCCATAAAAAACCAACGCCATATGAAACAATAATGATCGGCAAAACATAGGATGCGCCAACAAGGAAACATTGAATCAATCCAAACTGTTTTCCCTGTGCGATTCCAGACTGAAAACCAGTATTGTAGATGCCAAACAGAAGGACTGGAAACAGGGCAAAAATAACAAAACTCATATATCGTTTGAGATCCAGATGATCACGAATAAAAGGACTTGTTTGGGTTTTGGGTGATGGAAACAGAAAAAGTGTTTTTGTGGCATCAAACAATGGTTCTATTGCGTTATATTTTCCGGGCCCTGTACAGTAAGGTTCCAGTTTATTGAACAATTTTATCAAAGCGTTTTTCATTATGCGCTTCCTTTAAATTGACTTGATATAATCATGACAATCAAGATTTGCTGATTGTCGCATAGTATTGATCTATTCCATTTGAAAGAATTTCTGTTAATTCAATTTTTGATGGGCAGGCGTATGCACAAAGTCCACACCGACAACAATCCAGGAGCCCCAATTGTAAAGCATCTTCAATTTCGTCTGTAACCAGTGCTTTCATAATATATTGTGGCATTAAATCATTTGGACAAATATTTTCACAATAGCTGCAATTAATACAGGCACGTTCTTCACCATGCAATGTCGCATCAACCGAGACTTTACGCTCTACCAGGCAAGACAGAAATGTTTTTGACATTGTGGGAGAATTTGTTCCCGGGTGAACAAAACCAAACATACGTTCTTGGTCATCGACAGAGATAACATTAAATGTATTTTCAAAAAAACCGGCGTAGTCATCTATAGACGCCAAGCGTCCATTAAAATGTCCGGTAGAAATCAAGGTGTTTTCAGGTATCGTCCCAAGAAAAGATTTAATTGGCGTACCTTGCCGAATCAAGTAATGGGGTTTGAGTTCGTCTGGTTTTGAAATGGTGACCAATCTTTCAACTGGATAATGACCGGTTGATAAAAATTTTGCCATCATGATTAGATGATCTGCAGATATGCACCACGATACATTTTCATCCGCCGACCTTTTAAGATGATACAAGACGACCCCCGGGTCCCATGATGGATATATATCTGGAACGACATGCGTTATATGTTTTTGTGATGATTCCAGGAGATTTGAATGGCTCTCTCTGACAGTCACAATAACATTTTTGCTAAATTTTTTTAATACATCAAGGCCCAATTCAAACATCTCATGTTGATTCTTTAATAATAAACCTGGGGTCGGTGAAAAAATGTCATTGCCATCAAGAGATACGATAATCATAGGTGGTTGACGTTCCGAGTTGGCTGTATCTTTGTATGGAAACTGTCTGAAACATTGCCATAATCCCCCTTTTTTGAGAAGAGCAATCAATGTATCGGGCGCAATTGCATTTATTTCAGATATGGGATCAAAAGAAAGGTAATCATCTTGATCTTCACATTCAATAACCACAGCCAATAATCGGCGACGTGGACCAAATTGGATTTTTTTGATAGTGCCTGTTGCCGGCGAGACATAGTGTATGGTCTTATCGCGTTTATCACAAAAAATGGGACTGCCTGTTTGAACGCGCTCTTTTTCTTGTACCAGTAGTTTCGGACGAATGTAAGGAATATCCAAAGCAGATACCGCCACAAATTCCTGGGGGGGAATTGTTTTTATGAATGCGTCAGGCCGCCCCGCTATTTCTAAATTAAAACCTTTATTAATCGCTAATTTTTTCATCAACTGATATTTCCAATATGTTTATTGTTGTTTTGAATGTTCAGATTAATAAATATCAAATATTTATATGCATTTCAAGAAAAAAGAACATACTTGAAAAAGTGAATAAAATAATATAAAGAGGATATGTACAAGGTAAACATATATCAGAAAACTGGAGAAAACTCAAATGAAACCAACCCAATTGGTTCTTGCCACATATAATAAGGGTAAAAGCCATGAAATTAAAGAACTGCTTAAAAATAGTCCTGTACAAATAAAGGATTTAACAGATTTTGGCCCAATTCCACCTGTTGTGGAAGATGGCAAAACATTTGATGACAATGCATACAAAAAAGCGAGCTTTACAGCCAGGATTTTAGGATGTCCGGCGATTGCTGATGATTCGGGTCTTGTGGTGCCATATTTAGATGGTGCACCTGGCGTATTTTCTGCACGATACGCTGGAGAAAATGCAACAGATCAACAGAACTGTAAAAAGCTCATGGAACAAATGAAAGGTGTAAAAGATCGCAACGCATCTTTTGTATGTGTGGTATCTATTGCTATTCCAACAGGGCCGGCGCTTACATATGAAGCCCAATGTGATGGTATGATCGCAGAATCACCTTTAGGAGATTCTGGTTTTGGATATGATCCCATATTTTTCTATCCTCCCAAAAACAAAACATTTGCCGAACTGACTGCTGATGAAAAAAATGAAGTGAGTCATCGGGGAAAAGTGTTTTTGGAAATTCAATCAGAGATTGATAAAATACTTATCTGGCTTGAACAAAATATGCCGCGTCAAGCCCCCATAGCTCATCACGCTCATTAACAGGACCCCCACTTCATGAAATGGTTGCTTATTGATTTAGATTGTACGCTGTATCCACCCGAAAATACTATTTTTTTATCTATGGGGCTTCGAATTACAGATTATATTCAAACAATTTTAAACATATCCCGAACAGAGGCGACAACTCTTAGAGATCGTTATTGGAAAGAATATGGATTGACACTCATTGGATTGATTCGCAATCATTCAATTCATTCGGAAGATTTTTTGCATTATGTACATGATGTTGATATCGAAAAGAATATTCAACCAAATCCCGAACTGGCCAAAAAATTGTCAGAGATTCCAATAAAAAAAGTTTTATTTACAAACAGTTGTCGGTACTATGCAAGAAAAGTTTTATCTGTATTAGGCTTGGCGCACTGTTTTGAAAGTCCAATTATTGATATTCGTCAGATGCAATTCTTTCCAAAACCCCACCCGAAAGCCTATGAAATTGTAATGAACCATTTTCAATGTACTGGAAACCAATGTATCATGATTGATGATTCCCAAAAGAATTTGCAAACAGCAAGGTCCTTTGGCATGCAAACCATTTGGGTGGGGAAGGGGAAATGCTCTGAAAGCATTAATGGTCATGCATGTGGGCCAGATGAAATTGTTGATCAAATCTGGCGTTTAATTGACAAAAAATACAGATCTTGACACATACGATATTCAAGCTTATTCTTAAATTTATTATTGTATGATCATAATGATAAAGAAAGGTAAAAATCATGTCAGAAGATTACTATAAAGCACTTGGTGTGAGTAAAAATGCCAATGATGGTGAGATAAAAAAAGCATATCGAAAACTGGCGATGAAGTTTCATCCGGATCATACCAAAGGAGATAAAGCAGCAGAAGACAAATTTAAACGAATTAGTGAAGCATATGCCGTATTAAGTGATAAAGAAAAACGAAAACAATATGATACCTTTGGTTCCACTGGATTTAAACAAAAATATACGCAGGAAGATATTTTTCGGGGGTTTGATTTTAGCGATATTTTAAAAGAGTTTAAGTTTGGCAGCAATATGTTTGGTGGAAAGGGCAAAAAAGGATCCAGCTTTTCTTTTAATTTTGGAGATCAGTTTCATCCCCATGGCCACCCTTTCAGGCAACAACACCATCCTGAAAAAGGCAGTGATCTGGTTTATGAATTGCCATTATCTCTTGAGGAAATGTTGAAAGATACGAATAAAACGATATCTTACACTCACAATGGCAATACAGAACGTTTGACTGTTAAAATTCCAAAAGGAATGATTGCCGGTAAAAAATTGAGAATTGCAGGAAAGGGAAATCCAGGCATGACAGGCGGCCCCCCAGGTGATCTATATATTCAATCAAAATTGATTCCCCACCCGGTCTTTGGATGTGAAGGCACTGATTTATTTATTGATCAGACGATCAAGTTGACAGACGCTATCTTAGGCACAACGATACAAATTCAAACAATTGATGGCAATTCACTAAATGTTAAAGTGGCACCAGGAACAAGACATCAAACAAAAATGCGCCTTACCGGTCACGGCCTGCCTGTCATGAATACAAATAAGCGCGGTGATGTGTTTGTTCGAATTCATGTGGAAATGAAGAAAGAGTTAACAAAACAACAAATAAAACTACTCAAAAAACTTGCTGAAACGGGCATGTAATGTGATCCTTTATTTCTTGAATATTTTACTTGAATTTTCGTAGATGAATTACTATAATCAATTTTTTTTAGTAATTCTTTAGAAATGGGATAGATTTTTTCAATATATCAACCAATATTTATACTTGGTATGCTTTTTGCTCATTTCAGGTACAATAAAATTGGCTTTTTTTCATTTCCCTCATTAATTCATTTACATCTATGACCAGGCATGATATAAGTATATCTATCTTGTTTGATTTATAGCACATTTTACAAGGTATATTTGTGTATCAGTCTGTTTAGCTGATAGGTTATGAGGAAACAGATAGATTATCGCCTATTGAAATTAAATCAAATAGTTATATAGGCATTTCATATGTTAAAAATGGATCATCAGGAAAGGTAATATCATGAACGTTTCATGTCCCAAATGCCAATCACAATTCGAACTGGATGCCAAGAATATCAAAGAATCTGGTAGTAAAGTTCGATGTTCAAATTGTAAAAATGTTTTTAAGGTATTTCCGGAACAAGAAGAGGCGCCACATCAAGCAGAGCAAAGCAGTACCGGTACAATAGCTTGCCCAAACTGTGGAACAGAGTATGCCCTGTCGGCAGATCAGCTTGGAGAGAAAGGTAAAAAACTAAAATGTACCAATTGTAGCCATGTTTTCAGAGCCAAACCATCTGATATTAAAGGTCCTGAAATTCAAGAAAAGGAACCTCAAGATACTGTTTTAGATGATCCTGATAAGCAAGCTGATGAAAAAAAACAAACTGAAGATGAATCAACCATGTCTTCAGAACATGATCATGAAGAAGATATTTCATCTAAAGATTCTGATGATCAAGATATTCCTGACGAAGATCCACCTGTCGCCGAAGATATTGAAACTGATGATGCATTAGAAGAAGATTTTGATACCCCTGAAGAAACATCGAAGGATGATCAAGAAGTTTCAAGTGAAGATACGACAGACGAACCGGATATCGCTGATGATATGGATGAAAATTTAGACGCACTATCTGATGAAAGTCAGGAATCAGACGATATTTCTGATGACCAATTGGAAGTTCCTGACCAAGATATAGAAACTCCAGATGATGTGCCCGATAGTTCAGATGAAGACTTAGAACGATTAGAAGAGCTTGATGAGGAACTGGATGCCTCTGATGAGGAACTGGATGCCTCTGATGATGATTCAGAGACGACTGATGATCTTGAGATGTCAGATGAAGACCTCGACGTTTCAGACGAAGATCTTGAAACCTCTGATGATGATTCAGAAACGACTGATGATCTTGAGATGTCAGATGAAGACCTCGAAGTTTCAGATGAAGATCTTGAAACCTCTGATGATGATTTAGAAACAACTGATGATCTTGAGATGTCAGATGAAGACCTCGAAGTTTCAGATGAAGATCTTGAAACCTCTGATGATGATTTAGAAACGACTGATGATCTTGAGATGTCAGATGAAGACCTCGAAGTTTCAGACG
>Ga0272440_1002017_pt1 | contig 16121 bp, 27 predicted proteins | sample SSMMMBAug17_FD_192440 | JGI IMG/M metagenome (GOLD analysis project Ga0272440, IMG submission 192440) | Marine sediment archaeal communities from Little Sippewissett salt marsh, Falmouth, MA, United States - SSM-MMB-Aug17 | ecosystem: Environmental > Aquatic > Marine > Wetlands > Sediment ... | reverse complement strand
GATGCAATATCTGGCTGGAAGATTCAGATGAAATAATTCATGTTGTCGATAAATTCGATGATATTTTAGAAAAAATCGTGGGGCAGGGAACATCAAATGGGTGATGTATCCCACACAAAACCCTTCATAAGCCTGCCTTGCGGGTGATGGGCGAATACCTAAAGGGAATCTCTGCCCCACATTAAAGGAGGAAACAATGGGCAAATGTGAAAATTGCGGTAAGCCAACCGATGGAACATGGTCAGAGGGTGGAGTAAAGTGGGCATTGTGTGACGAGTGCTTTAACCGTCTCTTTCCCACATTATTAGATGATGGGAAACGAAATGATAACCAATAAATACAGATTGCCCATAATCGGGCATTGCCCCTACTGCAATCTCCCCGTCAGGTGGAATGAGGACGAGGACAGGGCCATTTGGCAGTGCGACTGCGATATGGGGCCAAGGGAGGACGAGGATGAAAATACATATCCTGGAATACACGAATAGGGTAGGGGCTCCGGTGTGTTTGGAGACCGACAGCAAGAAACAAATCAAAAGGCAAGTTAAATGGTTAGAGAAGAAGGGTATTCCGTATACCCTGAAGCCTATCAGTGAGAAGTCATAATGCCTACCATAAAATATAAAGATAAAAACGGTAATCGTGTCCAGGGAGCCACAACCATTAAAAGCCAGAATGTGGGCTGGGGCAAAGGTGCACTCATGTATTGGGCTAATAAACAGGGATTGGATGGTAAAACCCTCCAGGAGTCCTATGACACAGCCACAATCCCCGGAACCATTGCCCATTACCTGATTGAGTGCTTTCTGAAAGAAGAAGAACCGAAATATGAAAGCAACTGGTCTGAAAGTGATATTAAAAAGGCTGAAGCAGCTTATAATAATTTCACAGAATGGGCCAAGCAATTCAAATTTAAACCTTTGAAGGTTGAACCTAACTGGGTCAGCGATCTCTATGGTTATGGCGGCACTCCGGATGTCATTGCTGAAGTCCTCGGTAAGATTTGCATTGTTGACTGGAAAACAGGCAGAATCTACGAGGATATATTTTTACAATTAGCCGCTTATGAGCAATTAGCAACAGAACATGGATATGACATTAAAGGTTTTCATGTTCTGAGGATTCCCCGTAATGAGGATATACCATCTTTCCATCATAGTTTTTGGGAGTCATTGCCGAAGGAAGCATGGGAGGCTTTTGGATGTGCATTAAGTTTGTCCTTTTATGAAAAAATTCTCAAGAAACTTTTATGAAATATAACAGCAAAATATTTGAACAGGGCATCAGGGCAGCCATTGCCAAGGATGGGCGATTTGTGTGTTCCTCTGCCATCATCAAGGCGGTTTATACTCGCAGGGAATTTAGATGGGTTTGTGAACGCAATGGATGGATGGTAAGGCGTAATTTTTTAGGAACATTGATGGAAATAACAGGAGGGAAAAATGGAAAAGTCAGATGAGAATATTCTAATAAGTCCACAAATATTCCAACTCATTCCCAAAATAATGGGGGAGATAGATTTCATTGCCAAGGACAGAAAAAATGTTCAGCAGGGGTTTCAGTTCCGTGGCATTGATGATGTGTATAATACCCTTCATTCCCTGTTGGCAAAACATGGGGTGTTTACCGTGCCGGAAGTTCTCAGCGAAGTGCACGAAGAACGCAAAACGCAAAAGGGCGGTGTGCTGATATATCGGATATTAAAGATGAAGTACACCTTTTTTGCCCCTGACGGAAGCCACATTGAATGTATCGTTATCGGTGAGGGGATGGACAGTGGAGACAAGGCATCCAACAAGGCAATGGCGGTTGCCCACAAATACGCTTTTCTCCAGGTGTTCGCTATTCCCACGGCAGAGGAGAAAGACCCCGATGCTGAATCCCATAAGGTTATGCATAAAGAAAAGGATAGGGTAACCCCTGCCCAAAAAGAGAAGTCCTTTCCAAGTGCCGATTCGGGGCCTTCAGAGCCGAATTATGAGGGTAGCCCACCTGCCATGACGGATAAGCAGAGGAAGTATTTATTCGTCCTCACCCAGAAGGCAAAGCTCACCAAGGAAGAGACCAAAGAGTTCTTCGACTGGCATCTCAAGGGGGGAGATAAAACTGTAGCCTGGGCATCGGAGTTCATTGACAGTTTCGTGGACATCCTTGCCGAATGGTTCGCCACCAAGATGGATGAAGAAAACTGGAACGGCCTAAACAACGTCTACCGGCTGGAGGCACTGGACCTGGAGGATGAAGTCACCCATCAGTTCATTGCCGATTGCCTGATAGAAATCAGAAAGGGGATGTAAGATGAGGTCAATGAATATCAGTGCATTTTTGAATGAGGGGGATGCCCTCAAGGTAGATGTCACAAAACTCCAGAGTGAGGGGGGTACGGACCTTGGACTGTGTGTTAGCTTTTATAGCACTAATCCCCACATGCCGGAGTTGAAACTGTTCACGGACGAAACAGGGCTTATCAAACTAAAGAATAATCTGCTTCAGGCATTTGAGGCGTACAGGCGGTGATGGTGCAGGGGCAGCATAGCAGGCTTCCAGCTTGCAGACTCAGGTTCGAATCCTGGTCACCGCTTTGGACAAATCAGGGAGGAAATTATAATGTATGAATTTAAAGTCAGGAGAAACTCAACATATATGGAATTGATTATTACTGCGGATAACATTAATGCAACGAGTGGGCTTTTAGATGAGAAGGAATCAATTAGTTTAGCGAAAGAATTAATCTATGCGGCTGAACAATTATTGCCTGCAGGAACAGGAGCTATTGAAAGACGTCTTTGTGAGGCAAGGGAAGAATTATAAAGTCTTGATGAGCTGGTGGGGAGGGGATGAAATGACTGCAATACCACATCCTAAACCATGCCCTAAATGCGACATGGAGGATATTGAGGTATTTGAAATTGACGGTTGGCAGCCTTATTGGAGAGCTGTTTGCATCCATTGTGGTTATGAAGGGGCATCTCAGCCTTCGATTAGGGAGGCCGTGGATTTCTGGAATAGGGAGGAATAATGAAATTCTACGTAATCAAAGAGATTGGCGAATTGAGAGCAAGGGATATTATCCTGCACCCGCATGTGGCAAGGGTGAATGTGCAGGCGGAGGATATGTTCGTTGAAGAATATGACCCGCCAATAACAAATATTCTGGATTTTAGGCAAGCCACGAAGGAGGACTTTGATGAATAGTTACTGTTACGGAGATTTATTTGTGTATGATAGTCGATATTTTATTAGGTGTTTTCTGGATAGTACAATTATTGAATCAAAAAGAGAACCCTCAACGTGTCCTAATTGTGGTAGACCCCTTCGGATAAGTGGGGATTGCATGTTCTACAAACCAAAAGTGCGGGAAGTTACCCAAGCCTACCATCCCAAATTTGATATATGGGTAAATTTATTGGTGGGTAAAGAAGAGGGAGGTGATAACCGTGGTGATAGCACATTATTGTGAACATAAGCATAAGTGTAAGTGGCAGGGCTTTCACTTTCATCAGGGACTCGCATGGGGCGAGATACCCAAAGCAGGCAGTTGGCTCGAATGGCATGAAAGGGAGTGCGGGGGTAGACTGATACCAATTTATGAAGGAGGTGATAACCGTGAATGATAAGGAAGAAATTATAGCCTACCGCTCGCTACTGAACATGGTTTTGCTGTGGCGCAACATGGACGGTGACGGGATTACGGACCCACTTCGGGCTGATATTAAGCAGACACTGGACCATTTTAAGAGACAGGATATGAGGGGAGGTGATAACCGTGCCGAGGGAGAGAATCGTCAACAACAAGTGGGTGAAAAATCCTTTTCCTGATTATGAGTAAATTAGCCGGGGGAGTGTAAGGGGTAATCTGCGGTACAGGCCGTTATCCTGACCATTCCTAATCTTGTTGAGCAACGGCCGTTGTGACGCAAGGTAGAAGCCTGATGGACTCGCAATCCTGAAGGTGAGAAAGTTGGGAATTGACCCACCCCGGCTAACAAATATAAATCGAGGTGGCATAGACGGGGCTGTGAGGGGAGATGCCTTAATTGTGGGGGGAGCCTCGATTATCTTTTGCCCAGTTCCACATCAACCACAATCTGCGCGCGCGCGGACTCATCAGGGCCAAGAAAACGGTCGTCAGATACCTCAACAAACAGCGTCACAGTTAGCCGCCCCTTAACGGGCTGGAGATAGGTCAGGCGGCTTACAAGGTCATTATAAACCACCTGGCCCATCTCTCCGGCCGCTTTCACGCTCAACGGTTTGGGTTTTTCCTTGTCGGGTAATTCCTCACTATGCCCCATCCCCGTTTCTTCATCCCATACCTCTGGCATTATTCAGGGGCCTCTGGGATAAGGTTTTTCGATATCATTACATCCCGTAAGCCCTGCAATTCTTCAACACTCATGGCCCTAATGATTTCAAGGGCAGGTGCGCCAGGGGAGGTAAACTGCATCTCTACCTGAACACGAATGCCCTCGGCTTGTTCTTTTCCGAAACCACCTGTCAGGCTAATGATGCTCCACTGTAGCCCCCCTGACACACCGGCCTGTGTCTCCACTGCCAGGGTTGCGTCTATGGCTTGCTTGGTGTTGTCAAGAAGCATCGGCCAGGGCAAAGTCGCCACATCCAGGTTGCCCTCTTTTGCAATGATGAGGCTGTCAATATAACTCCGAAATTCCTCCGTCCTCACCCTTCCAACGCCCTCCCTCAGTCCCAACATCACACTCAGGGTGACATCGGCTATCACGGTTTTTACTGGTTGGTCTAATAGTGCCATTACTTTTTATCCTCCTCTCCGTTATTTGGTTGATTGCCATTTCCGTTCTTTACCTTACCGCGCGCTAATGAACCTATCGCCACAATACAGGCTGTCAGCACCTCTTTTGCCTCTATTTCGAGTACCAAAACCGCAGCCACGGCCACCCCCACAAGGCCGAGGATGGCAAGGTCACGGTCGTCAAAGTCGATGTATTTCATGGGTTTCTCCTAATTTGGATGGACAGCCTTTCAATGGCTTTCATAATCTCCATCTGCTCTTTACGCATCTCTTTTACGTCACCTTTGATTTCCTTAACATTATCTCCTATATTCCGGCAATTTATCTCATTTGTCTTGACTTGCTTTTCCAAATCCATCCGGTCTTTCTTGGAATCAGCCCATCCCAGCACCAGAGCAAACGTAATCGGCAACAGGACCGCTACTGATATTCTCCACAGCCAACTTTTTGGAACATTCCCCTCTATCCTTTTGATCAACTTAGCATGGCACTTTGGATCTGGACATTCAGTCATCTTCAGTCTCCTTTTCAGTTAGCCATGAAACTCCGATAAACAATGAACAGTATCGCCATAATAGCCGTCAGTGCCCACAGTCGCCCGCTCATCTCCGCTTTTAGATATTCAACTCCCTGTACCCGTGACTCCATAATCCTGAACTGCTCGTTGCTTTTCTCCGCATATTCAGTCATCTTGTCCTGTACGACTTTCATCTTGTCCTCAAACTCTGTCCTGCTTATCTGCTGGTCAAGCTGTTTTCTCAGTTCGTTCATGCCCTCCAGCCTTGCTTCCAGCGTCTCCCGTGCGAGTGACAACGCCTTCTCGCTCGCTTCTAACTTCAGGCACATCTTCTGTTCAAGTGATTTCAATCTCTCAGCCAAAATCTCAGTCGTCAGGTTTTCGGTCATATTCAGTGTCCAGCATCACACAGGTTTCTATTTTCCGCAGATAAACCGCCATCAGCGCAGCGTCCTGGTCGTCTATCTTGTCATCCTTGCGCCATTGTCTTATAAGCCCCCAGATGCAGGAGGTCGCCCCTCGGATGCTTTCTCTTTTATCATCACAGATGGCAGCCATAATTTTTTAGGCGTTATAGTGTAAAGCTATCCCCTTTACTTCGCTGTCCTCACCGCCGGCAGATGATTTTTGTCGCAATTCAATGGTCCCCCATCCGGTGACGAGGGTTGATATATCGGTTGATCCGCTTTTAAATGTTGATACGGCCCCGACAGTGCTCTGCTCTGCCGTAGTCACCACATTGCTGTCAGTATCCGTAATCCGTAATTGAGCATAAGCGGTATTTGATGCGCTATGATTCAGCCAAAAACCCCACCCCAATTCATCAGGGTTTGATGGGATATAAACAGGCCAAAATGCTGAAGTAGCATAGGTTATCCCGGTCACAGAATAAGTGGTTGCATTATCCTGAGATAGGATTATATTCCGTCCCCTGGGGGCCTCTACCGGAGCAGAGTTAATATCGTCATGTGTATGCCCCTCAGCATTGGTCAGCACATCATAGAACACCATAAACGTGTCATCCACGGCCACGCCATCCGCCTCAAGGTCATCCCCTGTGCAAACCAATGTAGTCCCCGTGGTGTCATCAATGGTATACAGATTGCCTATTGCAGAACCGGAGGTAATAAGCAGGGTCCGGCCGTTATGTTCGTCGGTGTCCCAACTTTGAGCCCCATCAGTCAATGTTGCTGTGGAAATCCCCGTCACGGTCCCACTATCACCTGTGTAATGAGTCAAAATCAACAGACACTCTATGTTTTCCCTGATTTGACTCATCAACTCCTCACTACCCGGGGAGTCCGCATCCGTCTCGGTTGTCTGGATTGCTCTTAAATTGCTTAACGTAAACCATGCCATATCAATCCCTCTATGCTACTAAATAATGAGCATCGTCGTTATCTGTGCCTAACTTGTCGCTGCCATCGGATAGATACCAGTAAAGCTGTTGGGCTGTTATCGCACCGTCATAATTGGTAAAATTTACAATCCATCCAGCCGCAGGCGTTGAGCCTATAGAATCACACGTTATGGTTGTGCCGGTAATATCCGTGATAGTCAAATTAGACGCCTTCAACCGCCCTTTATCGTCTCTGACTTCGATTTCCCAACCTTCTTCAAATTTTGCAGCATCCGCACTGGATACATCAAATTCCGTTGCGCTGGCCCCGGAGGTCACCGTCATGCTGGGGGAGATTACACAATACTGCTCCTGGTCAAATCCTGTAGCTAAAAACTCGAAATTAGCTTTACCGTTTTTCCAATCAATCGCCCGGCTGATAATCTCCATCCGCTTTGATGTAATGCCCCGTGTTCCAGCCTCCACATCAGGCAATAAAGCATGAGTCAACGGCACAATATCCCCAGCCTCGGATAGCCATCTTGAAAAAAATGTCTGACAGGTTATTTTAGGGGGTGGGGTTGCAAATCGACCAAAAACCGTCCTCTGTCTTTTTTCGGATATATCTACCCCTCCGTTTGCCGTAGTTATGCCCTTGGATTTTATCACTAATGCCTTTTTACCTGGTCCCCGGTTATTCACAGAGGTTGTATCCGTGTAAAAATCCTGTGTGTCGTATTCATCGTCATCCGTATCATAGTCATAATGAAACTCAAGCTCATTGATAGTTGCGTCCAGATTCATGTCATATTTGGGCAAATCAATGATGTTGTCGTTATCGAATGTCTGAACACCGTCCAAAGCTGCAAGGGGAGGGCGAAACCGTTTTAAACTGAATCTCCCCTGACCATCAATAACCGGATAAAGATTAAGCACCTTGTAAAACTCTCTTTCCAGAAAGTCCTTCGCCTTTATGCGTTCATCGATAACCATCTCAAATCGCCACGACGGGCCTGGAAACCAACTATCCCGCAACGCCTCAAGAGCCGTTATATTGACAAAATCGTCATCTATTCCGAGGCCATTAGCCGCAGCATACACATCATAATCCCCATTTGTTCCGGCACCCGTTGACGTTAAAATCCAGAGTATTATATTAATAGGATTGCCCTGTATCGTCACAGGAACATCCTCTGAATCCCTGAATATTTTTCTCTGCATCCACTTTTGAGGGTCCGTGATGTCAAACTCCCATGTCACAAGGTCCGGTCCCATTTGCAGTCCCGTCACCCACCCTGTGAAAATAGTCAGCATATCAGATTCATCCAAACCTAAATACCCTGCCTTGATGGTCGTCTTTTTTCGATGGAAATAATAGGTGTCCGTTGCCAGCAATGCCGTGATCTCGTCATCATAATCAAGGATGGTTGCCTTTATACCCCCGATGCTTGCCCTACCCTCTTCAGGGGCCACCTTGCTCTGTAACCCACTGATGGATACTAAATGATCCTTACATGTATTATCAGGACTGCCCGGAGTATAATTGACATAATCAGTTGACTCCCCATCGAAATGGATTAAATACATCGGAGTCTTATAATCAAGATTATGCTTTGCGTCAAAATTGGCATTGGTTGATAACATTAATAGCTCGCTAAATACTCGTAAAACTGAAACTGATAACGATATATATCACCCTCTTTTACCGGGTTATATTCCTCATTTATGCACCAGAGATGATAAAATGATAGGGAGTTTTTTATATGGTCCCCGCTTGCATATGAATGAATAAGATTATCAACAGCCGTGACGCTTACATTTAGGTCAATACTGGCCACCTCTATAATCTCAAATTCTCCCCCGCCGCCATCCTCAAACAGAAAAAGCTTATCCCCAACAGTTGATCCTAATGTGGACGTAACAGGAATGACCTTCTGGCCGGAATTAGCCGCCCCGTCCAAGGCTGAGTAAAAAGCTGCATCCTTATCGAAATGAAATGTTGTATCCTCAGTATTACGTCTGATTTTACTCCACCATGCGAAACATTGGTCATATGTGGCTTGTGATAAAATAGCATCAAAAGTCACGTCTAATTGACATCTCAAATTAACATATTCCGGTTTTCCGCTCGATGCCGTATTGGTTTTTCTGATTTGTTTCACACTCACCTGGATGCTTTTTTTATCCACACTGGGGTAAAGTTTTATGCTTGGAGATGCTATTGCTATTTGAGGACTGCCCATTTTATATCAACCTTTCTGCATAACCAGCTTCTGTGGCCACAATCCGCACACTTCCCGCCTCAACCGCCTCACTGATTTTTTCAGCCAATCGCTCAATATAGGCGTCATCTGCGAGCACATCCCCCATGAGGTATATGTTGGTCCTGCCTCCGGTTTCCCCGGTCACAGGAACCGCCTCTGAGGAAACTGCAGGGACTGTGACACCACTTGCGGCGCCTGTTGAGATTGTCCCGCCTCCACCACCTCTTATTTGGCCTATTGCTGTTCCCATAATGGCCGCCACATTAGATAATCCCATTGCAAGTGTAGCCGTATATAAGGCAAAATTTGGGGCTGGGGGATAGGCAAGAGCTTGATTTGCCGCCGAAAAAGCCGCCACGGTTGCCTTTGCTGCTTCTGTTGCCTTTGCAAGGGCAAAAATTGTTTTACTTTTCCGTCCGCTCACCCCTTCCCATGCGGCCAATATATTTATCCCCATCTGTAGCCAATTCTGTTGAGCTTGCACCCGTGTTCGATACATCCCCACTTCAAGATCTGCTAACTCCTGTTGATGCCTTGTTTGTATGTCATAATCCGCCCCGGCATACCAGTTGATCATTTCCAGTTTCTTATCAAGATGCTCCTGAAGGCGTTCTTCTTGCCCGGAAAAGAAATCCGGAGGGAATGTAAGCATACCAAAACCATAGGTCTGTTCTTCTTCTGCTTCACCCCCTCCGCCAATCTGTGTCGGAGCAGGGGCAGGGACACCGCCCATTTGACCCCCAGCCGTCCCCATAGCCCGTGCCATAGCATCCTGATCGGTGCCGGAGATTAGATAACCCCCTTCGGGAGGTCCACCTAAAATGCTATCCCGAATTTTAGCGAAATTCCTGAGACGATTTTCAGCAAAAATTAATTGGTCATCAAGGGCTCGTAAAATACTATCATCAACAAGTAAACCTGATCCGGCTAATCTGCTCTGTGTGGCTCTCTGTTGTTCAATCTGCTCTTTTATTCTTGCTATCTCCCCCTTGTAAAAATCAATCTTCTTTTCAACCATTTCCAATTCATCGGCTGAATACCCCATCGCCCTGGCAGCGGCTATTCCAAGACCCTTACCAACCACATCAAAAAACTTGGCCACATATCCCGCGGCCTTCAGTGCCGCCAGACCAACATTGACAATATCCCCCGCATAGGCTTGAATATCTCCCCTTTTTTGTGTCATCAATGTAGCGAGGTCTTCTATTTTTGGGGCAAGCTCCCCGATTGCATTTGTTACACTGACTCCGATTACATCTTTCAATTTCTTGAGAGCATCATTGGCAGCCTCACTGGACCGGACAACATCCTCCCCCACGATAATGCCTAAATCACGGGCTTCCTGCCGCATCCCCTCTAATCCTTCAGCCCCGTCTTTGACCACATTAACCAGCTTAACTCCAGCCCTCGAAAAGGCTGACGATGCAAAGGCGGCTTTATCCGTTGCGTTCGTCATTTCACCCATTCGGTTGAAAACGAGACCGAGGGCTTCCTCAGTTGACTTTGTGGATTTTAAGGCATTTAAAAGATTTTCATCATATTTGCTAAGATAAGTATTTAGGGCGCCGGTCCCTTGTCTAAGTTCACCAATCCGTTTGGCAAATGCCTGAAAAGATGAGTCTAAAAGAGATGTGTCAACCCCGCTAAGTTCAGCCGCATGACGATATTCTTGAAGAGCATCAGTGCTTATCCCGATAACATCAGATGCTTTTCCGATAGCATCGGCCATTTCAAGGGATGATTCAATAACCCTTTTTATTCCGTATAGGCCAACGCCCACACCAAATGCGCCGAGGATCCCCGTAAACTTTTGAGCGAATCCACTGGCCCGCTTCCATTGATCCCCAATTTGATTAGTATATCGCTTATTAATCAGTGAAGCATTTCTCATGGTCCTTTCAAATTGAGAAGTGGTCCCCTCTACATCTATTCGTGATTTATACGCCATTATCGTTTCACCGCCGGCATTCTGCCCCAGAACTGTTTATCCCGTTCCTGTTTTTTAGATGCTTTCTCTATGGCCTTATCCTGATAATAGTTTTTCATGATGAGATAGTAATTGAGGATCATCTTGTCAGTCCTCGTCAGGTTTTTCGGTTGGATCTTGAATTCATCAAACAGTTGAACATCAGCATAAAGTGGAGTGATTTTTGATCCCTTTTGTTTCCTTTTAATCTCGGCCAGGATTTTATCGGTCAACCCTAACCGTTCCCGGATAAAAAATCAGTGCGTTCCTGATTGTACCTTGTCAAGTCACCAATAGCCTTTATAAATGCGTCTATCTGATGCCCCGTAATACCCATCCTGATAAGGGCGTCACGTTTCTGATTGTAATCAGTCAGGTTATGCCCATTGTCCTTAATGTCCACATCCAGGCTGGCTACAATTACCCGGTAATTAAAATCACGGTTATGCTTGTCAAGGGCCATAACGTAATTTTCATCCGTATAATCGAACATCTGGATATTCTCATCTTTTTCAAGGCCGAGCATTTTTCCATGCTCACTGTCTTTTTCAACCAGCTTTGTAATCACCGGGGGCCTTGGTGCTTCCATTGACAACGCTTCAACCAGATCCTCAATACCAGCCGTCTTGATAGGGATCTTGAGTATCTTCTCCTTGCCCTGCTGTGTCGTTTTTATGCGGGCATATCCCGTAGACACAAAGCACCTTGAATCCGCTATTAACTCACTGACAAGAATCTCATCCATATTCTATGCCTCTACAGATGTTCCAGCTGTAAATGCGGTAAGCCTTGTAATGGTCCCATAACACATCCCGGTCAAGGATAGTGTAATGCCATCCTCGGCTTCAGCGATGGTTTGTTGGTCTAAAGGAAAAAAACATTCCGCATACTTAAAGCCAAGGTCTGTCCCACCCGTTTCAATGAGATATTCCACGTTAAATGTCAGTTTGTTGGAGTCCGCAAAGGCAGGGTTATTTGTTGCCCCATCCCTCTGGGTGTCGGCTTTTGTGCTGGTCACAGTGTTGGAATTAACCGTAGTCGTTCCACCATCCTGCCCCGCCTTGAGCCAATCAAGGATATATATCGTTTGATTGTCATCTCTCAGGAAACAAGAAAACGTGACATTAATGGCAGCCATCAAAGGCTCGTCACTGCCCTCAATGTAATGAGCATTGGCGTTCATGTTGCCCCGGTCTAATACCAGAATTTCCTCTGTCAATGGTTGCCCGATAGGTCCGCTCAAGTCCCCTATATCAAGGTCCATCTCAAGATAATATGGAGTCCCGGTCCCATCATACAGCCTTATTTTTGCATCTCTCTGCGTTTTTTTAGCCATTTTAAAAATCCTCCGTTAAATATTAATAACGATTTCCAAACCCGTATATTTTGTCAATCACGCCATACACCCCTCCCCGGCATGACAGGATAATGCCATCCTCTGACTCTGCAATAGACTGATCTGATTTAGGGAAAAAAACTTCATAATAAGCCATCCCGAAGCTGTATGTAGACCCTGACCACAAAACTTGAACATTAACACACTTTTTATTAGCATCAACAAAAGCTGGATTTGCATTGCTTCCGTTGTTTTTTGTGTCCCCCTTAGTTGATGTTCCAGTACTCGTCCATATACCCAAATTAGGATTTTCGCATTCTAAAGCTTGAAATATAGCATCATTATTGTATGTATCATCTATTAAACAAGAGAAAGAAATCTCAAATATATCCATGATCTGATTATCTGATCCCTCAATGTAATGTGCATAACTATCCATACCCCCCCGATTCATGATTAGTAGTTCCTCTGTCAATCCTCGCCCCAGCGGTCCGCTAAAGTCCATTTGAATAAAAGGGATTGAAATATATTTTGTGTCCATAGCTGACATTAGGTCTATATCTGGCAATGTGCTCGGCAATGATGTCGGTCGTATTCTTACATAATACATGCTGCTCTGAAGGTTTGCATTGAATGAATTTGCTCCAGTTGACCAATCTCTCGGTATGTCAAATGTTATATACCCATCTTGCTCAAAACAGTTTGTCCCGTTATTAGTATTGTCAGTAATGTTGGCAACAGAAGTATTGAAATCAGTACCATCATAATAAGTAATGGTAATATCGCCTCCACCAGCTGCATGATCACCGGCGTCAAGTTTTGCATATTCTATAGCAGCAAACTTGCTGGGACTGCCAATATAAAGATAATCATCTGTATCGAAACAGTCATTGACTGAGGTATCATTGTCTGATTCTAAAGACCCAGTAACATTACTATAAGATGGCCCACTATCATCATAATATCGCATATCAACGCCAAGAGAATAAGGTGATGCTGCATGAAGATGCCATGTGCTATCATATATTCTCAACTCTCCGTCTTTTCCTGTTAGTTTCATATTGCTAACCTCGGATTTTCTTTTGAAAAAAACTTTTGGAAAAATCGCCTTTCAATGTACTTCGGAATCTTGTTTTTCTCTTTTTTGAATATTGTGCTGATTATCGGCCTCGCTGGGATGCTCACAGAGGTTGTCCCCTTTTTAAGAGGATAACCCATAGCCGCAAACCGCCGCCTCATCCGTTCCGTCACCCTTCGCTTTTTCCCTAACTCGTGATATTTTAACAACATGTGAGGTGACATGCCAAAGGACCGTTTAAATGATTCTCTGCGCCCCTTCGCTGTCAGAGTATATTTCTGTCCGGTTGCCAATCGCCTTGTTTTGCTCATCATTTTAGATGGAAAAAAACCAAATGATACTTTCTGCCCCTTTTGACCCTGAACATATTTGTATCTGATAAACCGGCCCAAGAAATAAAGAGGGGTTGTCTTACCCCCAGCCCTCATTTTCTGCTCTCTGGTAATTGGGGACAATGGAGGCCAACCCTCCCCACCCTTTTCAATAAATTCCCGCATCTGTTTTCGGTAATGCCCCCCAGTCATTTTCAGGGCTTCACTCATGGCCCACCGGCTTCTCCTGGGGGATGTCTTAAAAAACTTTTGAACCTGTTTGTCATCTATCTTGACAGAAAACATTATTCACCCTCAACCCGCTCCAGTTCAATTTCCCAGTAATACAGGTTCCCAGTAATGACCCTTGTATATTGCCATGTTTCAGCTTCCCCATTTGGATTATTAAAAGCATATGCGTCCCCGTGCTTTGGGGTAGGCACATCATCCGTTGATACAATGACCGTGCATACTCCAAAATCCGGCCCCCTGACATATACTTCTTGATTCTGCTGCCGGTTTACAATGCCATAAATAGTCGCCGCATCCTCACCATCTGCTGTATAGGTGATCTCCTCGGCCTGTTCATCCGAGTCAAGGATAAAACCCTCCGATCCTAAATCTTCTGATAACCACTCATGCGTCATGAATCACCTAATAAAATATCGGTTGTTTTCGCCTTTCTGTTTCAAAAATTCGCCACATGTTTTGACTGACTCCCGATGCTATATACTCATACGCTCCTATACTTGGTGGGGCGGTTACTGCATTGCCTGCAAGATCAAGTGTGTAGCCATAATCCGTCCCTTGCAAATCCGCCGTCAGAGTAAAATCCCCGCCTGACTCATCGGTGAAACTGATAGTTTTGCTGAACGATGTCGCCCCCGTATCCGTATAAGTCCCTGAACCGCCTGCCGCTGCATCATCAAAAGCATTGGTCGTCCCTGTTACCGTTGCCCCCGAATCGACCCATATATCATTTATCTCACCCTTTGAAAGCACATTGGTCAGGGTACAGTCAGTATAAGCCCTGATGCCATACTTTGCCCTTGCGACGGTGCAGTTTGTCAGAACCGTTCCTGAGGCCGTGGAGGTAATCTCAATACCGTTTTTACTGTTCTCAGCATCGTAAACGGAATAAGATATTTTCGTGTTTGCCCCTGTGATTTGAAGAACTGGATTGAAAGTGGCAGTTCCAAGAGCAAAAATAGGCCACTTCATAGTTGACGTGGGAGTGAAGTTAATAACAAAATTATCTTCCGTTATGCTTGTTTCCGCACCACTAATTTTTAGTGTTGAGGCGTTATAGGTGCTATAAGTAGCATACATAGATGCAGCGGTAGCCCATTTCTGAAATTGGCCTACCCTTACCCTACCACCTTCTTTACCATTGTCCTGGATTGTGAATGCCCCTACTTGCTGTGTCCCATTAAAAGCACTTATGCCATAAGCAGACTTATCTGACGGCATCGAATTAATTGTACCTGTTTCATTAGGTATCATTAACACAAGGTCTGTTGAGACCCCCGTTGGAGTATATGTTGTACTCTCAGCACTGGCAGGAGTCGTAATAAATCCAGCATATGCTCCGATGTAATCTCCCCCAAAAGCTAAATATCCTACGTCAACACTGCCCGTATCATTCCCAACAGCGCGAACAGTGAACCCGTCACTGTCTATACTATCGACCGTCACAGTATAATCAAGATCCGATGTGTTATCGACAAAAAATGATAAAACACTGTCATTTCTCGCCATAGTTTTAAGGGCTTGCCCGTTTCTGTTATCCTGACTGCAAATACTTCCATTTACCGTGTCGCCGGTATTTTCAATAAATCCAATACTGAAATGAAGATGTCTGCTACCTCCATTCGCTGTCAACTTCACGGATGACAGGATAACGCCTTTTGGTTCAAAACCTACCCCTGTGACAGAGACCGCCTGGTCGTCATCTCCAAGGCTAAAGTTTCCTACCTTGAAATCAACATTATCTCCCTTGAGCAATATGCAAGACCCTTGCGCTGTATAGGAAAGGGGTGTTCCGACATTTATTACCGCACCATTAGTTGTCCAAGAACCAAAGGTCGCTGTATAATCAACAGCACAAGACCCATCTCCTATGGTTGCCAAAGAAGCAATACAGTCTGAATCCTGCCGTTTGCAATTATTGGTAATTGTGCCGTCATCATCAAATTCTGCCTGGAACGAATTAGACCATGAGTTTGTCCCATCCGTAAACCCAAATGACATCACGGAATCAGTAACAGGCATTGAATCACTAAAGACCGTACCCGCCTGAAAAAATATAGCGGCCTCCGGCGTTCCAAATCCTGCGGAAGTAATTGTGATAGGGTTCGAACTGCCTGATGTTATCGTGTAAGCCACAATAGCGGAAGAAATTTCCGTACCATTAGTGATTGCGGGAAGAAGGGAAAGAAAAACTATCGCTATGTATATGAATATTTTCTTCATTATTGCCCTATCCTCCCATCGGCGTATTTGAAGTCATCAAAATACATGGTTCCTGCTCCATCGGAAT
>Ga0272440_1002016_pt1 | contig 16125 bp, 12 predicted proteins | sample SSMMMBAug17_FD_192440 | JGI IMG/M metagenome (GOLD analysis project Ga0272440, IMG submission 192440) | Marine sediment archaeal communities from Little Sippewissett salt marsh, Falmouth, MA, United States - SSM-MMB-Aug17 | ecosystem: Environmental > Aquatic > Marine > Wetlands > Sediment ... | reverse complement strand
ACCACTGGTGTTGTATCATGGAACAGACGAATGGGATGTGAAAACAAACTTCATTGATCTGTTTCAAGATACCGAATTGTTCGAAACTTATATTCCAGATTTCAATTATGAATTGTTTGATTTATCATCAATAGAAGACGCAGAAATAAAAGGCACAATCATGGTGCGTTTGTTTTTGACCTTTTTAAAAAATATATTTTCTAATAATCATCCAGAAATTTTTGAAAAAATGTTACCAATGATTGTAAAGATGGCCCAAACAGATCGGGGGATGGATTATATAAGAATATTATTGACCTATCTTTGTGATACATCAGAATCTCTAACTTTGGATGATGTTGAAAAAAAACTGCTTCCACTATTGGATGAAAAAAAAGGAGGTGAAATTATGACGTTAACAGAACGTTTAATTCAAAAAGGTAAACTTGAAGGTAAACTTGAAGGTAAACTTGAAGGTAAACTTGAATTGTGTCAGGATTTACTAAACAATGGGGTGCTTACCTCTCAATTATCCAACCATCTTAAAGCAAAAATGGTCGAACTTGAAAAAAAATTGAAAAATATGCCAGGAGCGGCACCTATGCCAATGTAGCCCATTTGTTGTACTCGAAGTGTATTAAAATTATATTCACAAAAATTATCAGGGAATTTCATTTTATGCATCGGAACATGCATCAACCACAGGCCCAAACAAATCAACAAAAACCGAAAAAGAGAGGATTAAATAATATGAAACACAGTATTTATTACGCAACAGCGTTGATAATTTGTCTATACTCATGTATACAATCCAACGCAAACGCATCAGAAATAATTGCCACCCATCATACAGACACCCCCATATATTCCAATAAAACGCATATTACGATATCAACACATATTGCCTATGACAATTCAGATATTGCATCTCTTGGCCTGGAAATCAAAATACCTGATAATTGGAAATTTATCTCATTTTCTGATTCAAGCCTTCCTTTAGAAAACAATGATGGGATATACACGACATACTGGGTCAACATTCCTGCTGGGGTAAATATACAGTATGATTTGGAAATTCATGAAAACGAGTCTGACATTCAATCAATAGCAGCACTTGTCAAATATAGAAAGCATGGCGTAGATAAACCCTTAGACGCACATGTCCTTCCCAATCCCTTGCAATTGGCATCATCAGGATACTATATTACAGCTACTGCTGGTTCAGGTGGACAGATTAAGCCATCAGGAACAATACTTGTAGCGGCCAACCATGCCCAGGCATTTACAATCCAGGGTGAAACAGGATACACAATCAATACATTATCTGTAGATAATCAACTTGTTTTTGCAACAAGTCATCTTGTTTTTGATTCTGTCACTGATAATCATATAATTGATGTCAGCTTCAAAAAGGAACAATACGAGCTTTTGATTGAAACAACCGATGGCGGTACTGCATCGCCATCAGGATTATTAAATGTGGCGTATGGGACAATGCAACAGATAATAATCATGCCAGAAAATGGTTTCGCAATTGAAAGTGTCAATGTAAATGATGAAGCAATTTCGTTGACAAATAATGAATTATATCTACATGTTATTTCAGACATGCACATCAATATCGCATTTCGTAATAACCAACTCATTCCTACGCATTATTGTGAACTTTCAGCGTATGAACCCGACATTCCCCTTGTTATTCAATCGCGTATTGAAAATCCATACAATCAGAATATTTCTGCATTAAGCATGCGTGTATCTATTCCCTTTCAATGGTCTTTTATTTCAGCAAATGGAGCGTTTCCACCTCATGAAAAAAAAATGACAGATAATATTATCAATTTTGTTTGGATTTCAGGAATTACAGATGATGTTAATTTTACATATATATTACAACCGCCTGCGATATCTTCCGGACAAAAAAATATTACATCAGAGATAATTTATCGTTTTTCAGATGGCGCAGAAATTACAACGCCTTTGTCGCCAGATATTACTCTGACCCCCAAAATAGATCCAAATAGCAAGACAATACAAGGTTTCATCTATTTAGGGGGTAATCCCGCACCTTATACCGCTCAGGTCAATGTGAGTCTAATGTATCTTGATGAAAACAATACCATTGCCGCTATTGAAACAAAATCTGATGGCCCGGATTACATGCTTCATTTCATTGATCCAGATATTGATTCGTTTACCATTCTCGCGACATATGAAGGTTATGCTGAAACCACATATGTTTTTTCACAAATTCCTGAAATACAAGACATTTATATGGTAAAGGCATCATATCAACCCATTGAAATTACCGAAATTACTGAAAATGACAGTTCTGCGACAACGGTTTATGAAAAAGAATTACCCGCTGTTCAAATTGGAAATACTTTATTTGTAACCGAACAGAAATTGGAGGCACAGTCGAAAGATAATTCTATTCTTGCAAAAATTGATATTGAAACAGCTTGTCTGAAACAAATAACAACATATCCGGCTGTAATATCATATACAATGCGTGAGGGCATATCATCAACTTCTTCATATGTATCTCAATCCAATGGTAACTTGTTGGAAATCAACATCACAAACGCTGAAATAGACCAACAGAAAGGTATCCGATTATCTATCCCATTACAATCCAATTTGTCTATTTTGGATTTTCAAGGAGATAATCCACTTTATGCAATATTTCATGCGTCTGAAAAATCTGATTTATTTGATGGCATAAACATTGTTTCAGTACCGCCAGAAGATATTATTGAAATCAAAGATAAGCAAATATCTTTTATTGTGCGATCTCTGTCTATTTTTGGTGTGGGTGACATGCCCTATGAAATAAATGACGCTGATCAAATTTCTACAGCAGATTCTGGCGGTGGATGCTTTATTGAAACATGCCGGGAATAAATAAAAAAATATAAAAAATATGTGGATATTTTACAGGCCTGTATGAATATTGCAAAAAGAAGTTGACACAAACAATCAAGCTGCTATAATTCCTATTTTTTACACAAATATTTCAGTCAGATAATTTAATCAGAAGGATTTTATGAAAAGCAAACAATATAATATGATCCAAAAAATTATTATCATGGCAATCATAGCTATCCTTGCAGCCTGTGGTGCTGGTAACAATTACTCCCCTCCCGAAACTTTTAACAAAGGGGTTTTTATCGACAGCGCTGTTGAAGGATTAAAGTACACAACCAATACCCTATCCGGAACAACAGACAGCCATGGTACATTTGAATATCGAAAAAATGAAACCATACGCTTTTATGTTGCAGATATTTTTATTGGTGAGACGACAGCGAAGGCTGAAATTACGCCAATGGATTTATTTGACGATGTCACAGACATTGCCGCACAAGGCGTCACCAATTTATGTAGATTTTTGCAGGCCCTTGATAATGACATGAATCCAGAAAATGGTATCTTGATTACGCCAATGATCCACAATACACTATCGAATAAAAATATTTCGATCAACTTTGATCAAGACATAGATTCTTTTGACAAGTTGATGAAAGATAAGGTACTGGATCAAACAGGAATTACCTTGCCGACAATCAAATCAGCACAAAAGCATTTACGTCAAACACTTTATGGCGAGGTATTAGACATTAAAATTGAAGGCGAACAAATATCAACTGTGCCTGCAGGCATGTCATCAGAGCTTCATGCTTTTGGCCGATTTGAAAAAACAAACGACTTGATTGATATTACCAATCAAGTCACCTGGTCAACATCAAACAATGATGTCGCGACAATGAGCCCTTCTGAATCTGGCGTTGTGAAATCTTATGAGAAGGGAGAAATTCAAATTAGCGCAAGCCTTGACAATTGTATTGATTTTTTTGACATCATGGTTACATTACCCATAGTGATCAATTTGACCATTACCCCGCAAAATCCATTTTTACATCCCAATAACACACAACAATTTAAAGCCAAGGGCTTTTTTTCTGATCAAACCACAAAAATTTTAACCAATGCAGCCACATGGACTTCAGAGAATCTTGCCATTGCAACTGTATACAATGAAAAAGACATGCAAGGTGAAGTTCGAGCATTATCCCCAGGCAAAACGCAAATCGTGGCGGAATACGAAGGCGCAATGGCTAAAGCAGATATTACTGTTTACAATGGTGTTCTCACAGACATCCAGATTCAACCCGATAATGAGACAATTACAATTGCAAAAGGATTTACCAAACAATTACGTGCATTTGGCATTTATACTGATGACACCAGGCCAGATATTACAGAACAGGTGCTGTGGCAATCTAATCATAATTCTGTTGCAAGTGTAAGCAATCTAAAAACACACAAGGGGCTTATCGAAGCTGTTGCAGTGGGAGAAACACAAATTATCGCCAGTCTGGGTAATATCTCAACATATGTACATCTAATCGTATCTGAAGCCGTCTTAGAACAAATCCTTATTACGCCTCAGAATGAGATCATTCCTCTCTTTAGTCAGGAACAATTCACAGCCGAAGCTCTTTTTTCTGATATGACTGTTGATATCATTACTGATCAGGTGATGTGGGTTTCTACAAACCCGCAGGTGGCAATTTTCATTGATGATATGCATAAAGGACGAATCAATGCTGAATCGCCAGGCATGACAACAATTATGGCTGTCTACGAATCATTGACAGGCACGACATTTTTGTCTGTATCTGATGCTGAACTGGATTCAATTATTGTGAATCCGCAAAGTATATCCATTCCCCTTGGCAATATGTATCAATTTTCAGCAACTGGTATATTTTCTGATGAAATCGACAGCGATATGACAGATAAAGTGACCTGGACATCATCAGATATCACTGTTGCCCGCGTCAGTAACGATATTCCCAACAAAGGACTGGTCAAAGCTGTTTCAATGGGAACAGCCAGAATTAATGCCACTTTTCAAGACAAGATCGGATATTCGAGCTTAATCATTCTTGAGCCTGGCCTATTTTCGATTCAAATTTCTCCAGAAACAATCGCCATTGAAATAGGCGAAACAAGACAATTGTATGCAAATGGCTATTATACAAATGGCACAATCAATGATATTACAAACCGTGTTACATGGGTTTCATCAAATCCTGAAATCATTCGTGTCACCAATGGATTGATTGAGGGATTATCAAGTGGTCAGTCTGAAATTTCTGTTGAATTAAATGATAAGTCTCAATTTACAAATATCATTGTGTATTGATGCTCAAAAATAGAATAATAGACAGGTTAACATTTCAAAGAAAAAACAGCCTGTATCGGCAGCCTTCAATAATTGATCAGCGTCAGGGTAAATACGTTTATATAAATGACAAAAAACTCATTAATTTTGCATCAAATGACTATCTCGGGCTTGGCAGTTCTGATACATGGCGTCAAAAAGTTGCGCATAATTTCCAAAAATTTGGGGCGTCAGCATCGTCATCACGTCTGGTTTCAGGTAATTTCAATGCAATAAACGAAGCCGAGAAGGCGTTGGCGCAATATTTTGGATATCCATCATGCCTCTTTTTTTCATCAGGATATCAGGCCAATATCGGCCTGTTGTCAACATTGTTTGAAAAAGATGATATCATTTTTTTTGACAAACATGTTCATGCCAGTGCAATCAAAGGCATGCTTTTAAGTCAATGCAAATTTGTGGGGTATAGACACAATACCCTGTCTCATTTAGAACAGCGCCTTAAAAAAAATGCAAAGCAACATCAAATTCGAGCTGTTATGACTGAATCTTTGTTCAGTATGGATGGCGATCTTCTTGATGCAGTCTGTTTAAGTCAACTTTGCAAAAAATATGGGTTGTTTTGTATTGTGGATGAAGCTCACGCATTTGGCGCACTTGGAATCAAAGGGAAAGGTATTGCGATAAAAACTGCTGATGTTGCGGTGGGCACATTTGGTAAGGCATTGGGATTTTTTGGTGCTTTTGTATTAGGTCCAGAATGGATTCGTGAATATCTGATCAACTATTCCTCACCATTAATATATACAACAACCTTACCAGAGGCACATGGTGCATCCGCATTGGATTTGATTGACATTATTGAAAACAGTGATCACAGACGACAAAATCTTTCCCATGTCAGTCAATTGATGAAGCAGATGCTTATTAACGAAGGATTCAATGTCAGGGGTGATGCCCACATTCTTGCCTTGGAAATTGGGGATGAAATGAAAAGTGTCAGAATAAGCCAATGCTTATTTGATCAGGGAATACTTGCGTTTCCTGCGCGTTACCCCACAGTGCCTTTAGGTAAATCAATTATTCGAATCAGTATGAATGCCTTGCATACGCGTGATGATATCAACGCTTTTGTCAGGGCTCTAAAATTGGAGGAATCGTGGATCCATTGACCCATGCACTTTCGGGATTGACAGTCAGTTTGTGTTTGCCAGACCAAACAAAACGCCAACATATTTTTTGTATCATTGCCGCCAGTTTGCCAGATATTGACAATTTTAGTGTTCTGATTGGAAAAGAAATTTATTTAATGTATCATCGTGGATTCTGTCATTCATTTTTGGGCGGTTTTATTCTGGCATTCATTCTGACCTGGATTTTTCGATTTTTTAATAAAGATTTCAAATGGTTTCGGCATCTATGTCTTTTCTATTCATTGGTATGCCTGCACCTTTTTTTGGATTTGATAACATCATATGGCACACAATTATTTTCACCTTTTACCAATTACCGATGCGCCATTCCCTGTGTGTTTATTATTGATTTCATTTTAACAGGTGTTTTGATATCAGGCGTTGTGCTTTCTTATTTTAAACCCAAAAACAGAAGATTAATTGCAATGAGTTGTATATGTATCATTTTAATATATCCTATTTTTGGAAAAATTGTTCAACGCATTCAGCTTGAACGCGCAAAAACCATTTTGAAACAAGATTCCCAATCAATCCATGTTTTACCCGCATTTCTTGCGCCACTGTACTGGAAAGTAATAGTCGATAAGTCCTCTCACTATGAACTGCGGCATCTATCATTATTTAGTGCAATTGACATGTATCCCTCACACAATTATGAAAAAGCTGATTTGAACAAATTTTTACAACAGCCACCATCAAATTCATTACTCAAAACGTTTGCGTGGTTTGTAGATTATCCTGCTATTTTGAGAGATACCAATGGCTTGAAAATTATTGATCTAAAATTTATTTCTGCAATCCCCTGGTTGCATAAATTACATGATAATAAACATGTGCCTTTTATGCTTTCTATTGGTTCAGACAATCAATATAGGCTTCAATGATATGGAATGCTTGAAAAAAATAAGGAAAAGCTTCTATTATGCAAAATCAACTCGCAATTTTACCAATTAATAAATCCAATTTTGAGGAAATCCGCTCCAGAAAAATGGTCTATCTTCGTTCGAAAATACAACAAAATGAACAACTTTATTTCTCATTTGATTCATTGAGTGGTTTGATTTTAAAATTAGAATCCCAGTTTGAACAATTACCATATTTCAATTAAAATAGTTCTGGTTCTTCTCAAAAATAGAATTCCTAAATAGATTTTTTTTACCACAAACAAGGAGGAAAAATGCATAAATCCGACAAATCAATTGCGTTGGTACTTGCTGGCGGTGGTGCGCGCGGGGCTTATGAAGCCGGTGTTATGAAATACATATTGGAAGAGCTTCCAAGAATCAGTCAAACACAGACATTTTTCAATATTTTTTCAGGCACAAGCATTGGGGCCCTGAACAGTTGCTTTCTGGCATCACATGCAGATCAACCGGCCAGGGCAGCGAAAGAGCTGATTGATTACTGGCAATCCATAACAATCGACAAAATTATTCATTTTGACTACAAAGAATTATTTAACCTTTTCAGTACCCTGGTTGGACGCTCTGGAAATGAATCCCATTTGCATTCACACAAACGCGCTGCACATGCGCCCCATCCACCAATTGCTGGCATTTTTGATTCCAACCCGCTTTTTGAACAAATGAGACAGGCAATTCCCTGGGATCGGATTCAGTCGTGTTTTGCCAACAATACACTTAAAGGCCTGTCTCTTTGTGCAACCGAGGTTTGTACAGGGAAATCCACCATTTTTTTTCAAAACAATACACAAGAAAAAAATATTTATAGCAATGATCATGCAAAAGAAGCACGTTTCGTAAAAATTCAACTGGAACATGCAATGGCATCTTCAGCAATTCCCCTGATTTTTCCAGCAGTTCAAGTAAAAGGAACCTGTTATACAGATGGCAGTTTGCGACAAAATACACCTATCTACCCGGCCATGCGATTGGGCGCGGACAAAATGATGGTGATTGCGCTGTCTCAAGATCCTGAAATCGAATTCTGTACTGCACGCAGGGGATGTCGTAGAAATCCCAATCCAGGCATGTTGTTTTTACTGGGGAAAGTTCTCAATGTTTTGATTACTGATGCCCTGGACTATGAACTCAAACGTGTTGAAATGTTCAATAATATCATTACAAGCGGGGAAAAAATTTATGGCGATAATTTTTTAGATCAGATCAATCAATTGACACGCGGGTATCGAAATGCGGATTATCGTATCATAGAAACATATATGATTCGTCCAAGTCAAAGTTTACACCATATTGCAGTGGAGTGTATTCGGGAAGTACCTGATGAAATAAACTTTCCAGGTATACCTGGAAAACTATTAAAAAAATTATTTCATTCAAATATCTTTGTTGATTCAGAGTTACTGAGTTTTTTGTTGTTTACACCAACCTACATTCAAAGATTGATTGATCTGGGCTTTTATGATGCATCAAAACATGAAAAAAATTTGATCCGATTTTTTGATTGAAAAATTGTCGAATAATCCATGCAAACACCCCAATACGAACAATTTAAATGGGAAACTTTTTTTCAGAAAGTTCCTAAATAAATCTTGATACGTCCTTTTTTCCCAAAAAATTTTTTTTTTGTGTAAGAAATCCATTTTTTTTGTGTCTATATAAATAGAGGCATCTTTTTTTTTAATAATCAAATAAAATATCTCTATGGTATGACGGCATAAATATTGCTTAATTCTGGATATATTATGAATATGGCTGCTGAATATAATGAATCGTTTTTGTAATAAATAAAGGCAAAACAATTATTATCTGTGAAATTCACAAATAGAGATGGCAGAAAGGACAATGTATGTTCTTCAGAAAAAAACATAATCAGTTAATTGGTCTGGATATAGGATCTCATACAATCAAGTTTTGTGAACTGATTGAAAAAAAACGCGTTTGGGCATTAAAAAATTTTGGCATGAAAACAATTCCACGCGATGTGATTCAAGAAGGTATGGTACGAGATCCCGAAGTTTTGGCAAAAGAAATTGAATTCTTGCTAAATCGCCATAATGTTACAGAAAAAAATGTGGCTATTTCTGTGTCTGGTTTTTCTGTCATTGTCAAACGCATCGCCATGCCGCAAATGACAGATATTGAACTTCGCTCCCGAATAAATTACGAGGCAGAACAATACATTCCTTTTGATATCAACGATGTCAATTTAGATTTTCAAATTCTGGGTGATGGCAGCAAGCCAAATACCATGAATGTCGTCCTGGTTGCAGCGAAAAAAGATATGGTAATTGATTTTATCAATACATTGAACTCGGTTAATCTCAATGCGGCGGTGATTGATGTTGACTGTTTTACGCTTCAGAATATTTATACCCATAATTATACAAGTGAAGAAACAGTTGCACTCATAGATATTGGTGCAAGCAAAACCAATATTAACATCATTCAAGGTAAACAATCCTTACAATTGAAAGATTTATCCATTGGTGGTGATACACTGACACAAGATATTCGTAATCGGATTGATTGCTCTTACGAGGATGCTGAAGATATTAAATATTCGGGTAAATCCGATTTGATGAGCCATGAAGACTTTCAAGATGTAAAAACATCGTCACTTATGTATTGGATTTCTGAATTTAAACGCTCATTAGATTCTTTTATCTCTGCCAATCCCGATAAAATGATATCCAAAATTCTTTTAAGTGGTGGGTCATCCAATCTTGGCGGATTTTCTCAATTAATGACTGAAGAACTTAAAATACCTGTGGAACAGATGAATCCATTTCAAATGTTTGACATTTCATTATCAGGTCTTGATCCAGAATTTATCGCAAAAATTGCCCCGCAAGCATGTGTGTGCATGGGGTTGGGCATACGAAGAGCAGGTGATAAATGATACGAATAAACCTTCAAACCGAAAAACAAAGCTTTGGAAAAATTGAAAATCTGATTTCACAGATTGTCTTGTTTGCCATTTCTTTGTTTTTGATCCTGGGATGCTTACAGTTTTATCATTCCATTTTGCAAGACGATATTTCTGCGCTTGAAAATGAGGCCACGCAAATGCAGTCCGAAATTTTTCGCTACCGAAAAACAATTCAAAAGGTCAAAATCCTTAAAAATCGTATCAGTACGATTGAAAAAAAACTATCCATTATCAAAGAATTGTCATTCAAACGCTATAATGCCATTTTTCTACTCAATGCCATTACTGAGTCAGTTATTTCCAAACGCATGTGGTTTTCCAGTATTTCTTTTGACAGCCAATTGCTAAAAATTCAGGGCCTTGCAATGGATGAACGAACTGTTACCGATTTTATGAAAAAATTGGAAGAGACCAAAAACTGTATCTGGATTTCTGATGCCTTTATCAATGATCTGAAAAAAAACAAAATTGCAGAAGCAATTCTGGTAAAAATATCAGATTTAAAAGATTTTCAGTTTTTTGAAGATCAAGAGTTTGAATTTGTACTGGATGCTGTCCTTGGGGATCAACTGACTGACAAAGATAAAAATATAATTATGAACAGTGCTGTTACCCCATATTTTAAAGAAGTCCGACTGATTTCAACAACAAAAAGAATCATTGAAAGAGATACACATCTCACAAATTTTATTATTGATTGTAAACAAAATACGCTTTAGGACTTGTCATGAAAGAATATTTAGAAAAAATTGCTGAATTGGTTGAAAAATTACATGTGTTGTATCGAGTATTAATTGCTATCGGCGCGATTGTGGTTTTCACCATTGGATATCTTTTTCTATTCATTTTGCCACAATTTGAGGAAATTGACACGCTTCAAAAATCAAATGAGACCCTGCAAGGCGACCTGGCGAAAGCTATATCTCAAGCACGAGAACTAAGCCGATTTGAACAATTGACTGCTGATGCTGAAAAACGATTTGACCAGGAAAGACGTGTCTTGCCTGAAAATGAAGAAATGCGACGTCTTCTGGAAAGTGTGTCACGAATGAAACAGGAATCAGGGCTTTCATTTACACTGTTCAAGCCTGAAGCGGAAGTTGTCAAAGATTTTTATGCCGAAATTCCAATTTCTATGAAATTAACAGGTCATTTTCACAATGTAGGCGTTTTTTTTGACAAGCTTTCCAAGTTATCTCGGCTGGTTCATATGAATAATTTTAGAATCATCCATGCAGAATCTTCGGATGATATTTCTTTGGTGGAAGTCACATGTCAGGCGATCACGTATAAATTTATTAAAAAATAAGCATTATTGAGTATTATGAAAAAACAAAATCAAACATATTTAATACTGGTGTTCATCGGACTTATTTTTCTGATGTCGTGTCATGAACCGGAGCAGAAAACTGCACCAGAAATTACCCCGAAAATCATTCGCCAAAAAGTCATTATTGCGGCTCACGCGCAACCTTCAATAACCAAGAAAGCAGAGTCCACAGCGCTTACACTGACCAATGTAGAAAAGAAACTGGCATCAAAAGAGATTACGAATGACAATGAAAAATCTGCGCCAACAAATAAAATGACACAACAGCACGGCCCAAAAAATGAACCTGATACAAAACAGCAAATCGCGGTATCCTCACCCAAACCGCATACAGATAATAATTCCGATAAGTCAATGACGCCTTCTGAAACAGAAACAGAAACAGAAACAGAATCAGAAACAGAAATGGAAATGCTTTTGAAAAAATTAGCGCCTAAGCCTCTTAAATATAGACCTCAAGGAAAAATGGACCCTTTTCTTCCGCTTATTGCGAAAAAGAAAGCAACACCACCAGCCAAGTCTGATTCTGTTGACAAAAATGTTCATAAAAGAAGAACACGCATTTTAACCCTTTTAGAAAAATATGACCTGAGTCAATTAAAATTGACCGCTGTCTTGAGAACATCAAAACATTCTGTGGCAATTGTTGAAGAGACCTCAGGTCGCGGTTTTGTTGTCAAAACCGGAACCCGTATCGGATTAAATTCCGGCCGTGTGGTGGATATCTTGTTGGATCGAATAATTATCCAGGAAACTGAAGAAGTCCTTGCCGGAAAAAAATTGTATGTGACCAAAGAAATGAAACTTAACAAGCCGGATAGTGAGTTTTAATATGAAAGTAATTGATTTTTCAAAATGGCAAATTCTGCTGTTTTTAACAGCCCTTTTATTACTATTCAATGGGTGTGTGACCACAGGACAAACACCTATCAACGATGCAGAGGCACCTGCTGATGATAAAAAATCTGTCCAAAATGCAATTACATCAGTAGAAATCAGGGGCAATCAGGTCATTATTCAATCGGATAATAAATTGACGTATACATCTGTCAAGCATATTGTCCCATCACCTGGCATTGTGTTTTATTTTCCAGACACAGTCCTGAACCAGGTCAATGATATCAATAATACTGGCAATGATATTATCAAAGCCATTTTGGTACGTCAGCAAGATCTCAATGGACCATATTCCAAGCTTGAAATGGTTTTATCTCAGGACACTGCATATGATACCCGACAAGATGGGAATCAACTTTTCGTTCAATTTGAAGGTGACACAACCCAGGCGTCGATTGAAACTGATCAACAGACACTTGATACTGATGTTGTTCCAATGTCTCAGCCAGTAGTGCTTAAAGAACCGCTACAATCAAATGAATTAGATTTATCAGAGGCTGAAGAATCAACAGAATCAGAATTGTCAGCGCCAGTAGAACCTGAGCAACCCAAAAAATCCGCTTTTTCAATTGAAACAAGCCCATTTTCAAGAAATGCCCTGGTTCAGATTAATGCAAACAAACCCATTCAGGATTACAAGTCATCGGTAATTCCTGATCCACCCAAAATTGTATTTGATTTATTTGATATTCAGAGTCCTGATAGAAATATGACTTTTTCAGTGGATGAAAATCCATTTGTTAAAGCTGTGCGAACATTTCGCTATCCCAAACGCGTACGTATGGTTATTGATACTGTACCAGATTATATTTCAGCGTTTCAGGCCTATCCTTCTGAAGAAGGTCTGTCTGTATATGTGGGGCTGGATTTGCCTGCAAAAGAAGCCAAAGCAATGCTGGATATTCCTGAAACACCCATTGCTTCAAAAACACCTGTGATTGCAACAGCACCAAAACAGGATACATTTGTTCCATCTGGTTTTAAAGGTAATTCAGAACCGCCTGTTGCAAAAAATGAACAAACGACATCAATGCAGGACATTCCCGCCGAACCTACGCAAAGCATGGCGATAGATGAAACTGATGATCAACCAGTTGTTGTTCCTGAGCCTGATTTTAAAGCGGTATTTCAACCGCCAACACCAAAACCTGTTCCAGTGCAGCCTGATATGGATGTTCAGGCGCAATCTGCTGTTTCAATGCCGGATACGCCGCAACAATTGTCAGGATTGAATCCATCAGCGACAGAAAAATTAGCAAAACAATACACAAATTTTTCATTTATTCAGCCATCAACCATGATTGATTCCTATGTGCAAAAAGGAAATCAACAAAAATACACAGGTGAAAAAATAGCGATTGACTTTTATGATACAGATATTAAAAATGTTTTTCGGATTTTGCGGGAAGTCAGTGGTCAAAACTTTGCGATTGATAGTGATGTCTCAGGAAAGGTGACTTTGACATTGAAAAAACCAGTGCCCTGGGATCAAATATTGGATTTGATTCTCAAAATGAACAAACTGGGCATTACTTACGAAAATGATATTATTCGAGTTTCCAAGATGACCACCATTCAAAATGCACAGGAAGAACGTATTGCAAAGATTGAGGCTGAATTTAAAGCAGCAAGGAAACGTGAAGAATTACTCGAACCAGTTTTGACTCACTATATACCTGTCAATTATGCGCGAGCAACAGATTTAACAAAACACCTTGAAAAAATTTCCACCAAAGAACGCGGATCCATTAGCGTTGATGATCGAACCAATACGATAATTATCACAGATGTCAAAGAGAAAATTCAGCGTGCTTTAAGCGTGGTATACAATCTGGACAAACCCAACCTTCAGGTGATGATTGAAACACGCATCATTGAAGTTACCAACAATTTTTCAAGAGATATTGGCGTGAATTGGAGCGGTACCATTGGCATTCAGCCAGGTGATGCTGCGGAAGGTGTTGGCCCGCAAAGGGGTTATGATGTTCTGGGCGGAACATATGGCTACAATTGGGCGGTCAATTATCCAGCGGCTGCAAATAGCAATATTGGCATCAATTTTAGACGACTGAGTGGTTTGACACCATTCACGCTTGATGCTCAACTTTCTGCAATGGAATCCAAGGGTGAAATTCGCATATTGACATCTCCCAGAATCGTCGCTCTGGATAACAAAGAAGCGTCAATCGAGCAAGGACTTGAATACCCAATTAATACGCTGGATGAAAAAGGCAATACCATAACTGAATTTAAGGATGTTGATTTAGATTTAAAGGTCACGCCGCATATTACGCAAGATGGTCGGGTCAGCATGCTGATTGATACATCAAAAAATGATTTGGGGCCGGTGGTCAATGGGAAGCAATCCTTTCAAAAGAAACAGGCCAAAACAGAGCTTCTGGTCAATGATGGCGATACTGTAGTGATTGGCGGTATTATGAAAACTGTGCGAAATACCAGCAAAAGTGGTGTTCCTTTATTATCTCGACTGCCAATTATCGGCTTTTTATTTTCAACCCATTCTAAGAGCGATGACAAGGAAGAGTTGATTATTTTTATTACACCCAAAATTATTAAATTGGAAAATAAGGCACTGGTGAGAAAAATGACTGACGATTGATATTTGCATGCAAATAAACATTTTAGAAATCAAAGGTAATGCCCTGGATGATGGACCGGGTATTCGGTCTGTTATTTTTGTAAAAGGGTGTCCCCTTTCATGTGTATGGTGCCATAACCCTGAAAGTAAAAAAACACGCCCTGAAATTGCATATGATGCCAGGGCGTGTATTCAATGCAATGATTGCATTGAAACCTGCCAACAAAAAGCCCTGTCTCATAAAAATCCATTTTTTATTGATCGAAATATATGTCAAACTTGCTTTAACTGCGTTGATATCTGCCCAACAGGCGCGTTAAGCCGTGTGGGAACATACATGGACACTGAAGATATTATTCTTGAAATTGAAAAAGACCTGCCATTTTTTGAAACATCAAATGGCGGTGTCACTTTTTCAGGTGGAGAACCGACTCTGTATGTTGATAGCCTTTCGGAATTAATGCAAAGGTTTCGTTCAAGAGGTATTCATACGCTTTTGGAAACCTGTGGGTATTTTCAATGGGACAGTTTTAGAAAAAAAGTTCTGCCTTACGTAGACATGATCTATTTTGATATTAAACTGATGGATTCAAAGGCACATCAAAAATATTGCGGAAAAAGCAACACATTGATTTTGAGTAATTTTTCGAAATTGATACGCGAAATTCAGAATACAAAAATTGTGCTTTTGCCACGTATCCCCCTCATCCCAAATATAACTGCAACACCCAAAAATTTAAAATCCCTAGCAGCGTTTTTAAAAGATCATCAGGTGGGACATGTTCAACTGATGGAATACAACCCCCTGTGGGTAGAAAAAAATGCAAAAATGGGGATAATAAATTCATTTGCAGCACGCAAGGAGATGAATCAATGGATGCCGACTTCTGAGATGGATCAATTTAATGATATTTTTTTAGACTCAGATATCATGTGCCAAGGAATTCTTGAAAAATAAGTAAGGAATTCTCTGAAAATAACTTCCCCATTATTGATATTGTTCGTTTTGAGGTAAATGTACTGTAGAGACGTAGCATGCTACGTCTCTACACGACCTTATTTTTTTTGTACGTTCAAGAGAAAT
>Ga0272440_1002015_pt1 | contig 16126 bp, 13 predicted proteins | sample SSMMMBAug17_FD_192440 | JGI IMG/M metagenome (GOLD analysis project Ga0272440, IMG submission 192440) | Marine sediment archaeal communities from Little Sippewissett salt marsh, Falmouth, MA, United States - SSM-MMB-Aug17 | ecosystem: Environmental > Aquatic > Marine > Wetlands > Sediment ... | reverse complement strand
TACTCATTTTTCTTGATCGTCCAAAAAAATAAGGTCGTGTAGAGACGTAGCATGCTACGTCTCTACAGTACAATTACCTCAAAACGAACAATATCAATAATGAGGAAGTTATTTTCAGAACATTCCTAAAAAAGTCAAAAGCACGATTGGATATTTCAGCAATTTGCCATATTAAAGCAACATAACATCCACATTGGTTCCCTGCTCTAAGCCTTCGGAATTTTCAGGGATCATAATCAATCCATCCGCCTGAACCATCGTTCGGATAAGACCAGATTGTCCCTGAACAGGAATGGCATCAATTGCGCCTTCAGATTGCGCAAGCCGAACACGAACATATTCTTCCCGCCCCTGGCCTGATGCCACATTTCTCGCCAAACGTGCCCTGACAGTTGTGTTAGAATAGAAAGGTTGATTTATCTCCCCCGCGAGTTTACGCAAAAAAGGGCGAACCAGAATATGAAATACGATCATTGCTGATGTCACATGACCTGGCAGCCCCCAAACAGGAATGTTGTCAATACGCGCAAGAATTGTTGGTTTGCCAGGTTGAATTGATACCCCATGCGCAATGATTTCTGCACGATCCAGCTTTTGGATAACATCAATTGTATAGTCGCGTATACCGACTGAACTGCCACCAGAAATCAAAAGCATATGGCAGGTGCTGATTGCTTTCTTACAGGCAGCAAACAAGGCGTCGAAATTGTCTGGCACATTGTCAATAAATTCTGGACACCCGCCATTTTGGATAATTTGACCAGACAATGAATATTGATTGATATCCCGAATTTGACCTGTAACCGGTTTTTGAGAAATTGGAACGATTTCATCACCAGTAGAAATAATTCCCACAACTGGCCTTTCATACACGCAAAGTTTCTGAATCCCCAATGCTGCTGCAGCCCCTAAATCTTGTGGCCGAATGATTTGCCCCTTTTTTCGCTGTATGCTGTTTATTGAAATATCTTCACCTACGTCAATTACATTTTGAAGCGGGGCCACGCTTTTATACACTTCAATGGTTTGCTCATCAATGGTATCAGTATATTCAACCATAACCACGCTATCAGCGCCTTCTGGAAGCATACCGCCAGTGGCAATTTTGGAAACGTCCTGTGTGCCTATTGGATGGTTGGGGATTTTTCCCATATCAATGGTTTCTTTGATAAAAAGCAATGCAGGATTTGATTCTGATGCACCATACGTTGATGAAGAGTGAACAGCATAGCCATCCATTGTGCTGCGTCTGAATGCAGGGATATTTTCTGTCGCAACAATGTCTTTTGCCAGTATTCGATTCGTACATTGATTTAATGGAAGTTCTTTATAATCCATGCACAAAAAATCATGCACATGGGATAACAATTTTTCTGGTGGTATGACATTAAGCATGCGACAAATTATCCTTATGGCACTGACAGGCGGATTGTGAATTGACATCTTTAAAATCCATGCGTTTCTGATAGATAAATATCAACCACATGCTGACTTTTTTGGTTTGCATATGCTCAGTACAGCAAAGCACATAACGCATGTCATCATCAGGGCTGGACAGTGTAAGTGAAGCCTTTTTGGCATCTTCATGTTTCAAGCCTTCCTGTAAAAACAATAATGAAATCAAGCCATTGCGTGAAACAATATCAAAAGTGACTGTCCAGAAATAGCGTGTTCGATTGATGCCCACAGCTTTTAGCCCGGGTAAAGCATCCAGCATTTTATAAATACCATTTATTTCAGGATCTGTGCGATCAACAGGGAGTCTGTGACTTTCCATAATCTGGCAAGGCAATGAAATCTTGGGATTAAATGCTAAAGTCATCAATGTTTTAAATTCATCATGTGTGGGTCGCCAGAAAAATCGGGTGCGATAATCGCTTAAAGGATTGTTTATTGTGTTGGCGCTAATGGCATCCAGACCGGCTTTCATAAATAATGCAAACATGGATTCATCCAGATAGCCATCATCTGTAACATACAAATAACGAAATTCCGCATTGACAATTGCTGTCGGACCTTTTCGGTCATTTTCCAGATGAATTTCGGCAAGACGCAGGCGATTGCCCTGGATGTTCATTGATATACTTTTGGAATTTGAAATAAATGAATGATAATATTCAGGACTTATTTCAGAAATGGTTTGCTGGTCGTTTATGATAAAAATTTTTCGAATTTTTTGTGACATGGTGTTTTCCATTGTTTCATTTTTTTATTGTCTTTTTTCGTATTGAACAGTTTCAACAGATAAAATTCATCTTAGCAATAATACCATATCATGTAAATGATTTTTTATAGGTGAGACCTGGTTTTTGGGAAAAAACGTTTTGAGTGTAACCAAAATGGCCGGAATTTAAATTATCACTCACTATTTTTTGAATCAGGATTACGCTGAAAAAGATGAATAAGATGAAATAAACACTGTCTTTTAATCATCTTATTCATCTTCTTCTGTGTAATCCTGGTTCAAAAAAATGATGCGCAAATTGTATTCACTGGCTATTTTGGTTACACTCAAACGTTTTTATAAAATGAATAAATTGTAATTTTTTTTAATTGATTTTAATAAATAAATCGCCTATATAATAAAGATTTAGAATTAGACTTACAACGCAGGGTACTTTTGGGCGTAAATGTACCCACGACATTGCAACCATTCCCAAACCAGGAGATAATATGATGGAAACACCCAATGACTTGACAATTCGCGTTCCAGGTTCATTAAAACAAAAAATAGCCCTTGAAGCTGAAAAACAAGGACTGACTCTAAATGAATTGGCCATGTATGTTCTGGCATCAGAGTTTGGTAGTCCAGGATTGAATAAACTTATTTTTTCTCATGACTTTTCTCCAAAACTCTTTCATTCAGATGAAAACAAGCAGTCTGAACCCGAACTTAATTTTTTTAAATCTGAAGTGCAAAAATTGTACCATCTTGCTGGATACAATATTACCGAAAACAATAACAATTCAAAATCATTGTTTATTGATCATAAATATTGTGGTATCATTAATCGTTATCAGGTTGAATGCAGGGATAGCTTAATTAATCTGAATGATTGTGGGCATTTAATTAAAATAAAAAATCAAGATCAGAATCAAGGCCTTATTATTGTAGCATCAAAAGGTTTTGACCCGGAAGCATTAACCATACTGGAAAATCACAATATATCCTGCCTGTCCTTTTGTGATTTGGTATTTGAACTGTTTCCATTGAAAGACTATTTTCAAAAGCAAATCTCAACCTACCAGAACAAAGCCATTGAAAAATGGAATGGTAAAGATTGCTTTATTCACCCGGGTGTATACGATCAATCGTTACAATCATATCCAGGGGTTGCATATATATCTAAATGGATACAAAACAGTCAGCCTCTAATTCTGATTTTTGGAAATTTGGGGTCAGGCAAGACAACGTTTCTGGAATTTCTATGCTACCAGATGGTGCGGGGCTTCATGAATGATCCGGTTATATGTCCTTTGCCTGTACTGATTCCACTGGCAGAAGCAAATAATGCAAAAAGTTTCGATGATATCATTGTGGGTCATTTTTCAAATCAAGGTTTTAATAATATCAACCTGGATCGATTTTATCAGTTATTTCATATGAGACGAATTGTATTGTTACTTGATGGCCTTGATTGTCTGTCTGATCGAACCCCCTGGAAAGTTCCCTTACAAACATATCAAATGATACAGGAATCGACAAAAAATGGTGGAAAAATAATTATTACCTGTCGTACCCATTTTTTCAAAGATCGTGATGAACAGGACTTGCTGTTCGAATCCAACCAGGCATATTTGGATTTTGAAGATGCTTTGGTGTCAGAATCTGATAAAAACAACGTTGACAACGAAAAAGAAATTGATCTGGTTTATCTGAAGGAACTGACTGATGATCAAATTGCCAGGTATTTGAAAACAATTGATCCAAATAATGGAGACGTCTGCTTAAAACAAATCAATCAAAATTATCATTTATCAGAGCTTGTTCATAATCCCTTAATTTTGGATATCATTCTTAGAACCATTCAGCCGTGCAGTGAATTAAAACCCAACCAGGCGATTGAAATATTTAGTAAAATTACACGAATTTGGCTGGATCATATAAAATCCAACAGATGGTTTTTGGATAATACAAATAAAAGAGATATCATGCTTCGACTGGCTTGGGAAATGTGGAACAGCACGAACAATGAACTCCATTACAAAAAACTGCTGCCATTTCTAAAACCGCTCGCTCAGACCAGAAAATGGTCGGAAATAAATATTCGCATTATCATTCGGGAATTGATGGCATCATCATTTATTAAACGAAATGATCATGGGTATTTTTCATTTATATATCCATCGCTTATGGAATATTTTCTGGCAAAACGACTTTACGTTTCATTTAAAAGTAAAAAAGCCATTGGTAAACTTTTGAAAACAAATCGATTTAATTCCAAAATTGTTTTTTTCCTCTGGTTGTTCGATAATGAATCCCATTGCGTTACCCCGGAGCTTCAATCCATTCTAACGAAAAATTATAAAAAATACATATCGGAAAATGCATTACAGATTTTGTATTGGTTTGCACGCTATGAATGTAACATGGAATCAAGCATTACTGATGTCATTAAAATGCAATTGGAAACAGCCAGGCATATTCCAGACAAAGCACAGCTTCCCAACGCAGATTTGAAAGAAATAGACCTGGAAGCTGCTGATCTAAAACAGGCCAATTTGCAGCAGGCCGATCTGACCCGTGCAAATTTAATCAATACACTGATACAAGGCGCAAATATCAATCAGGCGATATTAAAAGAGACTGTTTTAGACACAGATGCACCTGAAACACAGTTGGAACAGCCTCCCGAAGAAGTTCCCGAAACAATGGATGAAATTGCAGAATCCCTTGATATTGATGATGATGATGATGACAGTATTGATTTAACATTTGATGACTTTGACAAAACCGACGCATTGGACGAAACCGATCAGCCAGATGAATCTGAAACACCTGAAGCACCTGAAGCACCTGAAATAGAAACTCAGGACGACACCCCGCCAGAACCACCAGTCAAGCCTGTTGCTGAGGAATTTCAAGAATCTGAAGATGAAGAACCCCTGGCGTACAAGCCCAAAAAAACTGATTTAATTCCATATGTGCAATCCGGACATAATTATTCTATATGTTCAGTCTGTTATAATAAAAAGCGTCATATTGTTGCCAGCAGCGACAGCGGGGGAAATATTCTGGTTTATACAGCCAAAGATAAATATGTTCTTTTTATTCTTGATGGTCATTATCTGGCGGTAAATGCGATAGATATTTCGCCTGATGGCAAATTTCTCGCAAGTGCCAGTGATGACCAGACTGTGCGTATCTGGAATCTTAATACTGGTGAATCAGTTCATATACTCGAAGGTCATCAGGGTGCGGTGAGTGATGTTATTTTTTCACCAGATAATAAGACAATGGCCAGTTGTGGTGAAGATCAAACCATTCGAATATGGAATTTTCAGGATGCACATGTCATGCAAGCCTTAAAAGGACATACCAGCAATGTCTTATCCCTTTCATTTTCTTCTGATGGCAGATTTATTGCCAGTGGCAGTTTTGATAAGACAGTCCGATTATGGGAAATTAAAACCGGTGAACTGATTCGAACCTATGAAGGACATCAACGTCATGTGACTTCGGTTGCTTTTTCGCCTGATGGCATGAGCATTGCCAGTGCCAGCGACGACAACACGCTCAGATTGTGGAACGTTCAGAAGCGAGATGTTATTCATGTATTTCATGGCCATTCCAGCACAGTAACATCTGTCGATTTTTCACCTGATGGCACAATAATAGCCAGTGCCAGCTATGATAACTCAGTTCGCCTGTGGGATATTGAAAAAGGCCATCCAATACATATATTCAATGGTCATAGCGACGCTGTATATGATGTCAAATTTTTGGACAATCCCAGATACCTGGCCAGTGCCAGTGTCGATCAGAGCGTTCGTTTCTGGGATACAGAACAGGCCGAGTCAATTCATGTATTTGAAAGATATCGCAATCATATCGAAGCGACCTCTTTCTCCCCTGATGGTGAATCTATTGCCAATACCAACAAAGACAATACCATATGCCTGTGGAGTCTTCTTGATGGCAATCCCCGGGTACTTTCTGGCCATGAAAATCAGGTAACTTCCATACGTTATTCTCCTGACAGCAAGCATCTGGTAAGTGGCAGTCAAGATCAAACAGTTCACGTTTGGGATACGAAAGAATGCGCACCTGTACATGTGCTTTATGGGCATTCAGATACAGTTTTCTCTGTTGATTATTCATCAGATAATAATTTTATTGCAAGTGGCAGTCAAGATCAGACAGTTCGGATTTGGAATGCCAATAAAGGCAATTGCTTTAAGGTATTAAAAGGACATTCAAAAGCAGTCAATTCGGTACGATTTTCGCCCAATGGTACTGTTTTGGCCAGTGCCAGCCATGACAGAAGTATCCGATTATGGGATGTCCAGTTCGGCAGGAAAATTCGAAAATTAAAAGGTCATACAAATGCTGTCATCTCTCTTGATTTTTCACCTGATGGGCATTTTCTGGCCAGTGGCAGCTTTGACAAAACTGTTCGGATCTGGAATCTTCAAAAAGGCAAAGCCATTCAAGTGTTAAAGGGACACACGCATTCAGTTGTCTGTGTTATGTTTTCGCCAGATGGAAAATTTGTTGCCAGTGCCAGTTATGATCAGACTGTGCGTATATGGAATGTTAAAACCGGACAATGCTTTAAAATTATGAAAGGGCATATTGGCGGTGTATATTCAATTCAATATTCGACCAATGGAAAATACCTCGTGGCATCTGGTACAGGCGGGCGGTTGCAGTTTTGGGATTCATTTATTGGAAAAACATTCTTGTATCGTTACTATTTTGGACCAGATGCATGGATTGATTTGATGCCTGAGGGTCGCTTCAATGCCAGTAATGAGGGAATGAAATTTATTCGTTATACTGAAAAGAACTCCTTGAAATCATTTTCTGCTGAATTTCTCAAAGAAGATTTTTTCATAGTGGAAGATGTCAAGACGTTGTTGCAGATGTTTAATAAAGGACGTGTGCAGCCATTGTAGTTTAACAGTTGACAAACTCGTGCTTAACAGAATAAAAAAAACAACAATAAACATTTCTTTTGCATGTCTCTTTCTTCCCCCTTTTTAAATTTGACACAGATTTGTTTTTTTGTTTCATGTGTCGATAAAAAAAATATTGTTTTTATGCCTCTATTTATATAGACACAAAAATTTAGAAATTCTTACACAAAAATTTAAAAAAAATTGATTTTTTTTTTTATAATCATGATTATATATACAGATTTACATATTTTTGGTGCTCATAAACCAATAGATATATCTTTATCGTATGGCCCGGATATATTTTATATTGGTGATAATGTCGATTTAAAGAACTGTCAGCGGTCAAAGTTGTTTGAAGCGAACCAATTACTTAAAACAATTGAAACAAATGCTGGCAATAATTATTTGCCAGGAAATCATGAGCTATCATATGGAAAGCGTTCATTCATAAAATATCATCGGGTATTATTAACGCATGGGGATATTTTTTTCTGGCCTAAAAACAAGATAGCGCAATGGCGGGGCGGAAAAATTCGGCCTGGAATTTCAAGTTCATTATGGTGGTTCTTGCGATGTAAAAATGCATTGGTTCACATCTGGCCAATAAGCGTAAGTCCTTTGGTAATCAGGCGGATGTATGGCATTGCAACATCACCGAATTATTGCTGTCATACAGTCATAATCGGTCATGCGCATCCCAAACAGATTATTCAAACAACATATGCTGAAAAAGATGGGCCTTCAGTCGCTTTTTATATTCTGCCGAGAGGCCGCCATGATCTCGATATTGATGTAAATTGATTGACTGTCTATGAATGTGCCGACATTTTATACAAACTAATAGGAATTCTCGGAAAATAAGTTCCCCATTTAATATATTGAATTCCTATTTTTGAACCTGGATTACGCTGAATAAGATGAATTAAAAGTGTTTGATTTCATCTTATTCATCTTCTTCAGCGTAATCCAGGTTCAAAATGAATAGAATTGACTCTTTCAGAAATGAGGAACTTATTTTCAGAGCATTCCTTATTTACCTTATAAGTAATTGGGGTCAGAATTCCCATAAACACTGTTGATGTAAATTGCAAGGAGGTTAAGCACAAGATCAATTGATGAAAAAAATAAATATCTACTTGCATATTTAAAATTAATATGGTAGTAGTTTGCGTTTAAGATTTTCAAAATAAATCAATTAAAAATTGATAATACACACGCGTCATGTACAGCATTCAGGTGCTTTATTATATAAGGTTTGATTGCTGACTCGCAATACAAATATTGCAACATGAAGCGGCGGAAAAAACCAAAAAGGAGTTTTTTAATTTATGGCCTATGTAACAATGAAAGAATTGTTGGAATCAGGTGTCCATTTTGGACATCAAACCAAACGATGGAACCCGAAAATGAAACCCTATATTTTTGGGGCACGTAATGGTATTTATATCATTGATCTTCAAAAAACAGTACGAATGTTTCGTAATGCTTACGACTTTATAGTCAATACCACTGCACAGGGGCGAAGTGTATTGTTTGTTGGAACAAAAAAACAATCTCGCGATGCCATATATGAAGAAGCCAATCGCTGTGAAATGTATTATGTGCATAATCGATGGTTGGGCGGCATGTTGACCAATTACTCAACAATCAAGAAAGGAATTGATCGACTCAACTACCTGAATGACATTAAGAACGATGGCACCATTAACATGTTCCCCAAAAAAGAACGTCTTAAAATGGAAAAAGAACGTGTCAAGTTAGATAACAATCTTGGCGGTATTCGCGGCATGAAACAAATACCAGGAGCAATATTTGTTATTGATCCCAAAAATGAGGCAATTGCTGTACGTGAAGCGATCAAGCTGAATATTCCTGTAGTGAGTATTGTGGATACCAATTGTGATCCAGACCCTATCAATTATCCAATTCCTGGAAATGATGATGCCATTCGTGCCATTCGACTTATTACATCAAAAATCGCTGATGCCTGCATTGATGGACGTGAAAAATTCGAAGAAAAACAACAGGCTGAATCAGATAAAGAAAAAACCGCGACACCCAAAAGTAAAAATGTAAAAGGTTCCAAAAAACCAAAAGATAAACCAAAACCAGATAAACCTGCTCAAGATAATACGATTGAAGGCCCAGATGGATCCATTGTCGAAGTTATCAAAAAAAAACCTGAACTTGAAAAACCAGAAACACCGAAAGAAATTGAACCATCTGATCCCCCTGAAAAATAATTTATTGCTACTTGTAGCCTTAAATATATATGATTAAACGCATTCAATGCTGGAAATAATACCAAAATTGAATGAAAGCCATAGATAGGAGAAAAAAATGGCAACTATTACAGCAGATATGGTTAAACAGCTTAGAGAAACCACAAGTGCAGGTATCATGGATTGTAAATCTGCACTGAAAGAATGTGATGGCGATATGACAAAAGCTGTTGAATTTTTACGAAAAAAAGGTCTTGCAACAGCTAAAAAACGTGCCAATCGAGAAACCAAAGAAGGACTTATTTGTCCTTATATTCATATGGGCGGTAAACTCGGTGTGCTGGTTGAAATAAACTGCGAAACCGATTTTGTGGCAAAAACTGACGATTTTGCAGAGTTTGCAAAAAATATCGCCATGCATATTGCTGCCGCAAGCCCTCTGGGGGTAACATCTGAAGATATTCCTGATGATGTCGTTGAAAAAGAGAAGGAAATTTTCCGCGCACAGGCTCTGGAAACTGGAAAGCCGGAAAAAGTGATTGATAAAATTGTTGAAGGTAAGGTTAAAAAATTCTATGAAGAGAGTTGTTTGATGAATCAACCTTATGTCAAAGACACTAACCTGACGATCAGTGATTACCTGAATGATGTTATTGCCAAAACAGGTGAAAAGATAACGATTCGTCGATTTGTGCGATATCAAATAGGAGGATAACACGTGACTCCCCAATACCATCGTGTAGTGGTAAAATTGAGTGGTGAAGCACTAATGGGTGATTTATCCTTTGGTATAAGCCCGGAAATGCTGGACTATGTTGCAGAGGAAATAAAAACGATATATAAACGTGATGTTCAAATAGCGCTGGTTGTTGGTGGTGGAAACATTTTTCGCGGTGTAAAAGCTGGCGCTTTTGGCATGGATAGAACATCAGCTGATCATATGGGAATGCTCGCTACAGTTATGAACAGTCTTGCTTTACAGGATATACTTCAAGGTAAAGGCGTTCCAACACGAGTGCAAACAGCAATTCATATGCCTGAAATTGCAGAGCCATACATTCTCAGTAAGGCCATTCGGCATCTTGACAAAGAAAGAGTTGTTATCTTTGCTGCTGGCACTGGAAATCCTTATTTTACTACAGATACTGCAGCGGTGCTGCGTGCCAAGGAAATTCAAGCAGAGGTCTTAATCAAAGCGACGAAAGTAAATGGCATTTATGATTGTGATCCTGAGAAGGATCTTAACGCAAAAAAAATTGACAAAATTTCGTACCGAGAAGTTATTGAAAGACAATTGCGGGTTATGGATCTGACAGCAATATCCCTTGCAATGGATAATAAATTACCCCTTGAAGTGTTAAGCCTTAAAGATAAAGGAAATATTGATCGTTTTGTATGCGGCCAAACTGTTGGTACCTATATTGACAGTTAAAATATGGATTTACACATTTGTATCAATCGGCCAGTCAGACATGTCTGACTGGCCGATAAAACAAAAATCTCTATTTACATTATTAACCATGCGAATATCCGCATAATCAGGAGGAAAAAATTATATGTTAGATATGGTATATGATGAAACAAAAGAAAAAATGGACCAATCAAAAGAAGGGTTCACAAAAGAGTTACAAAAAGTACGTACAGGACGAGCCTCACTTTCACTTCTGGATGGTATCCGAGTAGATTACTATGGCACACGAACCCCCCTCAATCAAATGGCAACTTTGTCAGTACCTGAAAGCCGACTGATTACGATTCAGCCCTGGGATGCATCAGTGATTGGTGATATTGAAAAAGCGCTTTTAAAATCTGATCTTGGTGTGACACCTGCCAATGATGGCAAAATTATCAGACTTTCTATTCCACCGCTAACAGAGGAACGTCGGAAGGATCTGGTAAAAAAAGTAAATAAAATGGGTGAAGAGCGAAAAGTTTCAATTCGCAATATACGACGCGATTCCAATGAAATGCTCAAAAAAATGAAAAAAGATGGCGATATCACTGAAGATGAAATGTTCAAAGGTCAGGATGAAATTCAGAAAATTACCGATGACTATGTTGAAAAGGTTGACTCCCTTTGCAAAAAGAAAGAAGAAGAAATTCTTGAATTTTAATATTTTCTAATTGGAAAAACGAGTTTCATAATGATCCAAAATACAGGCCTCCCCAGGCATGTTGCAATTATTATGGATGGCAACGGCCGATGGGCTAAAAAACGCATGCGAAACAGAACTCAAGGTCATGAAAAGGGCGCTGATACTGTTCGTACAATTACACGAGTTTCACGAAAGTTAGGCATTCCTGTTTTGACGCTTTATGCATTTTCTACAGAAAACTGGCAACGCTCGAAAACTGAAGTGACTGCACTGATGCACTTGCTAAAAAGATATCTGAAATCTGAAAAAAATGAAATGTTAGATAATAATATCAAGTTAATGACCATTGGCCAAACCCATCGATTACCCAATGATGTTCAATCAGTCCTTGATGAAACGATCAAAGCAACATCAAATAATGATGGTATGATCCTGAACCTGGCATTAAGCTATGGCGGACGTTCCGATATTATTCATGCGGCAAAACAATGCGCAATTGATGTGCAGGCTGGAAACATTACGCCTGATGAAATCACTGAAGATTATTTTCAAAATTTTTTATCGACAAAGGGAATACCTGATCCTGATTTATTGATTCGAACAAGTGGTGAAATGCGTGTCAGCAATTTTTTACTCTGGCAAATAGCTTATTCTGAAATATTTATTACATCAACATTGTGGCCTGATTTTACCGAAGCTGAATATTTGTCAATTTTGGAAAATTATCAAGCTCGAGAGCGTCGATATGGTAGATCATAAAAACGATTGATTTTCTCAACAATTCAAACATATTTTTGAACTGGGGAGCTTATTTTCAGAACGTCCCCAAATAAATACAGGTAAAACATGGATTACGATTTAATTATCATAGGTGGTGGTCCAGGCGGTTTAACTGCTGGAATATATGCCATGCGAGCAACATTAAAAACATTGCTCATAGAAAAGGGGGCTTTTGGCGGACAAATGACCATGACTGACATGGTTGAAAACTATCCTGGTTTTGACAGTATCAATGGATTTGATCTGTCTCAAAAATTTTTTGATCATGCCAAAAAATTTGAACTTGAGACAATACAACAAGAAGTTGCCTCTGTAAAAGCGATTGAACCATCAGGTTATGAAGTATCCCTGACCAATGGAACACGTTTTAATAGCCATTCTGTAATATTGGCATGTGGTGGTCGGAGTCGAAATCTTGGAATACCTGGCGAAAACGAACTCTATGGACGCGGTGTATCATACTGCGCGACGTGTGATGGTTTCTTTTACCGAAATAAAACTGTAGCAGTAATTGGCGGCGGAGATACCGCAGTTGAAGAAGCCCTTTATCTGGCAAAACTGGCGCAAAAGGTTTACTTATTACACCGAAGGGATGCGCTTCGTGCTGGCGCCATTTTACAAAAAAGGATACTGTCTGACCCAAAAGTTGAAATATTATGGAATAGCGTTCCTGTAGAAATAAAAGATAATGGTCAGTCTGTCAATGGCCTGGTTTTAAAAAATACCAAAACTGATGAAATACGCAATCTGACCCTTGAAGGTGTTTTTATATTTATTGGTTACATCCCGAATAACGCAATTGTCCCACAAGAACTGAATCGCACAGACGAAGGCTATATTATCACTGATGACCGATGTCGGACAAATCTAAGCGGCCTTTATGCTGTGGGTGATTTGCGAAAAAACTATGCCAAACAAATCGTTATCGCTGCTGCTGAAGGCTGTATTGCCGCATTGGATTCAGCACTATATATAGAAGACCATAAAAACAGTAGCTAATGAAAAAACTAATTCGCTATGGTGCAATTGCGCTGCTTGGATTTTTTTCGCCCATTATAATTATTTTTTCTATTACGTACTATTATGATATTGGAATGACTGATATATTGGCAACCACTGAAAAAGTGATCTCATCATTAATTCATTCCTGGAATCTTACCGATGATACCTATGAATCAAATGAAACAACCAGATCAACGAATATGGTCAGGCAGAAACAATCCAAAAAAATGGTTCATCTATATTTTGCTGATGAAAACGATCAATACTTAAAAGTTGAGGATCGGGTACTGGCAAACCCAGACAGTCCATGTCAGTTTGCACAAATTTTATTGAACGCTTTATTTGAAGGATCAAATAAAAATCTAAATCCAGTTTTACCAAAAGGTGACTTTTTACGCGCAGTATATATTGAAAATGACAGCCAGACAGCCTATGTTGATCTCAAACAAATGATCGTCTCTCATTTTCCAGGCGGTGTCACACAAGAATTATTAACCATATATGCCATTGTAAATACACTGACACTCAATATGCGTGAAGTGAAACAAGTCAAGATAATCATCGGCGGACAGGAGGCAAACACACTGAATGGTCATCTTGATATTCGTTACCCATATACAACAAACATGTTGATAGTACGATGAAAAAAAAGAAACATATTGATTCCTTAAGAAATATCGGTATTATTGCCCATATTGACGCGGGTAAAACCACAGTTACAGAACGAATACTGTTTTATACCGGTCGTTCCCACAAAATGGGTGAAGTGCATGATGGTGAGGCTGTCATGGACTGGATGACCGACGAACAGGAACGTGGAATAACAATAACATCCGCTGTAACGACATGTCAGTGGAACAATAAAGAAATTCAAATTATTGACACCCCAGGACATGTGGATTTTACCATTGAAGTAGAACGATCCTTGCGTGTTCTTGATGGTGCAATTGGTGTATTTTGTGCTGTTGGCGGTGTTGAGCCGCAATCCGAGACAGTATGGCATCAGGCAGATAAATATCACATTCCAAAAATCGCCTTTATCAATAAAATGGATCGAATTGGCGCCAACTTTTTCAATGTGATTGACATGATGAAACAACGCCTTCACGCAAATCCATTGATTCTTCAATTGCCTGTTGGTGCAGAAGATAAATTTACCGGTATTATCGACCTGGTATATATGCAACAAATCAGTTGGGACAATGATATCCTGGGAAGCACATTCAGCAGCGATCAAATTCAAGATGACATGATTGACATGGCAAATGAATACAGGGAAAAAATGATTGAATGCCTTGCTGATTACGATGATACCCTTATGGAAGCTTATCTTGCCGAAGAAACAATTTCCGAAACAGACCTTATTGCTGCAATTCGTATGGTAACAATCAACCTGAAATGTGTGCCAATCATGTGTGGTTCAGCCTTAAGAAATAAGGGAATCCAACCCTTACTTGATGGCATTGTCAATTATTTGCCCTCCCCTTATGATGTTCCCCCATTGCATGGTTATTCTCCGCAAACCAATGAAAAAATTCCATGCCCACCTGATGAATCAACATCATTAACAGCCCTGATTTTCAAAGTTTCCATGATTGAAGGCCGAAAACTTTCTTTTGTACGTATTTACAGTGGTACAATGAAAACATCACAGGATGTTTTCAATTCTGTTCAGAATAAAAAAGAAAAACTTTCACGTATCCTTGAAATGCATGCCAATAAACGTAAACGCATTCAAGAAGCTGGCCCTGGAAAAATTGTTGGCGTTGTTGGTTTAAAGAGTTCAGGCACAGGCGAAACCCTTTGCGACCCTGAAAAACCGATCCTTCTTGAAAAAATTGATAGTTATGAGCCTGTAATTTCAGCTGCAATTGAGCCGAAATCTCATTCTGATGAAGACAAACTTGCTGATGTTCTTGAAAAGCTTTGTATGGAAGATCCAACGTTCAAGACATTTGAAGATGAAGAAACAGGGCAAATGATCATTTCCGGCATGGGAGAGCTCCACCTTGAAGTTATGGTCAGCCGAATGGAGCGAGAATTTAACACCCAGGTTCGTGTTGGTAAACCTCAGGTTATGTTCAGGGAAAGTATTGAAACTGAAGTTGATGTTGACGCTATATTTGAAAAAGAGATTGGTGGACAATCCCATTATGCAAAAACGCGATTGAAGCTGACTCCATTAAAACGCGGCTCAGGAAACTCTTTTATATCCTGTTTATCTGATGACACTTTTCCTGAATTGTTTATCACCGCAATAGAGCGGGGCGTAAGAGAATCCCTGGAAAGTGGCGTTGTCATGGGATATCCTGTACTTGATGTTGGCGTTGAATTGATTGATGCAGTTATTAAAGAATCACAAAGTACTGAACTGGCTTTTAAGGTTTCTGCATCAATGGCCTGTAAAGATGGACTTCAAAAAGGCCAATCTTTTCTCTTGGAACCGATTATGAAAGTTGAAATCATTGTACCTGAAGATTTTATGGGCGACACCATTGGCGATATCAATTCTCGTAATGGCAAGATTTTGGATATTGAACCAAGGAAGGGCATTCATTTGATAAAAACGATTGTTCCCTTATCTCGGATGTTTGGCTATTCAACAGCCTTAAGGTCTACAACCCAGGGGCGCGGCACTTTTAGCATGCATTTTTCTCACTATGATAGACGCCTGGAAAAATTGACATCAAGTTGAACATTGCAAAAACAGCGTAAAGCTAAAGCCCAACGCTGATTTGAGAAAGGACGCTAAAGCGCCCTCAATACCCATAAGGAATACCGCATAGGTCTATAAGTTTTGGTATTTTTCAATAGCCGAGAATATACATATGTTTAAGAACGAATGTAGGGGCAAACCTTGTGTTTGCCCTTCGACAAAAAACCGGAAACGCGCCTATGTCCGAA
>Ga0272440_1002014_pt1 | contig 16134 bp, 18 predicted proteins | sample SSMMMBAug17_FD_192440 | JGI IMG/M metagenome (GOLD analysis project Ga0272440, IMG submission 192440) | Marine sediment archaeal communities from Little Sippewissett salt marsh, Falmouth, MA, United States - SSM-MMB-Aug17 | ecosystem: Environmental > Aquatic > Marine > Wetlands > Sediment ... | reverse complement strand
GATTCATGAGAGACCCCATGGCTTGAATATTGTCAGCATCAACAGTTTCAACTTCTGCTAAAAATTTTTCGATCAATTTGTTTAATTCATTGATGAAATTTTCCATATGATTCATACTCCACTTTTTAGAAACATAATGTTCATTTTTTGGATATAATTATGAAGATGTCATAGTACATTGATAACTTCCTGAGCAATTTGACTGAGCGTACTAACTTTTTCCACCGCTCCAGCTTTAACAGCCTCTTTTGGCATCCCATAAACAACACAAGAAGCTTCATCCTGACCAATGGTCCGGGCTCCCGCTTGTTTCATTCTAAGTAGACCTTTTGCACCATCAGCTCCCATGCCAGTTAAAATAACACCAACAGCATTAGAACCGGCATATTCTGCTACTGAATCAAATAAAACATCAACTGCAGGACGTTGATGATGAACCATTGGGCCTGTTTCAATACTGACAAAATAACGCGCGCCACTTCTCCTTAGTAACATGTGATAATTACCTGGTGCAATTAATGCTCGTCCAGTCAGAACAGGATCGCCATCTTGAGCTTCTTTGACTGTTATATCACATAACTCATTGAGACGTTCAGCAAATGCAGTCGTAAATTTTGGGGGCATATGTTGAACAATCAATATTCCAGGAATCGTCGGAGGAAATTTCAGTAAAACCTCTTTAAGCGCTTCTGTTCCACCAGTTGAAGAACCGATTGCCACAACTTTGTTGGTTGTTTCTTGTAATGATCGATTACGATAAGTCAGTTTAGTCTCTTGTGCAGGTCTTTTAGTGCGGTCAGTTGGTCTGTAATTGATTCTAGCGAGGGCTGCTGCCTTAATTTTATCAGCAAGTTGTTTCCCCATATCGCCAACAGAGTAGGATGCACCGGGTTTGCAGAGCACCTCAACAGCACCGCTTTCAATCGCTTCTAAAGCAAGTCTTCCACCTTTTGGTGTTAGTGAGCTGACAATGATAACAGGCATTGGATGATAACGCATCAGCTTTTTTAAAAAGGTAATGCCATCCATTCGTGGCATTTCTATATCCAATGTAAGAACATCAGGTTTTAAAGTAACAATTTTATCTCTGGCAACATAAGGATCAGGAGCTGTTCCAACAACTCTTATACCTTGTTCTTTGGATAATTGATCAGTAAAAATTTTTCGGACAATCGCAGAATCATCTACGACAAGTACTTTTATTTCACGCATGAATCAGCCTCATAACTCAAAAAAACAAAAGATTAAAATTCATAGCCATTCAAAGAATTTTTTTTATCCGCTTTTGTCTGCTCAACGCCCAAAACAGATATTAATTTATTTCTAAAAACTTCAGGTTTAAAGGGCTTATGTAAACATGCTGTTACCCCTAAATTCATAATTTTTTCCAGGCAAGACTCTCGTCCCTCTGTTGTGATAACAACCACAGGAATATTAGCGGTTAATGAATCTTTTTGTAATAACTTTATAAATGTTATGCCGTCCATAACCGGCATATTAATATCAGAAATAATGACATCCACCCATTCAGAATTCAATAAGTCAAGAGCTTCCTTACCATTGCTAACTTCATAAAAAGTCCCCACCTCAAAACCGGATATTTGAATAGTTCTTTTGATAACCTGTCGCATGGACGGGGAATCATCAACGATTAGAATATTAAATGCCATCAGTACCGCTTTTGTATTAAAATAAAGAGTTTATATACCTTAATCATGACCGGAAAATCAATAACAGGTCATTTGGTTCAAATTTATTTATTAATAGATTCAATACGATGTAAATTTATTTATTATGAATAGCATTAATTCAAAAAAAATTCAAAGTGTTTTCAATGAAACATACATTTTTGACAAATATGCGATAATTTTTTACAATGGCCGATATCCTTTATTTGATTCCTTTACTTCTACCAAACCATTTGAAATATGCAAGCGAATCGTTCGATTACCTTTACCACCAGTATCTTCTGAATGAATTAACACATTATTTCGCCACAATATTTTTCGTAGAGATGCATAGTTTCGTTTTCCAATATTAAAAAAACCCGAATCATCCATAATGGAACTTCCACCAGCAACTTTGACAATCATTCTGCTTTTAACAGCTCCAAGTTTATAGCACGATCTAAATAAAATTGGGATGCCAGTATCAGCAAACATAAAAGGCGTTTTTTTGGCTTTAGCTCTATCCAGATCCGATTCAGGAAGCATATAATGAAGCATTCCCCCAACTTGAATTTCAGGGTCATATACAGTGACCCCAATACACGAGCCTAAAGCATGTGTGACAATGATATCTCCTGGTTTATTACTGATTTTTAGATCTCCGACACCTACTGTTATAACCAATGAAATATTCCTTATTATCTTAATATTGATTTGAGAAAATCTATAATCATTGATAGAAAAGATTGTTCTGATTGTTTGGTATTGTTTTAAAGCAGACAACTTTTTTACGATTCGTTTGATATAAAAGTCGTGTATCGCTTTGTTTTTCAACTCTAATAAAAATTTTCAAACTATATAGATTGTAAGCGTGGAGAGTATGAATAAAGATAATTGATTATTATTTCAACAATAAATCAAAAAAACTGCCTCATTTACTTAATCTTTTATTTATATATTCAAATTATGAAGGAAATCAAGATTTTTATGCAGGAATGAAGATTTATTTTATTCATGACAATAAAAAAAGGCGAGTCAAAAGACTCGCCTTTTTTTATTTAAATTTATTTGTGGGTTGATAATTAAATTTTTGCGTTGAGGAACTCCTCTACCATATTGGCCGCTGTTAGTTCATAATCAAACGAATATGTGCCATCTTCTATTTGTTGTCTGAGGGATGCAACCTTTTGCTCTCGGATATCTGGTATTTCATCAATAAAATCAAGTATTGAAAATGCTTCTTTTGATTGAGAGGAAAAATCAATCAAAACATCTTCTTCTGTGCGAGTTATCTCATTAAGTGTTTCGTCATGTATTTTGTTCGGATTAACTGAATTGTTTTGAGGTGAAACATTATTTTTTTGAGAAGCCTCATTGTTCCTTGCCACTCCTGGTAATATGCTGTTTATTATTGTCATGGCTGCGTTTCCTTTTTATACTTAAAATTGAAATTCATTTTGTCTTGCATTTGAAATAATATTCGTCATGAATTTCTGAAAACTTTAACAATTAATAAACAACGAAAATTGGATAAGACTGAAAATTATGAATGATATTTAGAAATTTAGGAATGCTCTGAAAATAATATCCTCATTTTATGTAGATCGCACAAAAAAAGTAAGGTCGTGTGAGAGATATCATGCTACGTCTCTACACGACCTTTGCCTCAAAACGAACAATATCAATAATGGGAAAGTTATTTTTAGAGATTTCCTTAGTACCATGCTTTTGTTTTATAATCTGTGTAACATAATGCATACATTATTTAATAATGTCGATCTGATTATAAAAGAACAAAAAGATTAAAGCATATTTATCAATTTGTTTTTGCAAGATGTTCACTAATATTAGCTGCTTTTTCAGGTGGTACATAGCTTAAAATCTGGCCAACCTGTTCGCCTTTCATTTTTGAAAGCAAACGAATGGCGATTTCTATGTCTAGTTTATCAATGAGTTTTGCTGATTTTTTGGATGGCATTGATGTATAAATTTTTAAGAGATGCTTAAATTGTTTATCCATAGTCGTTTGTTGCATCTCTTGATATTTTTTGATCAATTCTTCCTGATGTTTAATTTTTTTCTGAACGGTTTCCTGAATTTCTGAAAGTCTGACAATTTTTTGATCAATTTCTGTTTTGACACCTTCAAGATGTTGTCGTTCATTTTCTAATTTTTGACGTTCGTGAATCAGCTTTTCGCGTTCACGTTGAATGATTTCTGATTCAAGGTACGAATTTTCAGGTTTTGCATAAAAGTTATCTTTCTGTTCCATTCGATCCATTGACAAGGACATATCATTTTTTGAGGCATCTTTTTCAGTATTTTCAGCTACAGCTTCCTGAGTCTGAACGACTGGAATCGGCCTTGTTAAATCAATTCCCAGTATAGTACAAATAATAATTATTTTTACGATTAATATGCTAAAAATAAAACGATAAATAAGTTTATGCTTTGATGTCAAACTCATGCTGCCTCCTTCATTGGTTTATATCTGATGGCAACCATTTCATCCATAGTTTTTTGTTCAAATTTAATATAATCTGAGATATATTCTTTTTTCTTAATATCTTCCATTTTTTCAAGTGTTTTTCGCTTAATTTGTTCTTTTCGAACGATTTCCTGGTGGTGTTTGAGCACTTTTTCTAATTGAACCAGTTGTTTTTGTTCTTCTTCAAGCGCGTGATCCGTTCCTGCAATATAATTGGTGTAAAATCGATGCCTTCCAACAGACATTCCTTTTTCTTCGTTTGCTTTTAAATCATAAATTGCCTGTAACCGGTTTTGTTTCAGTTTTTCTATCAATTGACGTTTTTCAACGACCGCATTTTTTGCTTTAACTAGCTCAAGTTGGGCATTGCGTTCACGGTATTTGCGATATCTAAGAACCGCATCTAACTTGAACTTAAATTTTTTCATTTATTCATAAATAATAATTTTAAACGATTAACACCCACAGGCATGGAAACTTTTTCCTCAACACCCTGCTTCAAAAAATCATTAATTTTTCCTATCATGGCCTTTGCATAATCAATTTTTGGATCACTTCCATCTACATAAGCCCCAATATTGATAATATCTTCAGATTTTCTATAGACAGCAAGAATTTCAATTAAACGTTGTGATAAGGCATGATGATCTTTATCAATAACATCTCCCATAACACGACTGACACTCCCAAGAATATCAACTGCCGGATAATGTCCTTGATTGGCCAAATCTCTTGATAAGACAATATGACCATCAACAATTGATCGCACAGTATCACCTACAGGGTCATTGATATCATCGCCTTCAACAAGAACAGTATAAATTCCTGTGATACTCCCTTTTCCCTCGATATTACCAGCACGTTCCAAAAGTTTTGGAATTTGTATAAAAAATGAGGGGGTATAGCCTCTTAACGTTGGGGGTTCGCCAGCAGCCAATCCAATATCACGTGAAGACATTGCGAATCTGGTAATGGAGTCCATAATTAAAAGAACATCTTTTCCTTGATCTCTGAAATATTCAGCCAGAGTTGTTGCAAGATAACTAGATCTTATTCTGACCAGAGGCGATGTATCTGAGGTTGCTGCAACTAAAATTGATTTTTTTCGGCCTTCTTCCCCAAGAATATGTTCCACAAAATCTTTAACTTCACGTCCACGTTCACCAACAAGACATATAATCGAAACATCGGCTGATGTATGCCGGGCAATCATGCCCATCAGTATACTTTTGCCAACACCAGAACCAGCCATAATAGCAATTCGCTGTCCTTTTCCAATGGTAATCATCGTATTGATTACACTCACGCCGACATCAACTGGTTCAGTAATAACCTGTCGCTTTAAAGGATTGACAACATTGCCATATAGCGGATAAACATCATCTGCCAGAATGGGGCCTCGATCATCAATGGGTTCACCCATTCCACCAATAACTCTTCCCAAAAACTGATCGCCAACAGGAACATATGGTTTCTCATCCATAAGGGATATTTTACAACCAGGGCTGATATTCCGAGTTTCTCCATAGGGCATTAAGACAATTTTACGATCATTGAAACCAACAACTTCAGCATTAAGCTGTTTACCTTCAGTATTTTCAATGGAGCAAATACTGCCAATCCCTGTGCCTGCACAATATCCTTCTGCGATAATTCCTGTTATTTTAGTTACTTTACCTGTAGGAATTAACGTACGAGTAGCTTCCACTGTATGAAAATATTTTTGCCAGTCTTTTTCAAGCATCTTTTAGCAATTCTTCGATGGATGATTCAACCCTTTCCAATTGGGTTTGAATCCGTGCATCAACATCACCATAGCGGGTTTCAATAAAACATCCGCCTCGTTCAATGTCTGGATCAGCTTCAATCGTTACGGATTGAAGACCTTTTACATGAGCAAAAAATTCAGGACGGTTTTCATTGACAAAATCCATATCACCAGGATTAATATTCAATTTAACTTCAACGCGGTCAGATAAAATAGCAAAGGCTTTATATATGTTTTTCAAAATAACACGGTTATCGATTTTTGCCTGAACATGAACCACTTTTTTGGCGATATCTTTAATCAGTCGTACCACTTCACGTTCATATATTTTAGGGAAATCATCCTTATATGCTGTAATTTCTTTAAGGACATTTTCTATGCCCTCAATAATAATGCTTGCTTTTGAAACAACCTCTTCGTGTCCCTCAGTTCTCCCCTCATCAAGACCTTTTTCATGCGCCTGTTTTTCGATTTCAACACTTTTGATTTTTGCATCTTCGATGGCCTGTTCAGCCTGTCTAAATTTTGCTTCTGCCGCTTGAAGTCTGTCTTCGGCTTCTTTTAGGCGCTGGGTAATTTCAGCCTGAAGAGCTCTTTCTTCGGGAAGAGCGCATTCTTTGAGTTGCTCGGAGAGATCATCAAATGAAGGAAAATGGTAGACATCTTCTTTTGGTGGCTCTGAATCGGCTGCTGACGACGATTCTGCATGTTCAAAATCAAGCAGCTTAAAATCATTTTTATCTCTTGGACGTTCTGAATCATCCGGTTCAATTTTTTTGGATGATTGAATGTCATCAAAAGATGGAAATTCAAAGACGCCATCAGACAAGGACATCTTCTTTTCCCTTTCCTAATACAACTTTACCTTCGGTTTCCATTTTCTTAGCCAGTCTAACCACTTTCAACTGAGCTTCTTCAACTTCAGCCAGTCGAACCGGGCCCATTACTTCCATATCTTCTTTAAGCATATCACCGGCACGCTGAGAAAGATTTGAAAAGACTTTTTGTTTCATATCTTCTGATGCTGTTTTCAACGCAACTTTCAAATCGCCCATATCAACAGATTTAAGAATTTCTCTCATGCCCCTGTCATCAACATTCACCAGATCTTCAAATACAAACATCATCTGCCTGATTTCTTCAGCCATTTCTGCCTTTTCTTCTTCGAGCCATGACAGAACATTATCTTCTGTAGCACCATCAACTTCATTAAGAATGTTAACTACCGCTTCAAGGCCACCAATTTCACGGCTCATAGAGCTTCCAAAACCGATAATTTCTTTTTCAATGGCCTGATCAACTTCACGAACAACTTCCAAAGGCAATTGTTTCATTTTAGCAACACGCATGGATATACTACCCTGAACATTTTTAGGTAATCCCATGAGAATGGATGCGGCTTTCGAAGGTTTTAGATGGGATAAAATCAGTGCAATCGTTTGTGGATGCTCCCCCTTGATAAAATCAATCATCATTTTTGAATCCATACGTTCAAAATATGAAAAAGGAGCTTTTTGTTTATCTTCATCAATTTCATTAAAAAGTGCAGCCGCTTTAGCTTCACCCAGTGAGTTTCCAGCAACTTGCTGTAAGAAACTTCCGCCCTCAACCATCATTTGATCATCAGCCTCAACATTATCCAAAAATTCTTCCATAACATTGGTCATAACATCAGGAGGAACATAGCGTATTTCAGATATATGCCGAGCAACTTTTCTAATTTCCATCTCATTGAGTTTTTTAAAAAACTCAGTTGTGTACTCTTCGCCCATAATCATCAAAAAAATTGCTGCTTTTATGGGGCCTGTCAGAGTATCGACTGTCAATCCACTTCCATTAGACATTTTTATCTACCTCATTTATCCATCCTCTTACCCAGTTTTCAGTTTTTTCTGGATAATTATTGGCAATCATAATCACACGTTCTCTCAGGCTCATCTTGGCAATATCTGGCAAGCCTTCAACTTCTTCAGGTTCTGGTAATTCCGGTGGACGGTCTTCCTCATCTGGTTCAGGTGGTTGTGCCATCTGTCGGAATGCTTTCAAAAATGGACGAACCACAAAAAAGAATATTAACAAAACCAGAATTAAGTTCATAATAGGCCGAATATATGGCCTGCCATAAACCAACCAGTTTCTTTCTTTTGGAAAAATATCTTCCTGGGTGATGGAAAATCGCATACAGGTCACCTGTATCTGATCTTCACGATCCGCGCTGTACCCCATTGCTTTTTTTACTAATTCTTCTAACTTACTTAATTCAGATTCAGTTCTGGCTTGATATTCAATTTTTTCCGATCCATCTTCTGCTTTGACAGACTGATAAACGCCGTCAACCACTGAAGCGACTGATAAGCGTTTGATTTCTCCAAAAGGTTTTGAAACTCTCTTTTCATATCGGCTGATTTCATAATTGACAATTTTATCTGATTTTTGTGTCAGACTGGTCAAATTTTGCTCCTGATTTTCAGAACCTGATTCAACTTCAACATTCCCCTCTGCTTCTTCTCTTTCTTTTTTTGATGACTCAGCCTTATGCTGTTCACTGCGAATGGCACTGGCATCAGGATCGTATTTTTCTTCACGAAGATCAACCTGATTAAAATCTATATCAGCACTGACTCTGACAATGGCTTTTCCTTCACCAACAATGCGTTCAAGCATGGATTGAATCTGTGTGTGAAACCGCTGTTCAACCGATTGCTGATATTCAGTTTGCATTCTGGCAATAGCGTCTTCTTCATTTGATTCATTTTTATAAAGGATAGCCCCGCTTGTATCCACCACTGTAATCAGTTTAGGATCCAGGCCTTCCACAGAACTGGCAACCAGATGCACAACACCAGCTACTTTATCTTTTGGAAGTGTTGCTCTTAATTTTAACAAAACAGAAGCTGATGGCGAACTGGCATCTTCAATAAACAACGAATCTTCAGGCATGACCAACATCACTCGAGCATGATCAACTTCTTCAAATTGGCAAATCGTTCTCGCCAATTCCCCTTGAAGAGCACGTTGATAATTTAATTTTTGAACAAACTCAGTTGTGCTGAACGTTGTATTATCAAAGACCTCAAATCCGACACTATCACCTTTTGGAAGGCCCTCACTGGCGAGAGATAGTCTTAATTCATATACCCTTTCCACAGGGACTTTGATAATTGAGCCTTCTGCTTCAATTTTGTATGGAATGTTGACTTCTTTGAGTTTTGAAATAATGGCGGCCGCATCATCGCTGGCTAAATTAGTGTACAATGTCTGATAATCGGTCTGGTTTGCCCAATAAAACATCAGAACAAACCCGCTTAAAACCAGGATAATTACACCAATAACCATTGCTTTGCGTGCCGGACTCATAGACCGGAAAACTTCGATGAACTGTTTAATGAAGGTATTCACTTTAGATATCTGCTTTGCTTTGCGTTGATGAATAAAAAATTATGGGATAACATTTAGATTGTTATTCCCAATCCCAACAAGGATATTAGGCCCAATTAAAAAACATTTTTAAAATGACATTTGCATAATCTGCTTATATGATTCCATGGTTTTCGTGCGAAAATTATTGAGAAGACGTAATGATAAATCTGCTTTAGATAGTTCAATCATGGTTTCATGAATTCCAGCATTGCCTTGCATCATATCCTGGATGGCAATATTGGCATCTTTTTGACGTTGATCGGTTCTATAAATGGCTTGCTTGATAAAATCCCTGAAATCTACAGTGTTTTCTTTTTTAAGTGATTGTGATTCAGGAAATACAGGAAATACGCGATCAGACTGAATTCCAATATCGTTCATAAGTAAACCTCTTAATTAAATTATATTATTTTCCGAGTTCGAGCGCTTTAAGCGCCATCATTTTAGCTGTTTTCATAGCCGTAACATTGGCTTCATATGATCGTTTTGCGATAACCAGGTTTGCCATTTCCAACATGACATTCACATTTGGCATGGAAACAAAACCTTGTTTATCGGCATGAGGATGGCCAGGGTTATACACTTTTCTAAATGGTGTCATGTCTTTATCTATTTGATCAACGTTGACACCAAAAAAAGTTTCTTTTTCTTTGTCCCGAATTTCTCCATCAAGAACTGATTGAAAATCTTCAACCGCTTTTGTTCGTAAATGAAGTAATCTTCTGCGATAAGGTTCACCATTTTCAGTTCTGGTTGTTTGTGCATTGGACAGATTACTTGAAATAACATTCATTTGGAGCCGGTTAACTGTCAGACCGGTGGTGCTCATATTCATTGAGTGAAACAGATTCATTGTTAACCTCCTGAACCTAAAATTGATTTCATCTTAGTGGCTTTGCGAACCAATGCTTCAACTGCCATTCGATATTTTAAATTATTTTGCGCCAGTTTGGACATTTCTATATCAAGATCAATCGGGCCATGATCTCTTGTTGACATGACATAACCCATTTCATCAGCCGCTCCGCCTATGTGACGTTCATTTGTTCGGGTTAAAAACACCGAAGAACCTTCCATTGCATTTTTTAAGGTTGTTTTAAAATCAACTTCTCGTGCTTTATACCTTGGTGTGTCGATATTTGCAATATTACTGCTGATAAAAGCATGTTGTTGTTTGGCAATATCCAGGGATTTTTCAAGGTATGAATAAGTTTTTCCAAAAATTGGCTTAACAGGCATTGGCGATCCATCCTTCTTTTAAAACGTTCAATCGATATATTACATTCACTCGATCATTCACTTTGTCTTTTTTTGGGAAGGAACAATGTGGCAAGAATATCATAATTATGAATTCCGCTTAACTAAAAAAAATTGTAATCTAAAGAATTTATCAAAACTGTCTTAATATATATGGTAAATATAATTATTTCAAGTAAAAAATTCGTACAACTATCAGAACTGTTTAATTAAATATCATAATTGGCATTTCGATATTCATTTAATTTATTGCGTAAAGTCCGAACGCTAATTCCCAATATATCTGCTGCATGAGTTCTGTTACCGCCGGTCTGATCAAGTGTGTAAAAAATCATCCGACGTTCCATTTCTTTTAATGTACCTTCCATCAATTGGTCAGGCATATGTTTTCCTGTCTGAATTTTATGATGGTCACCAATAAACAAATTTTGTTGTTGGATGAGATTTCCATCACATAATAGAATAGCTCGTTCAATAACGTTTTCCAATTCACGAACATTGCCAGCCCAGTTCATTGACTTCAAAACATTCAATGCATCATCGCTGATCCCTTTAACATTTCTATCATCAATTTTATTATATTTTTCAATAAAAAACCGCGTTAAAACAGGGATATCATTTTTTCTATCCCTGAGCGGTATAATTTTTAAAGGAATTACATTTAATCGATAAAATAAATCCGCTCGAAACTTTTTTTCTTTAATACAGGTTTCAATCTCCCTGTTGGTTGTGGCAACAACTCTAACATCAATAGGTATGGGATGATGACCTCCAACACGGTCAATTTCTGATTCCTGAAGAACCCTTAGAAGTTTTGCCTGAAGGTACATATTCATTTCGCTGATTTCATCCAGCAAAATCGTACTTTCATTGGCTAACTCAAATTTGCCTAATTTCCTTGAGATTGCGCCTGTAAATGCTCCTTTTTCATGGCCAAATAATTCACTTTCCAGTAAGCCATCGGGTAATGCAGCACAATTTACTGCAATCATTGTTTTTTGATTTCTGGGGCTATTATTGTGAACAAAACGCGCAAATAACTCCTTCCCAGTTCCGCTTTCACCTTGGACCAATACAGGTGCTTTACTGTTTGAAATTTTTTGGGCAAGCGCTAATAAATCTTTCATGTGATTATTTTCTGTAACAATCACATGTTTTGAAGAAACTTCTTGAGGTTGTAACACCTCATGTTGTGTTGCTGCCAAAGTCCTTGCAACAACTTTTTTTAATATGGTTTCGGAAATCGGTTTTAAAACAATATCAAATGCACCTGATTTCATAGTGTTTACAGCACTTTCAGGTGTACACGGGCCGGAAAAAATCAAAACCGGCATGTCTGAATTTTTCTGTCTGGCCGCAAGAAGAATTTGATCGCCATCAATTTGAGTTGAATTATGTTCTGTTATTACAAGTTGATAAATATTTTGTTGAATATATTCTATTGCTCTGTTTTCATCACTGGCAATATCAATGTCAAACCCCTGAGAATTCAGTGTCTGCGTTATAAACAGCCGATCTTTATATTGCGTTTCGACAAGTAATATTCGGCATTTATTCATAAGCTATCATGATGCCTGTTGTTTTATTTGTGTAAAATTTTCAATTTTTCTGTTGACTTCAATTTCTTTCATCATAGCCTCAGCCATCTTGCTCCAGAATTGATCCTCAGCCTTTTTAATGCGGGTTAAAATTTTTTCTGCTTTATCTCTTACCTGAAGATGGCTATAACATTCAGCCAGACGAAACTGAACAGGAATACTATTCTGTCCTTTGGGGATAGACTGTAGTGCTTCCTCAAATGCAACAGCGGCCTCTTTTTTATTTCCTATCTCATAATAAACCTGGCCAAGTTCATAATAAACATTATATATTCTTTCAAGAGGAACATCCTTATATTGAGAAAAAAGAGCGACATTCTTTTTAAGAATAAAAATTGAACGATCAAAACGTCCAGTCATGCGATACGAATGACCAAGCCTGAGATAATCGTCCAATAAATCTGAATAATCAGTCCCAGAAGTGGCTCTTTCAAGATAGTCGATGGCTCTTGAAAATTCTTTTTGATCATAATAGATTCTCCCCATTCTGGAATTGGCAAGATTAATGCGTGAATCTTTTGGAAATTTTTGAACAAACAAATTGAAATGTTTAAGAGATTCATTCATTTCTTTCAGATGATACAAAGATTCACCCAATCCATAAAATATATCCGCAGGTTGATCATTTTTGATAAAACGTTCTGATGATCGAATATACATACGTTGAGATCTTCCATACAACTGTAATGCAAGATAAGCATTCCCAAGCTCAAGCATGTATTGACCTGTAAAATCTTTTAAAATTAAATACCTGAGATATTTATTAAAATCGTCAACTATTTTATGATAATTTTGTTGTTCATGGGCTTGGTGGGTCATGGATTCAAGAGAAGATCTTAATGTTACCTGAGCATCGGACTTTAGTGTTGTTGATGGATAATTTTTCAGAAGACGAATAATGGTTTTAACAGCTTCCTGATATTGCCCATTTTTTTCTTTTCGAATGGCAACTTTTAGCAATGCCAGTTGTGCCAATGGACTTTTTCTATGATTTTGAATGATATCATCATAAACTTCCTCTGACAGGCGGTTAAATTTGACTTCATGAATAATTCGTTTGGCGTAGCGATCCTGAGCTGAAATTTTAGCGTAGTCAACCAATCTGATAGCACTGATCAATGCACCATCGGTATCAGGATATGCATTGTACACTCTATTGTATATATGAATGGCTTTATCAATTAAGCCATCTTCCCAATAGAGATCAGCAATTCGTGTTAGAATCAGATGGTTAGATTCCATATCAGGGAAATAATTGATGGCGCGTGATAGCGTATCTCTAGCTTTACGAAATTGTCCCATTTCATAATAATTGTATCCGATGTACAGTAAAATGTCAGGATACTCATATATAATGTCCGGATCTTTTTCTTGTATTGCATTCAACACTTTCATTGACTGTGAGAATGCTTTTTGTTGAAACAATGCTTTGGCCATTTCAACTCTGGCTTTAACTGCCTGTAAGCTTGCCGGATGTTGTTCAATCAAGCGGTCGAAAATTTCAATACATAATTCTGTTTTACCAATCAACCCATAAGAAATACCAAAACTTAGCAAGACATCGGGTCGAATATTGATTTTACTTCGATCCGCAAGTTTGTAATACAAAAGCGCATCATAATATTTTCCCAATTGAAAATAGATATTACCAATTTCAAGTTGAATATGTGGGATATAGTATGAACCAGGGCAGGCTTCAATGGCTTCACGATAACGTCGCACAATACGATCAAAATCAACCGGAAGGGTCTGCCTGAGAAAATGATCCATACTTAAAGCCTGAAGAAATTGAGCGCGTTCAAAATGAGGACTGTCCGGAAAATCATTAATGAGCTTTTTTAATATGCCATTTGTTTCATCCCATTTTCTTGATCGAAATCTGCCAATGGCTCCTTTCAATAATTGAGTATCTTCTGTATCAGTCAATGCTTCCTTATCAGGATTGAGTAATTTGTAAACAAAGCCCTTTTTTTTCGCAATCAATTCTCTGACTTTTTGACGCCAGGGTTTCATCTTATCCATCAATGTCATGCGCTTCGCAGGTTTTTTTTCTTTTTCTTCATCAGCAAGTAAAGGTTGGTAAAAGGTCATTATCAGAATAATAATCAGAATTCCTGCAATGAATTGTCGTTTCATTTTCACAGCCTTCTTTTGATCATTTCTCCTTATTTAAAAGGAAGTTATCAAAAATGTTTTTATTGAATTAAATATGTTTTTCAGAAGAAATTTTGAAAATGGATTTTTATTATTGCGAATCTATATAAAAAATACTTATAATCAATTCCAAAAAAGATAGCAACCAAAAATTTTTTTATAAATGAATTAAAGATGATAAGCAATGAATCGTAATCGAATCAATTGTCATAGATGCAGATATTATTATGTAACCTGGAATAAACGATTTCCCCATGGCTGCAGAGCCATGGGGTTTAAAAGTCGTTTTCTTCCATCATTGGATGTGCGTCGTATTTCAGGACTTAAATGTATGATGTATCACGAAAAAAAATGATTATTTAGATGTAATCCATCAAGGTTTTCATATTAATCACTTTTGAAGAGGCTGCTAATGAAGCCTGATACATTAATTCTTTAATGGATAATTCGGATATGGCCTCTGTCATGTCAACTTCTTCGAGATTGGCCAATTTTTGTTTGGTCGTGATATTAACACCATCAAGAACACTTTGTCGGAATGTCAGTCGCGTCATACGAAACCCAACCACAGAGTTTTCAGCAGAAATATGTTCCTGGTGGGCTTTTAATGGGTCCAGTTGTTCTTCAATACCATCAACATCGTTATTTTTCAAAGCATCTCTGAGTTTCAATAAGGTATCAAACATCGTTCCAAATATAACAGAACCATCATTTCCAACAGTCAGCTCATTATCATTTTGCGTTTGAATTTTAAAGGGCTGATTATCTCCCTTATAGCCAATACGAGTTGCATTAGATACATCTACAACTTCACCTGCATTATTCATAAATACAAAAGGCTCAATATTGGTGCTTGTTCCTCCATAAATATATCGACCATTTACATCAGTGTTTGTCACCTGCATAATATCATTCATGACCTCTTCAACTTCAATAGCAGCCAGTTCTCTATCACTTTTGTTGTAAGAATCATTGAGCATCTGTAATGAGGTGACCTGTAGATCAGCAAGTCGATCCTGTACTTTCCTCAGACTTTCTTCTGTACTGGCCAACCATGCCTCACCCATTTCAAGGTTTCGCTCGAACTGATCAATATCAGCCAGATCGGCACGGGTATCCAGCATCAATGCCAATCGAAATGGATCATCGGATAATTTTTTGATTTTTCTACCCGTTGTAACAGTGTCAATAGCTTCGTTGAGGGCATTGCTTGTATATTCAGCTCTTTCTTGAACGTGCTTATATACGGTGAGTGTTGCGACTTTCATTTTTTCCCCCCTTGCTGCGCTACCTGATCCATCCATCAGGTAAACGACTCGATTTGGAATTTCATCCAACTTTGTTTAACACGAATATAAACTAAATGTGATAAAAAAACAAAGTTGTTTGATTATAATTATTGTTTTAATGTTGTGACTGTTTTCATCAGTTCATCTGCGGTTTGAACAATTTTCGCAGCCGCCTGATAATAGCGTTGAAATTCGACTAATTTAGTAAACTCTTGATCAAGGGAAACACCTGATATGTTATCACGAACTTCATTCAACTGATCGGTGGAAACATCAATAATCCCTTTTTCTCGTGATATGGCCAGTGACTTTATCCCTATAATTGTTAATTGATTATGGTAATCTTCCTGAATAGGCTCAACCATCTTTGTAATGGCAAATGCATTTTCATTACTACTGAACGCTATAACACCACCAGCAGTGGCTTCAATCCGATAGACTTCATCCTGAATAAAATCATTTTGATAGATCACCTTTTCAACGCCATCTTCTA
>Ga0272440_1002012_pt1 | contig 16150 bp, 1 predicted proteins | sample SSMMMBAug17_FD_192440 | JGI IMG/M metagenome (GOLD analysis project Ga0272440, IMG submission 192440) | Marine sediment archaeal communities from Little Sippewissett salt marsh, Falmouth, MA, United States - SSM-MMB-Aug17 | ecosystem: Environmental > Aquatic > Marine > Wetlands > Sediment ... | reverse complement strand
ATATCAAACCAATACGTTATTAAAATCGGACCTGGTATCTATAATGAAAGTATTACTATGAAAGAATATGTAGATATTGAAGGATCAGGGAAGAACGCAACGATTATTACAAGCTCTGGTAGCAGTTATGATCCTTCATCAATGAATGGGTCTAGTGCAACGGTAATAGGCTCAAACAATGCCAGTATCCGAAATTTGACAATAGAAAACGAATCGTCAAATAGTTACGCAACCGGCATTTACAGTTTAGGAACATCGCCTAATATTGAAGATGTTTTTATTGATGTCAAAAATGGAAGTTCAGAAACGTATGGTGTATATAATTATTATGATGTAGGAGCGACGATTTCTAATGTAAAAATTACTGTAAGTGATTCTGGAAGTGGATCTATTTATGGTATATACAATAATAACAACAGTTCAACAAATCCTACTATCAGACAAACATGGATATATGGTAGTGGCGGGTCAAATGCAATCGGTATATACAACGATTCGAGCTCACCAGAAATTCAACATGTAAATATTTTTGTCTATGATGCTACAACCAGCAATACCGGTATTAAAAATGAAAGCGCATCAAGTTCAAGAATAAATCATAGCCATATTTATCTTTATGGTTCATCAGGCTCGACAAATACAGCAATAATTAATGTTAGTTCAGCACCAATATTAAATAATGTTATTGCCCGAACGATGATAGAAACAGGCAATAATGTTGGTTTGTTAAACAATAATTCCTCTCCAATTGTCAATAACTCAAGTTTTGAAGCCAAAAATGGAACCAGTAATAATAGAATCGTCAATGCCGGCACATCTTCAAATATCCTTGAGGGCACAACCTTAACAGGAAAAGTTATTGCAGAATCATCTGAACTAACCCAACTAACCGTTAACGGAGGGGTAGGCCTTTTTACAGGTATTGTTTTTGATGGTACGACTCAAAACGACTCGTACAAGACTGAAATAACGGTTGAAGATCCTACTCAAAACAATATCATCACTTTCCCAAATGAATCCGGTACAGTTATGCTTTCAGGCGGCGGTGGTGATATGACATATACCTCTGTCACAGCCACAAAAGCAAATTTTGATGATTTAACCATTAACAATGCATTAGTTTTGGTTAATCCAGCCAATTCTTCCGGAAAAATTTCAATGACAACTTCTGCCTCAGTGCCTTATCAAATAACGGTACCAGAATTATCAGGAACAATGGTGGTTACTCAAGGTCAAGGGACAAGTGGTCAAGCAATTGTTTCTGACGGTTCGGGGGGATATTCATGGCATACATTAAGTACCGGGTTAACTCATGAAATTACAGTTGGGGATGGCGGTGACTATTCTACAATTACTGAAGCTCTGAATAGTATTTCTGATAACACAGTTAATAGTACATATTTGATCAAAATTGGCCCGGGAGTTTTTAACGAAAAAGTAATAATGAAATCTTATGTCGATATCGAAGGCTCTGGAAAAGATGCCACTGTAATTACTGCCAGTGGTAGCAATACTGGGCCAACTACTGATGCTTCCTGCGCTATAGTGAGGGCTGCAGACAATACCAGTATTAGAAATTTAACCATCAAGATGGATGAAGCTTCTTTTCAATTCATTGCGGGTATTCACAGCAGTTATAATATAAATATTAAAAATATAGATATTGTCGCCACAATCGGAAGTTCTTCAAATGCATATGGTATTTATAACATTTCTTGTTCACCACATATAACAGATGTTAAAGTGAAAATGGTGAATTCAGGAACGGGCTTTATGATGGGTATTGCTAATTTTTCTGGTTCTACAACATTGATTGAACAATGTTGGATTGATATGTCCGGCGGACATGAGAATGAAGGTATACTAAATTCTAATAGTTCTCCGATAGTCGCTCATACAAATGTTTTTGTTCATGATACAGATATCAATAAAGGAATTAGATCAGTTGCCGGAGGGGTTCCTGAAATAAACAATGTATACATTAAAATATCTGGTACAGGCACTACGAATACTGGAATAGTCAATGAAAATACGAGTCCAATCATTACAAATGTCGCAAGCAGAACCATAGTCACCTCAGGTGAGTCTAATTACGGTATATCAAATGATAATTCTATTCCAGTGTTAAATAATGTTACTTTCGTTGTTGAGGGAGGAACGACAAATAATGAAAAAATTTACAATTTCAATAATTCGAGAATTATTTATGGAAGCACAATTTATACCGGTGGTCTTGACGCTGAATCAGCCGAACTTACCCAAATAACGATAAAAAGCAATGCATACCTGGTTACGCAAATGACATTCCAAGGCCAGACGCCATCAGATGGTTATGACACAACAATCAAAGTCGAAGAACCCACAAAAGCCAATACCATTACTTTCCCGGACGCTTCCGGTACAGTTTTGCTATCAGGGGGAAGTGGCGGTTCATTAGCTGTTAGTTCCGTTACTGCGAATTCAGGTACATACACAGAAATTTCTGTTTCCAATCAAATAACATTATCTCAAACAACTGTATCCGGCGATGTTACGTTAGCAGATGAATATTCCGCAATCACAACAAATACAACCCCAGCAGACTCAGCATTCTATTTTGGAGATAAAGCAACCGAAGGTGCCTGGAGAATGGTACGTATTGGCACAAGCTTAGTTTTTCAACGTTTTGAGACTGGTACCTGGGTAAGCAAGATGAGTGTTAACCCATAAATTGAGCAGGGGATCTGTTATGAACAACAATGAGGCATGCTTCATTGGTTACTCTCAGAAATTAACCCAAAAAACGGAGAGATACCATGAAATCATTCCATAATATAAAAAATCTGTTAATCATGTCCTTTTTAGCAATTTGGGGGATTTTGATATACTCGCAACCCATTATTGCCGATCAATTTACCCATAAATATGGTTTTTTCTCCACTGGTAGCGGCTCCGGGATTAATTCTTTGAATACCATGTCTGTTGTGAGTGGCCTTGCAATATCCACTGAGGATATTGAAAACGAATCTAATAGAATATACGCTCTCACCAGATATTCACTCATTAATGCCACCAACAATGCCCCGGTCATCATTATACAATCCGGCTTTCATTTAACAGATTTAAACGAAGATCCTGTTGATAATAAAGGAAACAGCATTTCAGAAATATTGAACAGCAATGGGACACACGCCATTATCGATATTAATATGGAAGCGAAAAAAGGACTGGCCATAACAGATGTCAGTCATTTAAATGGACAATGGGAATACACTATTGATAACGACAATTGGTTTATAATTGATACTGTATCTGAAGAAGCGGCATTGCTTCTATCAGCTGACAGCACTTTAACGCGAATTCGATTTGTTCCAACACCCAATCACAATGGCTCAGATAACGGCATGCTGACATTTCGGGCATGGGATCAAAGCAAGGGTTTAGAAAATGGGAGTATAGGGGATACCCGTAATAATGGTGGCATCTATGCCTATAGTGAAGATCGCGGAACCATCGGAATAACAATTATTAATGTCAATGATCCACCTACCGCCAATGCTGGGGAAAGTTATACGATCAATGAAAATGAAACTGCTGGGCTGGATGCCTCACAATCTGATGATATCGATGATGGTATTGCTTCGTTTTTGTGGGAACAAACCTCAGGAATAAGGGTTGAACTTTCAGATAATACATCAGCGACGCCATCATTCACAGTTCCTGAAGTGAATGCCAATGGTGCTTTTTTGTCATTCAAATTGGCTGTCAGTGACCATGAAAACCTAACCGCCATTGATACGATAACCATATATATTAACAATGTTTTAAAAGAATTTTCAATTACTGCAAATGCCGAAGCTGGTGGTACGATCACGCCATTTGGACAATCAATTGTCATTGAAGGTAATAATCAAGTGTATTCTATCAGCCCGGAAAATACCTATCAGATTGCTGATATTCTTGTTGACAATATTTCCAAAGGTCCGAAAAAAAGTTTTACTTTCTGGGATGTTCAGGCCAGTCATACAATCCTCGCCTTATTTAAGGAAAAGCCTTCCATAACAGCCTCTGCTGATGAAAATGGACAAATTGATCCCCAGGGGCAAATTTACGTGAATGAAGGTGATTTTCAGCTCTTTAAAATTACACCCAATGATGGTTATAAAATTGATGATGTTTTAGTGAATGGCCTGTCTATCGGTCCGAAACCATCATACTATTTTGAAAATGTAACCGGTAAAAATACCATTTCAGCGACTTTCAGACCGGCCAGGTTTTCAATTACGGTTCAAAACACAGAAAATGGAACGATTCTCCCTGCGAATCTCGTATGGGTGACAGAGGGGAATAATCAAACGTTTACCATTACACCGTCAGAAGGGTATGAAATTGCTTCTGTTACAATTGACGGCAATTCTGTTGGTATCATTAATACTTATACATTTTATAAAGTGGATCAAAATCATACCATTGCAGCAACGTTTCGGAAAAAACCTGTCATTAATTCTCAATGGACAGGAAATGGAAAAATTGATCCAGCAGGAGATATTGCTGTAAAATTTGCCAGTAGTCAGGCGTTTACCATAAAACCATCTGAAGGCTATCTTGTTAAAGACGTACAGGTTGATGGCAATTCTATGGGAAAAATTCAGTCTTATATTTTTTCAAACGTTCAAAAAGATCATCAAATCATGGCTGTTTTTGGCCAACCTTTAATGAAAGCAACTGCCGGAGAAAATGGAACCATAGCACCATCCGGTAATATTTCAGTCCCATCTGGCAGTGACAAGACCTTTACGATCACTCCACTGAAAAACTATGAAATTGAAACAGTTGCTGTGGATGGTCAATCCATCGGACCAGTCAGTAAACATACCTTCTGGAATATCGTTGAAGATCATAGTATTCATGTAACATTCAAAGCACTTCCCACTTATCAACTAACAACTGAAACCAATATTGGCGGTACTATTCGTTCTGATCAGGGAGAATCACCATTACAAATCATCAAAGGTGGATTTGCTCAGTTTAAAATTGCACCGCTTGCTGGTTATGAAATTGAAGACGTTCTTGTGGATAATGTGTCTCAGGGCGTTATCACCCAATATTTATTTAAAAATGTTCAGACCAGTCATCATATTCAGGCTATTTTTAAAAAGATTATTACATATACATTTACAGCAACGGCAACAGAAGGAGGTCAGATAACACCGGCGGGCTCAATCGTTTTGGAAGAAGGCTCATATCAATTATTTACAATTGCGCCATCAGAACAGTATCGTCTTACAAATGTTGTTGTTGATGGTGCTTCTATCGGGCCTGTAAAAAGTTATGCCTTTACTGCGGATAAAGATCATAGCATCCATGCGTTTTTTGAAAAAATTATTATTCGAAGCATTCACGGTCGAGTAATCGGTGAAGATATTCAAACCAATGAAAATCCAGGTTTATCCAATTATTGGGTTGAAGTGAGATATAATGGTGAATTTCTTTCAAGTGCAACAACTGATAATAATGGATATTATACCTTAACCGGTTTATCGGCAAAATCCAGGCTGATTGTTTCAGCATGGCCACCTGTGGGAAACCCAGATTACAGACGTTTATTTTATAATCAACAATCTGACAATGAAACAGCAGATTTACTGTCTACATTGGATGCAGATTTGACCGATATCAATTTTGTATTACCGAGAAATTACAAAGCTGGTATTCAAGGTCGTGTTCATAATGGCGAATCACCGGCAAAAGGCATTGCTCATGTCACTGTAGATGTTTTTTCCGAGAACGCCACTTTTGGTAAGAATACAACTACTGATGAACAGGGATATTATACCATAATCGGTTTAAAGCCTGAAGATGATTACCGCGTATGGGTGTGGTCTGAAACTCACAATTTAGAATATTATTTTGCTTTGCCAGATGGTTTGTTACCCGGTGACGAACCAATATTCAGTGTTTTTTCATATGACAAAGCAACGCCTGTAACACCATCAGATCCTTTACTTCAACATATCGATATTATCTACAATCCGAACCAGGGGGACACCATTCAAGGACAGGTTTTCGGGCCGGATGGCAACCCGGCCATTGATATTAAAGTGAATGCCTGGTCTGTTGGACTTCAACAAGGTAATGTCAGCACCACAGATCAAACCGGTTACTATACGATTACAGGGCTGGAGCGAGTGCTGTCATCAGAAGTTGAGCAAAAAGGGTATATTGTTGAAATTCAACCGGAAAGTTTTCCATATCAAGCTTATGATGGTGTTTCTGACAGTAAATTAGCAACGCTTATTGCCACTGGCCGTAAAGATATACATTTTTATTTAAAAGAAGGCATTACTATATTTGGAAAAGTTTACAATATCGAAAACATACCTGTCCCGGATGTCAGTATATCAGCGTGGTCTGTTAGTGATCCCAATGGAAAACGTTCGCAAACACTGTCAGATAAAACTGGTGCGTATACACTTTCTAATCTGCCTGTTGCTGAGGACTATATTTTAGGAGCATTTCCTACAGATTATCCTGTACTGTATTTTAATCAACGAAAAACTGTTGAGGATGCCATTTTGTTGGATTTACGTTATTCAGATCAAAATGATCTGAATTTTTATCTGGACAAAGGATATGTCATTGGAGGTCAGGTATATATCAGTATGTCGAAAGCGCCTGAAGGGATTCCGGTAAACATCTGGTCTGAAAGTACCAAAACAGGCGCTACTGTACTGACAGATATCAATGGGCGCTATGAAATAACAGGCTTATCTGAAACAGCAACCGATTATATTATTTCAATTAAATCTGACCAGTATCCACCCGCTTTTTTCAGAGACAACGGCGATACCAGCTCCTTAAATGATACGGTATATTCATGGAAAATGGCCCAAGGCATTTCAGCATCATTATGGAATGATGCCCCGGATCGAAACATTAATCTTGAACCAGGTATTTCACTTGTTGGTTTGATTACATATAAGGATCAACCGGTTTCTGATGTAACAATTGTCGCCTGGGGAACTGAAACCGGTAGCTGGGGAAAGGGCATCAGCACCAATGAGACGAAACTAAATTATACAATATCAGGCCTGGCGCCAGATACTTATGAAATTCAGGTTTCATCAGATGTTTATGCAGATGTTTCTACAATGTTGACATTAACCTCAGATCATCGCATATTATCCTTTGCATTAAAAAAACCCGAACGTTCAATAAGTGGAACCCTGGTTGGACTTGAAGAAAATACCTCTATTCGACTGAACGCCTGGTCTACATCTGAAAATTTCGGTAAAGCCATCATGATTAAAGGTAATAACAATGTTCAGACCTACACCATTTCTGCCTTGCGAGCTGCATCAGATTACCGTCTTGAAATTGTCTCCGAAGATTATCCATATCGGGTTTATAACGATAAAAAAGATTGGGAATCTGCTGATTTGATTGATCTGTCAAATCACAACCAGACTCAAATTGATTTTTCTTTAGAACGTTTGGAAGAAACAGCTCTTCTAAAGGGTAATGTTACTTTTCCAAATGATGCTCAAACGGGTGATAAAGTCTGGATTCAGGTTAAGTCAGCAACGATTGATGCCATAAAAGAGACACATGTCTTATTTGAAAATGCCCGAACCGTGCCATATACCATTGATGGTTTTCTTAAAGCCAATGATTACATTGCCATTGCTCGTTCCGATACTTTTTTGAATCAGTATTACAATCAGGTTGATGATTTTGACGATGCAACCCTTATTAATATGGCGGATGATACTCCTGATACAGATATTGATTTTATTCTTCATAGAGGTCGATCCATTAGCGGAACAATTATAGATGAAACGCAATCTCCTGTTAAAAATGTAACCGTAGAAGTATGGTCTGACAAAACGCAATCAGGAAGTTATGCGGTAACCAATGAATATGGATTTTATATCATAACCGGGCTAAAGCAAATCAATGATTTTATTGCATGGGTAAAAGATCCGATCCGCGGTATTTTTTACTATGCAGGCCCAAAATCGGTTCGTGATGTCGGCAGCGCACATAAGATTAACACCATACCCAAAGATCAGGGTGAAATTGATATCGCTGTTTCTCAAACATACACGATCAGTGGTCGAATTGCCGGGGAAGATGGCAACGTTCTCAAAGGTGTTTGGGTGGATGCAAAATCTTCTGCCTTTAAAAAGGGCGGCGGAGCATATTCTGGAGACGATGGATCATATAACATTTCCGGACTACCCTATGGAAATGATTACATATTAACGGCTACTCCGGAAAGACCCTATATCGGACAATCAAAGGAAAACATTGCAGCAGGTTCTGAATTGGTCAACTTTGTTCTTCAATCAATTACCGGCGTTCAATTATCAGGAAGTGTTTATTCCAGTAATGGAGATCCGTTGAAAGGGGTAAAAATTGAAATTCAATCTGCAACGGATAAAGATAAATACGCTTTGGTTCAGTCTGGAAAAGGGGGTGCATATTTAATAGAAAATTTACCTGAAGCAAAAGATTATATGATGTCTATATGGCCTTTGGAAAATTCCAGCGATGCTTTTTACAGTGAAAAGAATATTGATTTATCTGAAAATACGATAAAAAATATTACGCTGAAGCCTGCTCTAAAAATTGCTGGTATTGTTACAGATACCAATAAATATGCCTTAAGAGATATTCGGATTACCGTGTATTCTCAGAATACCAATTACTGGAAAGAAATTAAGACCGATAAAAATGGAAAATATGAACTGAAAAATGTTCCTGAAGCGACGGATTACATCATAACAGCTATTTCTGAAAATTATATTAAGGGAGAAAAGGGGAACCAAAGCCCAGGGCTGAATATTGATTTTGTATTGGAGAAAAGTGGAACGATTTCAGGATATGTTAGAGATAAATCATCAGGTATAGGACTCGCTGATGTTTCAGTTGAAGTTTTTTCTGAATCAATGAAAGGCGGTGATGGTTTTGGTGGGGTTGCCAATACAGATGATAATGGCTTTTTTAATATTCTTGAACTAAAACCTGTTGATCAGCAAGGAAATACGTTGAATGATTATGTGGTTTCAGTCTACTCTAACAATTATCCCTCACAATCTAGGGGGGGGAGATCTGTTGGGGATACGATTGAATTTTTATTATCCAAAAGTGTGTCCAATGAAATAACCGGTAGTGTTGCAAATGTCATTGGTGATACCATTTTAATAGACCTATTTGATACTGCCAATTTCCTAAAAACCTTGCAAGCTGATGAATCCGGGGCTTTTACCATCAATGGATTATCTGCTGATAAAACATATCAACTTAGATTTTTGTCAAAAAATACAGGACAAGAAGAATGGGCAGGAACGGATGGCACTGGCGCAATAAAGAAAAAGGATGCCGGTATCTTTAAAGTTGGCGATAGCATTCATTTTACATTTTCTTCAAGCCAAAAAAGAAATCGATATTTTTCTGACTATCTTCAATTGGGAATGTCTTCAACATTAGGCCCTGTCAGAAATTTGCGGTCAACAAGTCATCCGTATATGACAATCAGAAGACTTCGTGCAACAACAGAAACAAATGGACAATTATCCAATAATCCAAATGCAACGATTCAATGGGAACCTCCAGAAGATGGCACTGAGGTTTCAGGCTATTTCAGTACCTTTGATACAGATTCATCCACATCATTTAACAAATTTAATACCGTTGCAAAACCACCCGTACGTACCCGAAAAATTACCAGTCGAAATCTTGAAGGTGATGATGTCAGCTATTATTTCCACGTTTCACCAGTAGATAAGGAGGGGCGTGTTGGACAAACAACCTCTATAGCATTTAGAATCGATACGGTTCCTCCGACAAATGTCAGCGTTATTCCACCAATATATACCAATAACAGAAGTGTGAGCCTTATTTTAGGCGCAACAGGTGCCTCTGAAATGTATATCAGTAATATCAGTTATTCTGAAGGAGGTACATGGGAACTGAGAACCAACAGCAAAACCTGGCAACTTCCTGAAGGTTCTGGTACAAAAAAAGTTTATGTCCGCTATCGTGATAGAGCCAACAACGCTGCCGATGCATCGGCCACAACTGTCTATGAAATTCCGGCAGTTATCTATACGATTGACAGCAACTTTGGAGACCATGGACAAGTAGTACCTGAGGGGCAAATTGATGTTGAAGAAGGACGATCGCAAACATTCACCATTATTCCTGATGAAACATATACAGTCGATCGCGTGCTTATTGATGGAAACGCCGTAAATTTAAATGAATTATCATATACGTTTGACGATGTGCAGGAAAACCACAGTATACAGGTTCAATTTAAACAAATTACCCATCGAATTTCACTAACTGTTGGAGAAAATGGTTCCGTTTCTCCTCAAGAAAGTGTGATTGATGTGCCTTTAAATGACAGCCAAAAACTTACAGTAACCCCTAATCAGGGCTATGGCGTGGAACAGGTTCTTGTCGATGGTAACGCGGTCAACTTGATTGATAATACATATAAATTTAACGATGTTGTTGAAGATCATACTTTTATTGTTACCTTTGAGAAAATTGTTACCATTACATCAACGGCTGAAGAATATGGCAACATTGAACCATCAGGCAATATTTCTATCCCTGAAGGTGGCTTTCAGTCTTTTCAAATCATTCCTGATCCTGGATATGAAATAGAAAGCGTTTTTATTAATGAGTCGTTAACAACGATCAGTGGAAATATCTATACCTTTATGGATGTCCAAAACGATCAGTCCATTCGATCAACCTTTAAATTGACACAATTCACCATAACAGCCATTGCCAATGCCAATGGCACCATTTCTCCCAAGGGGGATGTTCAGGTTATTGGAGGAAAAAATCAGACATTTATTTTTACACCAGCATCAGGCTATGAATTGGAAACGGTTTCAATTGATGATAACCCTTTAGAGATAAATGATTTACAATATATATTTGAAAGCGTTACTGAAAATCATACCATCGCTGTAACCTTTTCACGAATTAATACCGCTCCGGTTGCTAAAAACTCGAGTGTTTACACTGATGAAGATATCAAAACCACTGGATTTATGGAAGCCACTGATGTTGATGGTGACAGCTTAACCTATCAGCTTTCCATACCTGGAAAAATGGGGCATGTTCATGTAAAAGATTCATCAACAGGTGAATTTATATATACACCCAATCCAAATGTATTTGGTACAGATTCTTTTAGTTTTAAGGCCAGTGACGGAAAAAAATCATCTGATGCGGGAACTGTTTTTATTTACATAAAAGCAGTCAATGATCCTCCTGTCGCTTATAATCAAAGCATTGAAACAGCAATCTCATCGCCAGTAAGTATTACTCTAAAAGCAACAGATATGGATGGAGACCCTCTTCAATTTAATATTGTAAAAACACCAGAATTAGGAATGCTGAGTGGGCAATCACCGTATCTGGTATATATGCCATTTGTTGAAGAGCGATCTGTTGATGCGTTTTATTTTGTGGCATCAGATACAAAGGCCAATTCTTATACCGCGACTGTCTCAATAACAATTGGAGGTCCTGATGCGGATATTATTACTGATGAAGACATTCCCGTAACCATAACACTGAATTCGTTAGAACTCAATGAATCATATACGATCACATCTTTACCACAATTCGGAGATATAAATGGAAAACAAAACATGGTTGTTTATCAACCACACAAGAATGTAAATGGGTATGATCAATTTGACTATATTTCAAATACGATGGCAATACCAGAAACGGTGAAAATTTATATTAAACCTGTCAATGATGCACCAATTATTAGTATGCCCTCATCCTTGACAATGTTAGAAGATTCATCGCTTTCCATTGACGTTGAGATCACAGATATTGAAGATGATCCACTGAATATTACCATTGGAAAACCGAATAGCGGACAGGTGACTGGCGAAATTCCTGATCTTACATACGTTCCTATGCAAGGATTTAAAGGCGTTGACGCTTTTACCATTCAAGCGATGGATGGATATGATCTTTCGGAACAAACAATCTATATTACCGTTGAACCTAAAAATATTGCGCCTGAAGCGTATGATAAGAAATATGACGTTCTCGAAGACCATATCATGAGCGCAAATCTTCAAGCATCTGATATCAATAATGACAAGCTGTATTACATATTGACAACAAATCCTTCCAAAGGAAAAGTAACCATTGAAGATCCCAATACGGGTGTATTTACCTATCAACCCAATGCCAATGTTAATGGTATGGATACGTTTATGTTTAAGGCCTATGATGGCAATCTTGAATCCAATGTTGCAACAATTACTATTGATATCCAGGCCGTCAATGACCCACCATCTGCAATAGATGGCAGTATTTATTTGTTTGAAGACCAATATATCGCAGGAACTCTTCAGGGAAGTGATATTGATGGATATCCTTTGACATTTGAGATTGATGCGCAGGGGAATTTAGGAACGGCCAGTATAACCAATCCATCAACAGGCACTTTTATGTTTTCACCCAAAAAAGATCAGTTTGGAACAGATCATTTTATATTTAAAGTGATTGATGGCGAAAATGCCGCTTATACTGCTGTGGCAACAATAGACGTATTTATCACACCAGTGAATGATGCTCCTCAGGCATATGGAAATGAGGCGATAACAGATGAGAATACACCCGTAAGTGTAGAATTGAAAGTTACTGATATTGATACTGATATCAATGATATTACCTGTCAACTGGTTCAATCCCCGAAAAATGGTGATGTAAACCTGACAAACAACATACTGAAATATACACCAGATCCAGATTTCTGGGGACAAGATAATATCATCTACAGGGCCTACGATGGTGAACGCTATTCAAATCTTGCAACAGTGAAAATTTGGACAGGAGTGAACAAAGCAGATATTTTTACATTGGAGGATCAACCCGTTGCTTTTTCATTACCAATACCAGAAGATCAGCCAGAAGGAACAATAACCTTTGCTATCATTACATCTCCTCAAAATGGGCGTTTGAGTGGCCAGGCACCTGACTTAACATACACACCTTCCCCCAATTTTAACGGTGATGACAAACTCATCTATTCTATTAATGATTCTGAGCCTCTAACATTGAAGATATATGTAAAACCCGTTAACGATACTCCTGTTATTGCTACGCCTGATATACATTATGATTTATTGGAAGATATGCCCCTGGCCGTAACATTGATTGCCAATGATGTCGATGGAGATTCTCTTGAATATCAAATATATGCATCGCCAATGCATGGTGTTTTACTGACAACCGACCATAGTAATGCTTATATATATTCACCACATAGCAATTTTAATGGACAAGACCAATGGATTTATCAGGTCACTGATGGGGCTGAACTTGCCGTTGGCCGTATTAAACTAACCATAGGAGCTGTCAATGATCCTCCAACAGCTAATAATCTTAATGTCAGTGCAATTGAAGAAGTTCCTATCCGATTGACATTGACGGCTACAGATATTGATGCGGATGAATTAACATATGAAATACTGGAACAACCATTTCATGGAATAGTAAGTATTTCAAGTTCTTCGAATCAATATATTTATACTCCCACTGTCAATTACTTTGGCAAAGATAAATTTACATTCCGTGTTTATGATGGAAAAGTCTATTCAGAAGCTGCGGATGTTATTATTAATGTCAAAAACATTAATGATTCACCGGTTGCCAAAAGTGGAACCATTGATGTTGAGATGGGAGGAATGGTTTATGGCCGACTGATATTCAGCGATCCAGATAACGACATATTAATCAGTAGTATCTCAAAACAACCTGCTAAAGGTATGGTTGTGATTTCCAATCCGGCATCTGGTGACTACATATTCTTTGCTGATGCCAATCAGACAGGTGCTGATGTCTTTGAATTCACTGTTGATGACAACAAACAAACGGTAAAAGCGGAGATTCAAGTTACCATCAAAGCTCCAATTGTTGAATATACAGAACTTGACATGAATATCAGCGGTGATTACATCAATGGCGATCCATATGAGTTTATGCTGCTTTTGTCTGATACTGGAAAAATATATCGAGAGGGAGTGAATAATACTTCGCAATTTACAATTCCTGTGGAAAAAGGGCATTATCGGTTGGTTATTGTCGGAAAACATTATCAACCCAAAGAATATTCATTGAATGATTCTAAAATTATTTCCATTACTGAAGATACTCAAATCACTGCAAATCTCATTATTGATCCTTCCTTTGATCCATTACAGCCAACAGTGGAAGTGTCACATATTTATAATGAGAATGGTTTTCAATTGCATGTTGTTCGAAAAAATTTCAGCCAGTTTTTAATGAAGATTGTACGAACGGATGGTACTGAGGAATCAGTGGATAAAACGATTTATACCCGCCGTTCAACAAGAGATGGCAGTACTGACGCACCGTATATCTATTCCTGGACTACAGAATCAACCTATACCGAAAAATTGAATGGCCCAGGAGAAACCGATACAACATATCGTATTACGTTTAAATTTTACGATTCCCAAACCCCTCAAACGTTAGTCGATACAGCAACCGTTGAATATGTGCAGTATGGTTCCTCTGAAAGCAAGGAAGCATATCGAACAACTGATGAAAAACATTTTGAAGATAACTATGGTGGTATTCAATACATCGCCAATGGAGAAAGTGTCTTTTATCCACTGCTGGGAACGACCATTCATATTATGATAAAAGATATCAATGGGAATGATATTTCGGCAGATATCAATATCCCACCAATACCCTTGGATTATTTATTTATCGATGAAGCTGACAATTTAAAATATGATACAACCAGCGATACTTATAGTATTGATATCAACAACTCTCAGATCAGGCATGTTACACCAACGGAAAGGCTACGAGTCAAAATCAGCAATTACACATTTGGAAAGGATTCATTGGGGACGGGTGTAAGTGTTCAATTGATGATTGAAGGAACTGATATACCGGTTCATTACAATCCTGTTCTGAATTCGTCTGGAAACAGATTGAATCATCTTTACCATGAAATACCACCGGCTATAACATTGCCAATATTAGTCAATTCTCAGTCTATAGCTTATTCCTCTTTTATGTCAAAAGTAACCGATACAGTTTCTGTAAAGGTTTATGAAAAAGGCGATGCCACTCATGAATTTCATACGGAAAGTATTGGTTGTGTATATTTAGAAGCCGATCATATCCTTCTTGTGCAAACGCCTCATTTAAGTGCCATAGGACTGGATATTGAAAAAAGTTCATCCCCTCAGACATCTGTTGATCCTTATTCGGTAGAATCGCCAGGGAATTGTTTTATCTCAGTTGCTGGAAATACATCCTTGTTAAATTGGTTTTTCCTGCTATTTGTGATACAAGGATTATTGGTTCGTATGGTACGAAGAAATGCTCTGAAAATAAAGTCCCCATTCTGAATTTACATTTTCGGTTTTTGTTTGTAGAGACAAGGCATGCCTTGTCTCTACGACCTATTGCTACAAAATGTACAATTGTAAATGGGGGAACTTATTTTTCAATTGTTCCTAAAAAAACATTGAAATCTTTCTTTTCTGTATTCAGTTTGTTTAAAGGAGGGTGTTATGAGAATATCTTACACATCTATCAGCTTATCAATTTTACAACTATTCATCATTATTTTTATACTGGCACTCAGCCCAATGATTAATTGTTGTTTTGCCACGAATTCGTCAATTTTTGAAGATGCTCCTGTTTATAATTCGCCAAATAAAAATGATGAAAAAACCAGATTTGAAGCTGACATTATCGATGGGCGCAATAAAAATTTCATAGAGCGGGGATCTGTTGTCATAAAAGGAATTAGAGGAAGTGCAGAAAGCTCAGATAACTTATCGACAGGTTTAAGTGATGGTCTTTCGAAAGTTCTTGAGATAGAACCAAAGCATAAAGATAACGCGATAAAACAACTTCCTTTCCCCGATAGACTTGCCCCAATAGCATCCGAACAAACAGGCTTAACATCTCGTGAGCAACCCAGTTTATACTTTTATATTTCTGGGCCTTATGATGGAACAATGACGTTCACATTATCCGAGCCATTTGTTTCCAATCCGATTTTATCAATATCTTTAAATCGTTTTCCCTCAGAAGGCATATATGGGGTTCGCCTTTCTGACTATATGGT
>Ga0272440_1002011_pt1 | contig 16161 bp, 10 predicted proteins | sample SSMMMBAug17_FD_192440 | JGI IMG/M metagenome (GOLD analysis project Ga0272440, IMG submission 192440) | Marine sediment archaeal communities from Little Sippewissett salt marsh, Falmouth, MA, United States - SSM-MMB-Aug17 | ecosystem: Environmental > Aquatic > Marine > Wetlands > Sediment ... | reverse complement strand
AGCTGTAAACAGATAACACGCTAATATTATAATGAATATAAAATTTTGCTTTTTTGATACAAATAATATATAAATTCAAATAATTATATTTTTTGGCAACATAATAGCCCTGAAAGGGCGTTACATAAACGTCAGGTCAAATAAAACATGTTAAGTCCTTTCAGGGCTAAAACATTACTTAATTATTACCCAGGGCGTTGCCCTGGGCTGGTATGTTGACGCCCTTTCAGGGCTAAGAAAAGTGTCCGACTTTTTTGGAATGCGCCCTTTAGAATCAAAAATTTCAGAATGAAGAAATTAAGAGAAGATATCCCTGTTTTTATGGGGACTTTTCGTTTGACATCGTGCATTTCAAATGCTAAATGTATTGGGAATTTATGAATGCATGAAGAATAATTTCCTCAACCAGATCATACTAACCTGTTCAACTTGCCAGGCTATTGCAACTGAGAAACTTATTTTTCGCGTATTCCTTAAAAGATTTAAGGAGATGTTACATGGTTAAAATAGGAATTATCGGTGGTTCTGGTCTAGATGATCCACAATTATTGAAAAATGCAGCGGATCACGAAATAGAAACGCCATATGGAAAGCCTTCCTCACCCTTGTCATCAGGTTTAATTGATGACATACCGGTTTTGATCCTGGCCAGACATGGAAGAAATCATCAATTCAGTCCAACTCAAGTAAATAATCGGGCGAATATTCATGCATTGAAAGAGTTGGGAGCTACTCATATCATTGCAACCACTGCTTGCGGTAGTTTGCAAGCTGAAATCAAACGTGGTGATATGATTATCCTGGATCAATTCATTGACTTTACAAAACATAGAATCAATACATTTCACGAATCTTTTGAAAATGGAATTTCTCATGCCATTATGGCAGAACCATTTGATTCGCATTTAAGAAAACAATTATTTAATACCGCAAAAAAACTGAATTACCGGGTTCATGAAAATGGCACTGTTGTTACAATTGAAGGACCGCGTTTTTCGACGCGTGCAGAGTCGCATATGTTTAGAGGTTTTGGTGCGGATGTGATTAATATGTCAACTGCACCTGAGGCAGCGCTGGCCGTTGAAGCGGAAATCCCATATGCTGCTGTTGCCATGTCAACAGATTATGATTGCTGGAAAGATGATGAACCGCCCATGACCTGGCAAGAGATTCTTGATGTTTTTAACGATAATGCCGAACGTGTAAAAAAACTGATTATTCAATCATTGTCATTCATATAACTGGAGCTTCATCAATGGAAACATGGTGGTTAATTCTTCCTGCGTTTGTCATTCTGGATTTGCTGTTGGGTGATCCGGATAAGCCTTTTCATCCCATTCGATGGATGGGAAAATCCATAGAAATATTAGAACCTGTTTTTCGAAAAAGGATCAATGGTGATCAGTTGGCAGGAACTTCATTTGTTATTGTACTGGTATGTGGATCATGGCTGTTTACTTCTGGAATAATGACATTGGCTGAAATTGTTTCCCACGAATTTGCAATTGTAATTGAAATATTCATATTATACTATGCTCTGTCAATTCACGCGCTCATTCTCTCAGGGATGACAGTTTATGAACATTTAAAAAAAAAACAAATTGAAAAAGCACGCATTGCAGTATCTATGATTGTCTCAAGAGATACCCAACAATTGGATAAAAAAGGTCTGATTTGCGCCACAATCGAAACCCTTGGTGAAAACTTTGTTGATGGTATCGTATCCCCATTATTTTTCGCCGCAATAGGTGGGGCTCCACTGGCAATGGCATTCAAAATGATCAGCACACTGGATTCAATGGTTGGCTACAAGAACGATCAATATCGCCATTTTGGAACAGCTGCTGCCCGACTGGATGATATTGCCAATTATATTCCAGCACGAATATCACTCATCTTTATTGGGATTGGTGCAAGAATCAGTGGTTTTTCAAGTGACAATGCATGGAAAACAGCATTGAATGAGGGGAGTCATCATCCCAGTCCCAACGCTGGCTATCCTGAGGCAGCTTTTGCTGGAGCCTTAGGTATTCGTTTGAATGGTCCCAATGTTTATCAGGGAAAAATGGTGCACAAACCTTTTATTGGCAAAGAATTTAAAGACCCGAACGATCTGCATATTATTCAGGCCTGCTGTCTGGTATTGATGTCATCACTGATAGCAGTTCTTTTTATGTGGTGTCTGGGCATGATTGTAGATAAAATATAATTTAACAGGCAAGTTACATGAATAACAAAGACTATTGGATTAAGGAAGAGCCGTATTATCTATCAAGCGGCAATGAAGCTGAAATTTTTAAAGCATCCTATGAAGCCCGATTACCGGTTATGCTAAAAGGCCCTACAGGATGTGGAAAGACACGCTTTATCGAAACAATGGCATATCGTTTGAAACGTCCATTGATAACCGTTTCCTGCCATGAAGACCTCTTTGCCTCAGATCTTATCGGACGTTATCTGCTTCAAGGAGATGAAACAGTCTGGCAGGATGGCCCCTTAACAACAGCAGTTCGTATTGGAGCTATATGTTATCTTGATGAAGTGGTTGAAGCGAGAAAAGATACCACAGTTGTTATTCACCCTTTATCCGATGACCGCCGCACAATGAATATTGACAAAAAGGGTGAAGTGCTGAAAGCCCATGATGATTTTTTGATTGTAGTGTCATACAATCCAGGCTATCAATCGGTTATCAAAGATTTGAAACAGAGTACACGACAACGATTTGTTTCTATTCGCCTGGATTATCCTTCACAAGAACTTGAAAAAAAAATTGTTGTTCATGAAGGAGGCGTTGACTCTAAAATTGCATCACAACTGGTTGCGCTGGCATCTAAGATAAGAAACATTCAAGAGCACGGCCTTTCAGAAGGGGCCAGTACACGATTGTTAATTTATGCGGCAAAATTGATTATGCGCGGCATTCCAATGATAGATGCATGTAAAACAGCCATTTGTCTGCCCCTTACTGATGATGATTCATTGCAAGAAACACTTCATGATTTAATTGAAGATATTTTTTAGTACATTATGACGCATCACCAACAAATTATTCATACATTTGTCCGGTATGCTCCTGAAATGGTTGACCCACTCAAACATCGACTGGATTTACCGCATCATTTTTCAAACCAGGATCTTATGGCATTTGCGCGCCATATTGAATGGGCAGGACGTCTGGATAAACGCCTTTCTGTTATACTCGCGGAAGGGGGGCTGGCACTTATGGACGCACCTGAATCCTATCAATTTTACATTCAAAAAGTTCAAACATATGGTCAATATGGCGTGATTCAGGGGATGGCCATTGCTAAAAGTCTTTACCGCGTTTTATTATGTTGTAAGAAAAAGATGCTTCTCATATTTTTGCAAGCCATTGAAAACATGCGCCAAACAGGCCCACATACCTTAACTGCCCCATTCAATGTATTGTGTGAATTACTGGATGAACCCGATCAATCCAGTGCAGATCTGTATATTGAATTACTTCATCAAACCTTTTCTCTTTCCTTACGCTTCCAGGATAGCCAGATGTTATCAAGAATAATTCCGGAATGTTGCGCAGACATGCATAAAGATCGACGATTATATCAAATGACACAATTTTTGCGAGTGATTAATTTTTTTCCCCAATGGGCTTTTCACTTTTCTGAAGGCATGCAACATGGCTTAAATGTCTTGTCTGAATCTGCATTGGATCAATTTGTTAAAGAAGCAATTGACAGATATGAAAACAATCCAGAACATGGCGCATTATTTTTAGAGCTAGAAACTGAAATTGCCCAAGAAAAATATCGTGAACTGCAATCGGTTGTTGCCCTTTCACAAATTGTTCAGCCACTGATACATTATGTTCATGCGCGTACAGGATTGCCATTGCACATTCGTCCGGTATCAGAGATTAATAATGAAGGCGCTGCAATACAGGTATGTTCTGATGGCACAACAATATATTTACCTGATGAAATTGGTCTTTTTTCCAACAGACGTGATAATGTGAGACTATATAAATCTTTACTTCGATTTGAGGCAGGCTTATGTGAATTTAATACATTTCATTTTGATCTGGAAAAAGTTTTGGATAAGATTGACAAGCCTGGTCTGGCAAAGAATCAAGATTTGATCACTCCTGACCCTGATTATTTTTTTTCTTTGTTTCAACACCCGACGATGGCTGAAGATCTATTCAATGTTATTGAACAGGGACGTATCCGCCTTTGTTTGTCCCATCATTATCGAGGAATGATACGACATTCTCTGCCCATGATTCAGAGAGAAGCCATACGTATTTTTAAACAGGCGGAAAATGCGCCTCCCATTTTTTATTTGTATGCCCGCATTGCATTGAATATTCCAAAAAAGCATTGTCAGGTTGTCTTCAACGACTTGGAAAATATAGTCCAATCAATAAACAATGCATTAACCCATGAAATGACAGTGGAAAGTTCTGCGGCTCTTGTTTACCAGTTTTGTAATTCAATTCTTAAATGGTATAAACAAAAAAAAATAAACTATAAAAGGTTACAACCGCCTTTTGGACGAAAAATAAGCATTCAATTGTTTTACAAAGATTATTTATCTTATGACATTCGTGCGAAAATTATTCGACAAAAATTAAAAAAACTGGAGATTCCCATATATCAGTCTGATATACGCAATCGTTTGTCGGAAAAAAATGGATTAATTTCTATTCGTGACATTCGGCGCATGTTTAAAGAGCGAACCGGTAAGCAATTGGATATGAATGATACAGAAATCAATCAATTATTTGAAAAGTCCGAGCGAGCTTCATCAGAGAATACTTCTCTTAGCCAGACTACCTTCTTTACTTACAAAGAATGGGACTGCAACCTTTGTGACTATTTGCCAGCTCATACACGTGTATACTGTAAATCAATGGAATCAGGCTCGAAAGGGCTTTATTTTTATGAATTGACCCTCAAACGTTATCGGGGGATTCTAAAACGCATTCGGAAGAGCTTCGAATTACTTCGGCCACAGGGAATGGTATTGTTAAGGCAATGGTGTGAAGGAGATGATTTTGATTATCGTGCATTGATTGATTATGCAGTGGATCGGAAAACGAAACAAACACCATCAGATCGACTATATATCAAACATGTCAAACAGCAGCGGGATGTATCTGTTTTTTTGTTGATTGACCTGTCACGTTCCACTGGTTTTCGGATTTCAGGGTCTCATCAACCTGTATTAAAGGTTGAAAAAGAAGCAATTGTTATATTTTGTGAGGCACTTCAACAATCAGGAGATCGCTTTGCGATTGCAGCCTTCTCTGGATTGGGAAGACAATGTGTTGACTATTATCACGTAAAAGCCTTCGATTCACCCCATACAGCAGAAACCAAGCGGCGCATTAGTGCATTATCGCCCTGTAGAAGTACACGAATGGGCGCAGCCATTCGCCATGCAACAACACAAATTTTACAAACAACTTCAAAAGTTCGTCTATTAATTATCTTAAGTGATGGCCTTCCCAACGATTTGGGTTACAAAGATACTTATGCTATTGCGGACTCACGAATGGCTATTCGTGAAGCCAAAGCCTCCAATGTATATGTTCATGGCATTACTGTAAATGTCCAATCCTCAGAAGAACTGGATACACTTTATGGAAAGGGTAAACACACATTAATTCAAGATGTCAGGGAATTGCCTGATAAATTGCCAGTTATTTATCGTCAGTTAACAGGATAAACAAGGTTGACCCATAATCCAGCATCCAGCCTGAATAACCAAAATTGAACCTTCATATATGGCACTAGCGTTTTGTTTCCACTACAATAAATGGTGCAATACTTTTTAAAGGCATAATTTTATCCACACCACCACGTTTGATTGCTTCCTGTGGCATGCCAAAAACAACAGAAGATGCTTCATCCTGCGCAATGGTAAAAGCACCAGCCTCTTTCATTTCTAACATGCCTTGCGCGCCATCATCACCCATACCCGTCATGATAACACCAATGGCATTTGCGCCTGCATACCGAGCTGTTGAACGAAAAAGAACATCAACCGATGGCCGATGCCTGCTGACCAATGGTCCTGACTTTATTTGAACGTGATATCTTGCACCACTGCGTTTGAGTAATAAATGATAATTTCCTGGTGCGATAAGCGCTCTACCGCGTAAAACAGAATCATTATCAACAGCTTCCTTTACATTTATTTTGCAGGATAGATCAAGACGTTTAGCAAAGCTAGCGGTAAAATTTTCTGGCATATGTTGGACAATAACAATACCGGGTGTATCTTGGGGCAGGGCTTCCAGAAAAACACTGAGAGCTTCAGTTCCACCTGTTGATGCACCGATTACAACAATTCTTTCTGTTGTTTTCACCATTGCCCTGGATTTGGGCTTTGCAATGACAGCATCAGCTGTTAATTTAGGCTCGGTCTTTTTTTTGGGAACAATGCGTTTTACCCGTGCTCGTGCTGCTGCTTTAACAGCATCACATATGCGCACTTTTGATTCTTCTAGAAATTGGCGGGTCCCCAGTTTGGGTTTTGTGATAATATCAATCGCGCCATATTCAAGGGCTTTGAAAGCTGTCTCAGTGCCCTTTTCAGTCAATGTTGAGCAAATAATAACAGGTATGGGATGTTGGGACATAATTTTTTTTAAAAATGTGATCCCATCCATGCGCGGCATTTCCACATCTAATGTAATAACATCAGGTATCTCATTTTTCATTTTGTTTGCAGCAACAAATGGATCTGATGCTGTTCCCATAATTTCTATGTTTGGATCAGTTGTTAACAAGTCAGCTAATGTTTTGCGAACAAGTGCTGAATCGTCGACAATCAATACGCGTATTTTTTTTTTGTTCATTTCAATGAATACTCTGTTTTTATGGTATTTCTGCCCCAATAAATATGACATCATCATTGGGTTGGCTTTTGATCAATTCTTGCCATGCACTTTTTATCATAATATCAAATGGTTGTTTGAAATTATGCAGTAAGATGTCATCTAGCCAGTAATAATTATGCTTTTTTTGCATCGCATGCGTATGAAAAAAAAGCCGATTACCAGATTCCAAACGAAATGTTTTTTGGTTCAATACAAGTTGACCATGAGAGCCAAGGGCTCCCCCTCTGGCCTTAATGGGTTGTGGTATATATTTGCGAAACAAAATGATTGGAGGTGATGCAGCTGAAACAATTTCGCCAATCATTTGCTTTGTATTCAATCTGGCAAATATACCTTTCACATGTGCATTCAGTCTTTGTTCACACAAAAAACTGTTAATTTTTGAAAAATGATTGACGCCATCATCTGCTAAAGAATCATTTTCTCTACAATAATCGCGAATTTTTTGAGTCGTGTCATCACTATTTTTTTTAGGAATATCCAAAACAACAATATTACATCCATCAGGCGTGTCATAGATATTTACAATTAAGTTACAGGGGCTATTAACAGAATGGGTATGATAAACAATTTTTAAATTTTTAACATTAATTGAAATATCTGTTTTTAATTCATCAGTCGTTGGTTTGGGTTGCATGCGATCAAGAATTCTAGACATGAGTTTTGCAGGATCAGGGTAAATGGAATGGCTTTGAATTGCACCAGCCTTCTTGCAGGCGATATCTGCAAATCGGCAATCAACAAATTTTTTCATGTCAATAAATGTTCCGATACCCATTTTTTCTCGCATATAAATATGAATTCGGTCTAAATCATTTATATTGGGATACAGATCATTGGTAATAATGCGATCTTGACTTTTGAGAACTTTTTCCAAAACCGGCACTTTTAGGCCAATTTTTTTATCTGGATCCAAAAAATCAACAGCTACTTTTGCCGCAATATCTGGATACTTGGCTACAAACTGGCCAGCCAAAACACTCATATTGACAAATTCCTGTATGGCATCCGGATCAAATTCAATAACATCATCACGAAGAACAATGACACAACAGGGATGATTCGGCCACAATTCACTGGAAAGATACATAAGATCGCCCACACCCGATACAATGGCCTTTGTGCCAACCGGTTCAGCAACCATAAAACCGCCAACATCTTTGTCCTTTGATTGAAAATCCGGCATTTTGATCGGTGGAATAACTTCAAAAAATGCATTGGCATTTGGATTATCAGATAAACCGGGATTTAATCCCAGTTCTCTAAGAAACATTGTTGAAAGCATATGATGCACTGACAAAAGATGTGGGAGATAGAATAATTTATTTGTAAAAAAATCGCGTAGATCATTTTTATTGCAGATTCTTTTTTCTGATTTATTGCGGACACAGATACTTCCATTTTTATGTGCCAGTAAGACAAGTTTTATAGGCATGCCATAGCTGAATAGATCCATTGCAATAGGGGCAAGAATAAGCACACCATCCACATCACCATTTTCTAGCGCAACTTGGACAGGATTCCATAGCATCATTCGTTTTGTTTCCAGTTCAAAATGCTGAGGTGAGAATTCACCAATATTGATCAGATATTGTAATGCTCCCAAAACAATATGATCAGTAATTGGTATGTGCGCAATTTTCAACCTGGTTTTTCCAGATGCTGTTTTTTGCAAATTGCGTTTTTTGGATTTCTTTTTTTGTGAAAAACCGAGTGTATCATCAATCGCCTGTTTGAAATCAACAGGACTAAAAGGTTTGGTAACAAGATTGTTTGCACCAGCTTCTTTTGCCTGCATCACTTTCTTTTTTTCGCCCTGACCTGTAGCCATAATAAATGGGATTTTTTTATGAATATAGTCATTTCGTATCCAGACCAGCAAATCATAACCTGTTTTGTTTGGCATATTCCAATCACTGATAATCAAATCAACTTTTTTGTCAGCTTTTAAAACATCAATCGCTTTTTGGCCATCTTCTGCTTCTATTATCGTTTCAAACCCCATATCTTTTAACATGCTGACTTCCAAATTTCTAACAGCTCTTGCATCTTCAACAATTAAAATCTTAGTTTCTTTATAGTTGTTTGCGACTGATGAATTCATGCATTTTCTCCTCAATGTTATCCTTTGTTGAAAAAAAATCTTTATTCATTTGAATTTATTGCGATAAAAAAAAATAATATACCATTAAAGTGGAATTGATGCAAGAAAGTTTTATTTATGAAGCATGTTATATGAAGTAAGATATGATCGTCCAACTTTGGTTTTTCATGGCGTAATTATTATCCTATAACTCGACAATAAGAGATTGGATTTACAGGATTCCCGATTTCACGCTTTGTATTTGTATGGAAGAAATTCAATTTCACTCTCAAGAACCAGAATTCAAGCAAAATCCGAAACCAATGTAGGGACAGGGACGAACCTTATGTTCGCCCGCTGGACTTATCATAAAAAGTGTCATTGTCAAGGTTCTTCAGTTTTTGTATTCTGAATTTCAATTTGATTTTTTTTGCCTGTCACCTGACAGGCATCCCGCATTCATGTTGAAATGCCTAATTTTGGCAAAATGTATAATTGCATCAAAAAATAAAAAGCAATAATGGCAATAAAGAGGGTAATTTCTTTCATTTTCGTCTCCTTTTTTATGGGGCGCATTCCCAAAAAGTCGGACATTTGTTTTCTAAGCCCTGAAAGGGCAGCAAAATACCAGCCCAGGGCAACGCCATAGCCGTCAGGCTAAGCGCAAACTCGCTCCAGTGCTCGTTCCCAGGCTCTGCCTGGGAACGTTTTTCGAGGTGGCTCGGCCACCTACGAACTGAAAGGGCGGCAGAGCCGCCAAGAACATGTTCCCAGGCAGAGCCTGGGAACGAGCACCGGAGCGCGTTTGCCTTAGCCTGACGGCTATGAGGGCAACGCCTTGGGTAAAAATTAACCAACGATGTAGCCCTGAAAGGGCGTTACATTTTTTTCTTTAATTGTTTGCATATGTAGCGCCCTTTCAGGGCTAAAACCAAGGCTACCATCTACCCAGGGCGTTGCCCTGGGCTGGTATGTTGCCGCCCTTTCAGGGCTAAGAAAACATAACCGACTTTTTGGGAATGCGCCCTTTTTATGATCGACCATTTTTGGTTTTTGAAATTTTTAACATGGACAACCACAGACTTAACGTCAAGTGATTGGAATAAAGTGAAACATTTTGTGTTGCCCCATGCAAATTATCTATAAAGTCAAGTTTTATTTAAATTTATTACTCTCAAAAAAACCGATATAATCAGAAAGCAGCCAGTCCACCGATAATCATGCAGTATGGCGAAAAGAAATAAAGTTTTCCCTGGTCAACAACACGTAATAAAAGGCGCAATGCAAAGTACCCAACAACAAAGGATACAAATGATGCGATAAATATCATTGGATACGAAAAAACTGTTTCTCCAACAGGTTCTTTCAGCTCAAAAACCAGTGCACCCAGAATGGATGGAATGGATAGTAAAAAAGAAAATCTTCCGGCAAATGGTCGATCCATTTTGATTAACAATGCCGCTGTGATTGTTGCACCAGATCTTGATATCCCAGGAATTATTGCAAGCCCTTGAATAAATCCTAAAAACAGTGCATGCCAAACAGTCATGTTTTTGATAGATTTATCTCCCGATTGAACGAACCGGGTGATTAATAGAAAAAAACCTGTAACGATCAACATGATACCAACCAAAGAAATACTTCCAAACAAAATATCTGCCTGCTTTCTAAAAAAAATTCCCATCAGACCGGTTGGTATTGTACCCACAATAATATACAACACCATTTTTAATTGCAGGTCATCTTTGATACATTGCCATGATGAATTGAATATATTTTTAGGTAGCTGACAGATTGATACAAGCATTTTCTCAATATCTTTATAAAAAAATAAAAGCACAGCCAGGAGCGTGCCAACGTGAACACAAATATCAAATAACAATGCAGGGGAATTGATTCCTGACATTTTTTGTATAATAACCAGATGTCCAGAACTGCTAACAGGCAAAAATTCTGTCAAGCCCTGGACAATTCCCAAGAACAATGGGATAATTGTTTCATGCATAACTTTATTTCCATTTCCAAATTTGAGTTGATTTTTCAGACAAACATTCAATAAATTGTTTATGAATCAATTCTGATACATGTTTTTTGACAAAATTTGGTGTCATAATAGGTTCTTTTTGGGTTACATGTGACGAAATACGCTCACACAGGAGATCCAATGCATTATCTTTATGCGCAACATCAATTGTACCCATTTTTTCAATTAAATCTTCTGAAAGTAACCAGAAAATAAATTGACGTTTAAAATGCTCTTCAACAAAAGATTGATCTTTTGATTGTAATTCTCCGCCTTGCAAATATGTTTGTACAATATTATCCCATTGATCATCCTGTTCTTTTGACCAGTTTTTAACAAAACTTTCAATATCTTCAGGAGATAGCGCTGATGTCCGAACAATGGCTTGATTGGCATCATATTTGTTCCAGTCGTGTGTAAGAATTTCCAAATCATATGTTTCAATCTTTTCGCGAAGGCTTGTGCCTGGAAAGGGGGCTAAAAAATGAAAACCATATTCAATATCCAGGGATTCAGCAAATGCAAAGCTGTCGTTTAGGGTCTGCTGTGTTTCACCAGGCAACCCCACCATAAATGACGCATGTGTTCGTATATTAACTGCTTTGCAGAGTTTTACAGCATGCTTTGCCTGATCTAATGTAATGCCTTTACGAATGCGTTTCAGCATTTCGGTATTACCAGACTCAATGCCAAAACTAACAGCATAACAGCCGGCTGATTTCATAACTTCCAGGATTTCTGCATCAACAGTGTTAACACGTGAAAATGCGCTCCATACAAATGAGAGATTACGTTCTTTGATGATTTGACAAAATCTAATGACTCTGGCTTTATTGACTGTAAAAAGATCATCAGCAATATTGATTAAATCAAATCCCATTTTCATGAGCATTTCTATTTCATCCACCACTTTTTCCATAGAACGATAACGAACTTTTTGACCCACCATACGTCGTCCCTGGCAAAATATACATTGATTGGGGCATCCTCTGCTTGTAATGATACTGATTGGAAATCCCAGCGTATGATATTTGGGAATATTCAGTAAATGACGTGCGGGTAATGGCAGTTCATCCAGATTTTCAATCAAGGTTTGGGTTTTCGTGACAACCACACAATTTTTATCATAAAATGCAATGCCAGGAATGGTTTGCCAGGTATCTCTATTTTTAATCCTGGGAATGAGATTCAGTAACGTTTTTTCAGCTTCGCCAATAACAATGATATCTATTTCCTGAATATGACGAAGCACAGCATCATAATCAAATGAAACGTGTGGGCCTCCCATAATTGTTATTATATGCGGATAAAAAAATTTCACTTTTTTCAAGATTTCAGCAGCATTCTTGAAATTCATTGTAACCGAGGTTGTGCCAACAACATCAGGTTTAAATGTATCCAGCATTTGTTTCAATTTTTCAGGACGATACTCACTGATAATAAAGTCGAACAGTTGAACCTGAGCGCCTGCTTTTTCACATGCCGCAGCAACATAACAGATTCCCAGAGGGGGTGATGGAAACTCTGATAAAGGGTAAGGAGGTGCGATCAGTGCAATTCTAATGGGAGTATTTTGCATATTTAATTCATTCCTTAATATGTCTCATTCTTTGGATTCTCACTAAGGAAAACGCCTGGATAAAAAAGAAGATTCAACAATTATTATCATAACATTAATTATTGGCAACATATCGAAGCATACTCAAAACATCTTCCATGCTAATTTTAGTAATATTTTGAATGAACATAATATTTTCTATATCTGGATCAGGATATCCCGAAAGAACTTGTAAGAATAATATGGAATTACTCAAGTTAAGTAAACTTGTATTTGAAATATCAACTCCCATAATATCCGCAATATCCTGAAATGTCCAGCTGGCATCAGGGCAGTTCACAAAAAGCGTATATCCACTATGCATTGGCGTATATTCATAGTATTTACCGCTGGTACTTTGATTTAATGATGCAGCAATCCAATACATTGATTTATCAAAGTTATGGTCAATAGGAACATCATTCATATCAATAATTGTATTTTGATTATTATCCAATATTGATGTATAAAAAGCTTGATTACGAAAACCATTGTCTCCGGTAATCTGGCACTGACTATCCAATAAAAGATGATGGGTATGATAATCGTCTTGATTTTCAAAACTGCCTTGTATTGTAAATTCTTTACCCCAGCTAATATTGCTGTCACCTACCAAAATATCAAAAGACTTTTGCACTTGCTGACCTTTTGAACGCGCAATTACAAATATTCGGGCATAACCATCACTGCCTGTTGGTGTAATTGATAATACATCGTCTTCAATATGGGTATCAATTATTCCAGATAATGAAACAGCACTCAGTAAAACAATATCTCCATCTTCATCAACAGCATCAACTCTGACGCGATATTGAGTACCCAATGAAATGATTTGATCGGTGAATTCATTATTGATGATCGGTGGATTGTCCTGACGCTGGATTAATTCAATGTCAAAATCTGTAATGGGTTGGGTTGAAATATTCACCTCATAGGCTTCATGTTCAACATCAAATGAAAATTCATACCCTTTTAAGGAAAGTCTAATTGAATAATAACCCACTGAAAAATAATAATCATCAATCGGTTCATCACTGGAAATAACAAGTTCACCTTTTGAATTATACACACTGATATAAAATGCCTGATTTGAATATCCTCTATCACCTATTATATCAGTGTCTCCTTTCAGGTATTCCATATAGGTATCAATATCATCTTTAGAATTGAATATGCCTGATATTTGAAATGCATTTTTGCTATCTTCCGGTTCAAGCCCGGATAAGTTTTCAAAACAATTATTCTCATCAGAATTGCATGGTTTTATATTGTATTGAATGCTCAATGACGTAACAGGATAGATATATTTACTTGTTTCTATCGTTTCATTGAGATAGTAATAGTCATCATCATGCCCGCCCCATCCCATGTTGACATGAATCTTTTTTCCAGTATCGTCAGATGCATAACCATCAGCAACAGTTGCATGATTCGGCAAGGATAATAAAACCGGTCGTTGATTGTCAATTTCATTACGAATCACAGAAAAAAATTCACTTTCATTTTCATTGGTTATTTCCTTGATATCTGTTGCATAACCGAAATATTCATACATGGCATCCATGTTTACAGAAGAGCTGGTCGCATTAATACCAAAGTTTGCTTTATTAACAATGGCCAGATCTTTAAAAAGCAAGGCAACTTCATCCTGAACATGTTCTGGTGTGCTATTATCAACAGAATCAGGCATATTATCCCAATGGTATTCTCTGAAAAGAATTGTTTTCAAATTCTGGTTGTTAAATATATGTGAAGCTATCCCATTGCCTCTTTTTGGGTGTTGATGATATTTCATTATTTGTGCCTGTGCAGCCTGTGTACATCCTGCCAATACATGGGTATCACCTATTTTTGGAAGCATTTTATTATATGGATAGTTTTGATTCCATGTTGTTTGTAACAAAATAGTATCCGGTGTATAGATCCCTTTGTGATAACGTGAAACATTACTCAATAGAAAGTCCCAGCGCTTCCTATTGGTAGAATCGGAATGTGTTGACTTATTATTTGTGCTGCTTTGGTAAATTTGAAGCTCAGCAACAATAAAATCCTTATACGCTTTTGGCAGTGAATGGTAATTGTTTTTTAAAGAAAAACCTTTAATCGGCGGTAAAATTTGTGTTTCTGGCATAATCAGATACCCACCATCAAGATGAAATACTCTTCCAATAGTTTTCTGATTGGACATAATTTTTTCAACGAACAGAATACTTTTACTGCTGTTCATGTATGCCAAATAATTTTTTGCTACATTTTTGTAATCAATTTCACTTAATAATGATGCATCAGTATTTGAAACTAATACGACAATACAAATAAAGCTAATACTTAGTAATTTTTTTATTACTGATTGAAATAAATTCATAATACCCCTTGATTTATAAACAGACACACATATATATCTTTCAGATGAAACGAGTTTAATAATGCCCTCCTTTCGTTATGATCATTATCAAGATCGTTTCACTTGTTAGAAATGCATAATGCAAGGAACAAAATATGTCAAGTGTAAGATTGAATTGGGAATACATTATTCGATCATTTCACAGTTTTGTACATAGTGCCCTTCGGGCAAATTTTAGATTCGCCTAACTTTCGTGCGTCTTCGGAAAACCTGTTTGATATTTGCTTCAAGTACAGTCCCGCTTGCTAACGCGCGCGGCTCAGATTAAAAGCTGCCGAAATTTTCTGAGCCGCGCGCGTTAGCAAGCAGAATTGCACTTGAACCAATATAAAGCAGGATTTTGTTTTTCCGATACATCATACATATACATATACATTTACATATGCCAAAATTCGCCTTGATTCTATTCAAGAATGTCTTGCAGTTTTGAAAGAAAAATATAAGTTAACCTTGACATATGAGATTATATTTTTTATTTCATATTTGATGCATCTGTATTGGATAAGGACGACCTTTCATTATTCATCTCAATGCATGATGATTGACCTGAATGAATAAATCCATATTAATTTAACATGGCATTGCCGGTGTAATTTTTTTCTGATTATATCGGATTTTGGGGAGGCCTTTTTTAAGCCCTGAAAGGGCGGCAACATACCAGCCCAGGGCAACGCCCTGGGTAATGGTATAAATAAATGTATCTTAGCCCTGAAAGGGCGACACATAGTTCAATGTATATGTATCGGAAAAACAAAATCCTGATTTATATTGGTTCAAGTACAATGCCGCTTGCTAACGCGCGCGGCTCTGAAATTTTCGGCAGCTTATAATCTGAGCCGTGCGCGTTAGCAAGCGGGACTGTACTTGAAGCAAATATCAAACAGGCTTTCCGAAGACGCACAAAAGTTAGGCGAATCTAAAAGGGCGCATTCCAAAAAAGTCGGACAAATAATTTCGAATCCGGTTAGCGCAGCGTAGGGCTAAAGCCTATAGCCGTCAGGCAAAGTTTGACCGCCTGAAATTGTTCTCCCGCCTGGGGTTGAAACCCCAGGCTATTATCTGTCGTCCCTAAAGGGACTTGAAGTGTTTTATTTAATAGACCACATTAGTTTAATCGAAGAATGTAATCTGTTAATAAGACACTTCAAGTCCCGCTAGGGAC
>Ga0272440_1002010_pt1 | contig 16165 bp, 13 predicted proteins | sample SSMMMBAug17_FD_192440 | JGI IMG/M metagenome (GOLD analysis project Ga0272440, IMG submission 192440) | Marine sediment archaeal communities from Little Sippewissett salt marsh, Falmouth, MA, United States - SSM-MMB-Aug17 | ecosystem: Environmental > Aquatic > Marine > Wetlands > Sediment ... | reverse complement strand
GGCAATGGATCTAAAAAAAGTCATTACAGAGTGTTTAAAACCAATCAACACAGAAAAACCTGCTGGCGATGCCTGCAAAAATATGGATATTTACGATCCTTTTCAAAAAGAAATCTCTAAAATTATTAATCCATCACGAGAAAAGGTCAACTGGGAAAAGCTTCGAGATGAAGCAGTCAGTCTGCTTTCAGAAACATCAAAAGATATTGAAATTGCTCTATATTTGACAATTGCGTTATTCAAGATTGATGGTTACCCTGGATATCTGGCGGGGTTACGTATATTTGTGGGTATTATTAAAACTTTTCCAGAGTCATATTATCCCATTGGTAAAACTGATAAAAAGACAGCAAAGTTCAGAAGAGGCATAATAGATACATTTAATAAGCGAAGTGTTCAATACATGACCCCTAGCCCTGCACGAAGTGATGATGCACAGAGCATTCAATGCATATGGGATGAACTCCAGGAATTGCAGGAACTCAAAGAGAATATTTCAGTGCCGCCGCCATCGCTGAATGATTTGCTAAATCGTATAAATGATTTTAAAACAAAATATCCCTTAAAAACAACTGAAAGCCAACAACCTGATAATACAGAAAAATCACGCCAAACAGCAGACCAGCCAACTCAAAAGGTTCCTGAAACACAACAAAAAACTGTGGTAGTACAAAAACCGCAAGTTATTGTTGCCAGCAGTCAAAAAACAGGCGATTTTGACAAGGATGCCATTAAAAAAGCCAATGAGTTACGGCAGGAAAATCGTTTCGATCCATTTCCTTATCGTTTAAAGCGCTTGCTGCTATGGGATACACAAAAAGAACTGCCGCCTGTGAATGATGGCAATACGCAATTGCCATGTACACCTCAAATGAAAAAACTCCAGGATATATGGCTGACGCCACAAAAGATTAATGAAAGCATGGTTGAGGAACTGGAAAAACTTTTTGACAATATGCGCTGGTGGTTAGACCTCCAATATGCCATTGTTCAAACCATGACACAGATTGGAACAAATTATAAGCAAGCGATTATGGCGATTACACAGGAAGTTAAATATTTACTCAAACGCTTCCCAGAATTGCCCGGTTATACATTCAAAAAAGGAGAGGCATTTGCCAGTCCCCAGACGTGTTTATGGCTGGAAGGTCTGACTGCTGAAAGTAATTCAAGTTTTGAGTTTCCCAGCTATCTGATTGATGAGAACTTAAAAGAGGATCTCAAAGAGGCTGATAACCTGGCTAAGGATGACAAACTGTCTCAAGCCCTATCTAAAATTCAGGATGGCATGCGGATATCTGTGGGTATAAAAGATATTTTTTGCCGAAAAATGGCATCAGCCCGACTGTGCATGGAATATCAAAGAGTAAAAGAGGCATTGATCATTTTTGATCATTTATTTCAACAAAGTCAAGCATTTCATTTATCCAAATGGGACCCGCTTCTGTTTTTGGAATTGTGTCAATGTTATGATAAAGCAGCAAAGCGCAGCCCAGAACAAGTATCTGACAAACGTAAAAATGAAATTGCTTCGGAGATATTAAATTTAAATGTGAATTTTAATTTGTAAAAATAATATAAAGGAGGAAATTATATGGCACGTGTCAGTTTTCAAGACGAAGTCCCAAAAGCAAGAGTCAACATTCGCTACAAAAGCACAAAGGATGGCAAAGATGAAGATGTAGAATTACCCCAACGCGTCGTTGTATTAGGTGATTTTACTCAGAATCCAGCCGACACTGATGATATTGAAGTTGAAGAAATGAAAAAAATTTCGATTGATAAAACGACATTCAATGATGTGATGAAAGATATGAATATTGGTCTGAAAATGACTGTTGATAGTGAATTAAAAGAGGGTGAAGAACTGGAAGCAAATTTGAAATTTAAATCCATTAAAGATTTCAGCCCGGATGCCATTGTTGAGCAGGTTCCAGAATTGAACGACCTGATGAAATTGCGTGGTTTACTTGATGATTTAAAAGCAAAAGTCATCACCAATAAACAATTCAAAAAAGAGCTGGAGATGATTCTGACCAATGCGCAATTAACTGAAAAAACAAAAAAAGAACTGGAAAATTTATGTTTGGCGACAACAAATGACAAAGATGAAGATCCATCATCCGGTGATTCATAACATGGAGGTAATTTTTCATGAGTACCGATACACAAACAAATACTGAGCAAGCAGGGGCTCAGACTGAAGAACAACCATCAGTAGATAGTCTGCTTTCCAAGATAAATCTGGAAAAACCTGATGAACCCATATCACTTAGAGATGCGTTCAAAAAAGAATCTGATAGCGGCAAATTTTTGTTTGCGCTCAATCGCTTAATTGAAGAAATTGGTGCGACAGGTCAAAAAGTTGATCGATTGGACAAGCAGCTCATAGACCTTGCGATCAGCAATATTGATAAAAAAATCAGTGCCCAGGTTCGAACAATTATGCATCAACCCGAGTTTAAAACCCTTGAGGCATCATGGCGCGGGCTTTATTATGCGGTCAATCGTACTGATTTTGAAAACATTCAGGTTGAAATTATCAATTGCCCCAAAGAAAAATTGAAGGAAGATTTTGATGAAGTTGGGGAAAATATTATCGAATCTGGCTTATACAAGCAAATTTATGACCAGGCTTACAATCAACCAGGCGCAAGCCCTGTTTCATATATGATTGCAAATTATGAAATTGACCGAAAACCTGCTGATATCAATTTTTTGGATAAAACATCCAAAGTATGCGCGGCATCCCATTGTCCCTTGATCACATCAGTCGGGAACGATTTTTTTGGTGTTAAATCTCTGGAAGAATTATCCAATGAAAGTAATATTGATGCCATTTTTGCTCAAAATGAATATATGAAATGGCGCAGTTTTAGAAAAGCTGAGGATTCAAAATATGTAGGGCTGACCATGAATCGTTTTCTGCTCAGATTGCCCTATGATTCTGAAAATGCACCGGCGAAAACATTTAATTTTGAAGAATTCGATCCTGAAAAAGACGTTGAAGCCAACAAGTATTTATGGGGAAATCCAGCCTTTGCATTCATGGCAAATGTCAATCGGTCTTTTAATAAATTTGGCTGGGCAGTCAATATTCGTGGGCCAAAATCAGGGGGTAAAGTTGAAGATCTACCGGTTCATCTGTATCAATCGGGTGGTTCGACGCAAAGACGCTTACCTGCTGAAATGTTAATTGCAGAAGATAAAGAATATAAACTATCAGAAAATGGGCTCATTCCCCTGAGCCCTTATGTGAATGAGGATTATGCTGTGTTTTTCGGTGCCCATTCCACACAGGCACCCGGAAAAAACAATGCAGATGCTAAACTGGCAGCCAATATGCCATACTTATTTTTGGTCAGCCGCCTGTCTCATTATCTTAAAGTATTGCAAAGAGAGGAAATTGGTACAACTAAAGATAAAAATGACATTCAAAATGAACTTGAAAAATGGATCAATAAACTGGTCACAAAGGCATCAAATCCAAATGAAGAAACAAAAGCAAGATATCCTTTGCGGGATGCATCAGTGTCAGTTGAGGACAACCCTGATGCCCCAGGATATTATCAGGTTACAATGAACGTGAAACCGCATTTTCAAGTCGAAGGGGTAAATATTGACTTGTCACTGGTTTCACGTATGCCAACACAATAATAATCATTATTATTAACAAAAGGAGACATTAAATGCCAACTCCTGCTTACATGAAAATTGAGGGGATCCCAGGATCTGTTGAGGTTTCTGGTCGTGAAGAAACCGTCCAGATTCTGGCTTTTGATCATGAACTCCACATGCCGGTGGATCGAAAAGATGGAAAAACCACTGGTACACGTGTTCATGGAAATTTTAACTTTACCAAAAATTATGATAAGTCATCACCAGAGCTTTATAATTGCCTGTGTAATGGAAAGGTAATTCCAAAAATTGAATTATTCTGGTATGAAGTCAAGCCAACTGGTGCCGAGGAGGTATACTTTACACACGTCCTTGAAGATGTTCGGGTGGTTCAGATCAACGCAGTCATGCCTGATGTTGATAACCCAACCAATGAAAACTACAAACACATGGAACGTGTCGCGTTTCGATATGAAAAAATTACATGGCGCTTTGAGGATGGTAATATTGAATTCGCTGATTCATGGAAAGAAAACCGATAGACCTCATGATTTATTTGAATCCTTGCTGGGCAGGCCATTATGCGAAAATTCGCATCATGTGCCTGGCCTGGCCTGGTCTATTCGAAATCATTTGAAAATGCTTTTGAATTCCAGAAGTGGATCGGTCTATTTTTTGCCGGATTATGGGCTTCCGGACATTTCTGAAATATATCAGAATATGCCGGAATCCCTTGAACGTCTGGCAAGAAAAATTGAAAAAGCAATACGTAAGTATGAACCCCGATTAAAAAATGTTCGGGTCAGATTGATCAACAAGGAAGAAGAAGACAGATTTCGGGCCACATACCTGGTTGAATCAGAGATTAATCCTGAAGGCCAGATTACATTTCAAACACGTCTGAATGCCAATGGGGAAATTGAGATAATCGAAGGAATTTAACGCATTATGAAATCGCTCAAAGATTATTATGAAAATGAAATCAGATACTTTATTGAAGAATCCCAACGATTTGCAGCCAAACATCCCAGACAGGCCCGCGCCTTAAATCTCACAGATGTTCGTGAGCGAGATCCTTATGCAGAGCGACTTATTGAAGCATTCGCCTTTTTAACTGGCTCCATCTCCAAGCGTATTGATGATGACTTTTCAAAACTGGCGCTGGATCTTCTAAGTGTGATTTGGCCGCATTATCTTATTCCATTGCCATCATCAGTTATCATGTGCATGAATCCTGTCAAAGGGCTGATTCAAAGCGGTAAAACAATTTCAAAGGGCGCAAGCGTCGAAACTGACAATTTATCCAGTGGCTTACGTGCGCGTTTTACATGTTGCTCTGACTGCCTGATTCGACCTTTTGAAATTGAAAAAGCGTCTTTGGTGTCATTACGCGATGGACAAAGTGCGATTCGCCTTAATTTGCATTTTTTTGAAGAATCCAAATGGGAAAATATGGATTTAAGCCCTTTACAAATATATCTTCATGGCGATCCAGGGGTTTCATCCATTTTATATTATATTCTACTTAAAGATATTAAAAAAATTATTATACACTGGAATAATGACAGTCGGGAAGTTGAACTTCCCGCAGATACAATTCAACCCGGCGGACTGTCATCAGAACCGGAACATGCCCTGCTGCCATTTCCAGAACATACCTTTGCCGGTTTCAGTATGCTTGAAACCTATTTTTATTTTTCTGAAAGATTTCGATTTGTAACATTGGACATATTCAAGGCCATGTCTGATGTTGAACCTGATAGTCAATGTGAAATAAACCTTGTGCTAGGAGGGACAGAGAACTGGCGCATGGACCTGACTGCCAATAATTTTAAGCTGAATTGTGTGCCAGCAATGAATCTCTATAAAATTGATGCGGAACCCATTACACTTGATGTGGGTAAAATGTCCTATCGCCTGGCAGTCAATAAAGCGGAATCCATGCATAGCGTTCCCTACTATGTTGATACAGTTTCTGGCATTCGGGTCAACGATGGCAGCCGACATCGTTACCAACCTTTTTTCTCCTATCGTTTTGATATGAAAACTGATGAACTGGCGTATTATTATTTAAAACATGTTTCCAATGTTGAAGATACGAAAGAATTGTATCTATCAGTCGTTCGACCAGATAATGCAGGCAAAGAGGTTTTATCCATTGAAATGATGTGCGGCAATGATCCTGTCATTCGGGAAATTCATGCTGGCGGTGTGTGTCATTCCTATGATTTGCCAGATTATGTAAGGCCAATCAGCCTCTCAGCACCAACATTACCCATATGGCCGCAATATGAAGGAAAAGAACTATGGACATTGATTCATAGCCTCGGGTTGAATTATAATTCTATCAATACAAAGGAAAGTCTTCAACGTTTATTTACGATGTATAATCGAAACGATGATCGGGCCAATCATCGTCGAATTGAGGGCATCCGATCGTATCAAATTGATACGAAACGTTCCATTTATCAGGGATATCCGGTTAATGCTGTTTTGGTTGATTTATTGATGGCAACTGAAAATTTTATTAATAAAGGCGACATGTTGATGTTTTGCCATATTTTGTCAAAATTTTTTTCCATGTATGTCCCTATGAATAACATTTGCGAATTGAATGTTACAGAATATGAAACCAATAAACATTTTATGCGGCAAGTAGAAGCCGGTGGACAGTCAATTATATGAATTCAGACCATACTATTGAAATTCCAAAAAGTGCTTACAATCATTTACTCTGGGCAATGTATCTGCTGTCCAAAAAAACAGATTTGTCTCAATTCAGATTCTATGCAAAACCCGGGCTGGTTGTTAAAGTGTCTGAAATTGACCATATTGAAACCTCTGATAATGGATTGCATGAAATGTGGATCAATTTTGGTGGAATAGATGGTGTTAATGGCCCTTTACCCCTGTGGCTAAAAGAATTATTGGCTCAGGAATATGATGATGCCCGACAAGATAATGAAAAAAAACGCCCATTGGGCGATTTTATTAATATTTTCTCTCATCGCCTGACATACTTGCTCTATCGGGCATGGCTGAAACATCAACCTTTTTTAATGTTTGATCCACAATCAAATGATAGGGTATCACGTTTGTTATTGTCGTTAACCAACCAGATGGATGTACCGAAGACCAGTGATTCAAAGAATCGCATACGTTTTTTACCTTATGTTGCTGCACTGGGCAGTCGCTCACAATCGCCAATCATACTGCTGGGAATGTTACGACATTATTTCAAAGGAATACCAGTGCATATTAAAATGTTTATGAAAAGATACATTGATATTCCAAAGGATTATCAGGCAGCCCTGGGAAAATGTCTTGATAAGCAATTGATTTTAGGGCAACGTATGGCAGATATTTCAGGTGCATTCAGAATTATTATCGGCCCGATGAAAATTGAGGACTATGAACGATTTTTACCCAAAAAACCCTATTATGAAGATCTGGTACATCTTGTAAAAATGTATGTTTCCCAATTTTTGGATTGGGATGTCGAATTGAGGTTGGACGCTGATGATGTACCCGATCTTTATATTGGTGAAGGTGGTACTGCCAGATTGGGGTTTAATACCTGGCTGCCGCCAAAGACAAATGATGGTGTTATTGTTATTCATTAGAGCTTGTATATACAACAAGAAGAAAAATCCTGGGGGTAATCCATTGCATTTCAATTTGTGGAAGCATCAAGTATTAAAAAAGGACACACGTATACTTCACAAAATAAATTTATGAATTTTGCAGCAAAATACTCAGAACAGGCTTCATATCCAACTTTGACTGTAGGTGGTGATGCTGCTGAATGGTGGATTTCTTTAAATTAATACAGAGGAGGAAAAAACTTTGAGAAATATTACAATGGTTACTGTCATTTTGATCCTTTTATCAGGCTGTACCTCAATACCAACCGATAAGATTGATGCTTTTGGCCTTGCTGCTTTGGATGTAACAAATAAAATTGATGCGGTCCTAAATGAATTTCATAAAGCCAATATCAACAATGAGTTAGTTAAAATGGCGCAATCAAGGAAGAAATATGTGACATCGAACATGAATTCGATAAAAACTATTATTATTCGAGATTTTAAAAAGAAAAACTTTGCGATATACAAGGCAAATCATGCCCTAGGAGATTATTCAAAAGCACTATCTGCTTTAGCTAAAGCAGGATCGCATGATGAATTAGAATTGGCTGGCGCTAATCTGTCTAATTCACTTAAGAGAATGAATATACAGTATAAAAAAATACGAGGGAATCAAAATAACCTGATAAGCAATAAAAATAGCGGAAAGATAAGCCGCGCTTTCGCAGAGTTGGCCTCCTTTTATTTTGAGTATAAAAGAGGAAAAGCGCTTAAAGATATAATAATTGCAGCAGATCCTTCGATTCAAACTATTGGTCAAATTATTCATGATCAGCTTTTAAACAACGTTATAGGTAACCGCCTTTATACAATGAGATATAGCGAGATGGCCGGATATTTTGATGATTACAACATACAAGTTAAAGCGAATAATCCTTCTTTCGTAAAAAAGAAAAAGATGCTGGGGGCCATTTATGAAAAGTATTTAAGGATGCTCTCTTCTACAGCAACAATAGTTCAAGCTCAAAAAGCAATTTTATCTATCATGAAAGCACATGCAGAGCTAAGAGCAGAGTCTGAAAAAAACTGTTTCAACATCAAGAATATAACGAAAACGATTGAAAATATTAAGACAGTACATAACAACTTTAACGATTTAGAAGAACTAATACAAAACTGTGAAACAGAAATTATTTTCGATGCTAAGACAGGTTTAATCTGCAAAGAAGTAGATTAGTCAAAAACCAAAGTTGGGTGATTAAAAAATATTATGGGGGACATTATTATGAATAATTTGACAGAACTAAACAATGCAATTACAGCATTGAATGATCTTTGGCCTTTGCTAGATTCAGACGATAGGCAAAGGGATGAAATAATAGAATACAGAGATCAACTGGATGCGCAAGCATCAGAACTGGCCCATAAAATCTTAAATGAGGGAGCGCCAATGCTAAATGATGCCATCGAAAAATTAAATCTTGTTACAGACGCTGCAATAGAAGCCAAAGAATCAATTGATGATGATACACGGCGAATCAATAAAGTAGGCAATACAATAGACAAGTCTGTTTCTGCAATAGAAAAAGTTGCTGCCTTTGTTGCTACGTTGTAAAAGCTAAAACGTTCTATAGACTTTAAGATAAAGATTTTGGACTGCGTTGGCGCTTCGTCGATTTACTATAGTACTATCTCCTTGCGCCGCCTTGCCAAAATCTTTATCTTAAAGTCTATAGATCATCAGAAAAATCCCAATCACCGATTAGGATTATTGACTAAATTATTCGATACATACTAAGGAATGCTCGAAAAATAAATTCCTCATTTACTTATATGCCAAGAACGTGTAGGGGCGAACCTTATGTTCGCCCATCGTACATAGGAACGAAAGCGTTATTAGTTCGAGGGCGAACACAAGGTTCGCCCCTTCATCGGGCTGGCACATAAGTAAATGAGGAACTTATTTTTCGAGTTTTCCTAAAGGATAATAAAGGCAAAAAATGATAGACAACATTAAAAGTCTCTTAAATAAACTCAATGAACATATGCTGTCACAACTGGATGCTGCCGCTGGTTTCGCATTATCCAGCTCCCATTATGAAATCAATGTTGAGCATTTACTGATCAAATTGATGGATCATGATGATGGCGATATGCCTAAATTGTGCCAGTTTTTTCAAATTTCAGAAAGCGATATACGATACGCCATATCAAAATCCTTATCTGAATATCGAATAGGTAATTCTGGTCGTCCATCATTTTCGCCAGGATTGATATCACTGATTGAACAGGCATGGATGATCGCATCCATAGAAACCAATGCCTCAAAAATTCGCTCCGCTCACTTGATGGCATCATTTTTTTCAGACTTTGCCAAACGAAATTATTCAGATATTGCAGAAGTCTTTTCTCAAACAAATAAAGACCTGGTCATCAGAGCCATTGAAAAAGGGATCTCTGGTTCAATTGAGGAACACGTTCTGGTAGAACAGGACAACAAGAAGCCATCAATGTCAGGCGATGCCCAATCCGCACTTGATCAATTCACTGAAAATCTGACTGAAAAGGCAAAAGCAGGGAAAATTGATCCAGTTTTTGCGCGTGATGATGAAATCAGACAATTAATTGACATTTTATCGCGTCGGGGAAAAAATAATCCCATTCTTGTTGGGGATCCAGGTACAGGAAAAACAGCCATTGTTGAAGGTCTGGCCTTAAAAGTTATTGAAAATGAAGTGCCGCCCATGTTCACAGATGTCGATATTCTGGTGCTGGATATGGGATTGCTTCAAGCAGGCGCCAGTGTTAAAGGTGAATTTGAAAACCGCTTAAAAAATGTCATTTCAGGCATTCGCAACTATCCAAAACCAGTTATTACATTTATTGATGAAGCACACACGCTCATTGGTGCCGGTGGAAGTGCCGGGCAAAACGATGCTGCCAATCTGCTTAAACCCGCATTGGCCAGAGGTGAACTGAGAACAATTGCTGCAACCACTTGGTCTGAATACAAAAAATATTTTGAAAAAGATGCCGCTTTAACAAGGCGATTCCAATTGGTTAAAGTCAATGAACCTGAAGATAGTGATGCAATCACAATTATGCGCGGGCTTCGCGAGAAGTATGAAAATCATCACAAAATTAGAATCACAGATGAAGGCATTCAAGCTGCTGTTAAACTATCCAGACGCTATATCATTGGTCGTCATTTACCTGATAAAGCAATTGATTTGTTGGATACTGCTTCAGCGCGTGTTGCTTTGTCACAAAACAGCACACCTTTTGCCATTCAATCCATTCAGCAGCAAATGGCGGCTTTAGAGCGCGAACACAAAGCCCTCATTCGTGATCGTGTCCAATTTAAAAGCCAGGAAGATTTTGATGTCCAATGCGACAATTTAGCCATTAACAAACAATCCTTACAAAACACACTTGAAACGTTAACGCAAAAATGGAATCTTGAAAAGGAAATGGTTCAAGAGTATCTGGATGCATTGGAAACGCATGAATCTACCGATGCAGACAAAATTCAGGCTTTGACTGACCATATCCAAAAATTAAAAGAGGTCCAAAAGAATTCTCCAATGGTCTATTCTCAAGTAAATGAATCGGTCATTGCATCTGTTCTTGCCGATTGGACAGGCATACCTATGGGCAATATGATTGATGATGAAGCCCAAAAATTAAAGCAGTTGCAGGCCGACTTATCTCAACGTATCATTGGACAGAATTCTGCGCTTAAAATTATTACACGTGCATTACAAATATCAAAAACAGGATTACAGGACCCTGGAAAGCCAACAGGTGTTTTCATGCTGATCGGTCCAAGTGGGGTGGGAAAAACTGAAACCGCAGTCGCATTGGCAGATCTCTTTTTTGGTGGGAATCAATACCTGGTCACCATTAACATGAGTGAGTATCAGGAAAAGCACAATGTGTCCCGACTGATTGGTTCTCCACCGGGCTATGTGGGCTATGGAGAAGGCGGGGTTTTGACTGAGGCAGTACGTCAAAAACCTTACACTGTGGTACTTTTAGATGAAGTTGAAAAGGCGCATCCAGATGTGATGAAACTGTTTTATCAGGTTTTTGACAAAGGCGTACTTCAGGATGGTGAAGGTCGAATTGTGGATTTTAAAAATACACTCATTATTTTAACCACCAATGCGGCCAGTGAAACCATAGTAGAAATTATGCAACATATTCCTGAGGATGCCGAACCCTATGACGATGATGTTATTGAATATCTTCATCCAAAACTATTATCTCATTTTGAAGCTGCGTTTCTTGCGCGGACCGCTCTTATTCCCTACTATCCTTTAGCACACAAAAGTTTACAAAAAATTGTTCATATGAAGCTTAACAAAATTCAAGAACGAATGGATCATTTAGGTGCGTCGCTGCATTATGGCCAGGATGTTTTGAATTGGCTGCTGGATCATTGTCAGGCAAGCGCCAATGGTGCTCGCAATATTGAACATGCCATCAATATTCATTTATTGCCCATTATATCCAGAACAATGCTCGCACATATGGGCGATGCTGATTTTTTTAAACATAAAGCCCTGGTCCTTCAAATTGATGACGATAAAAAATTATTGTTTCAGATTGTTGATGATAATGCAATTGCTAAGGAAAGTGAGGATCATCAAACAGATGAAGGATCACAAACAGGAAAATAAAAATGGCAGAGCCGATTTTTACATTCAAGACAAGTAGTGGTAATTTTTCTGTCTTATCTTTTGAAGGTGAGGAAAAGGTTTCCCAACCCTATCATTATCAGATTCAACTGGTGTCTACTGATGATGAAATTGATCTTGAATCCCTTGCCAAAAAAAGAGCGTGTTTGACAATAATAAATCCACAAGGATCGAAGCGGAATATCAATGGCCTTATTGTTCAGATCGGCCTTGAAAAAATAGATGTCAATCATGCCTTGTATCAAGTTGAACTTTATCCGATGCTTCAATTGCTGGCATATCGCCGACAATCAAGAATATTTCAGCAAAAACCAGTGCCAGATATTATCAAGCAAGTCTTACTTGATGCAGGATTGTCATCATCAGATATGTCACTAAAACTTTCTGGAAATTACCCGCAGCGCGTTTTTTGTATGCAATATAATGAAACCGATCTTTCTTTTATTGAACGTTTGATGGCTGAAGAAGGCATTTTTTACTTTTTTCAACAGGAAGCCGACAAGGAAGTCCTTATTTTGGGTGACAGCATTTCGGCCTATCAGGACTGTCAACCGGATGCGACTGTCCAATATCATTCACATTCAGGCGCCCTTGGTGCGGCTGAACTTGATGAATACCTTTCCCAGTGCAGTATTCGCGTTGGTGTGCATACTGGAAAATTGATTGCCAATGATTATTTTTATGAAAAACCAGATGTTCAACTGCGTAAGCCTAAAGAAGCGGATAAACACAGTGAATTAGAGATCTATGAGCAAAGCAGCGGTTTTTCAGAGCCTGATCATGGACAGGCACTTGCAAAAAACCGATTGGAGTATCATCAGTTAACCTCAAGGATTCTGGTTGGTGATGGTAATTATACATCACTGGCACCGGGGCATAAATTTGAAATTCAACAACATCCAAACGCATCAGTGAATCAATTACATACTGTGCTTGAACTCCAACAAAAAGGAACACAAACACAAGTTCTTGTGCATGGCGAATCCAATGACGAAGGCACAAATTTTGAAACCAACTTTGTGGCAGTTCTCAGCGAGCAAACCATTCGCCCGGCGCCCAAACCAAAACCTGTTGCTTTGCCTCAAACAGCAACAGTTGTTGGACCTGATGGTGAAAGCTATTATATTGATAAAATGGGGCGGGTAAAAGTGCGGTTTCACTGGGACCGCCAATGTGAAGAGAATGAATGCTCGTGCTGGATTCGAGTCAGTGAAAGTTATGCAGGGAGTGATCATGGCAGTCAATTCCCGCCATTAATTAACGATTCGGTAATCGTCAGCTTTATACATGGTGATCCAGATCGGCCCATTATTACAGGTCGCGTATATGATGGCAATCAGACACCACCAATCAAACCAGATCAAATGGTACGAAATGTCATTCAAACCCCTTATGGACATCGGGTTCTTATTGACGACAAAAACGCCTGTATTTCTCTGACCACTGCTGGCGGAGACCAACTATTGATGACAGATGGCTGGAAAGAAGATGGCAACATGGTGCGTCTGACATCATCAGATGGCCATGCTTTTTCTGCGGGTGAGGGGGATAATCTCAAAGGTATCACGCTGGTTACCAAGGCTGGGCATACTGTTTCGATGATTGATGATCCATCACCAAAAATTTCAGTAGTGGATAAAGGCGAACAATTAAAGATTGATCTGGATTGCGATGGTAAATCCATCACCATTGATAATGCAGATAGCGGATCAGTGAATATTCAGTGTACCAATGGTAAGATTGTTATTTCTGGAAAAACAGTGGAAATTAATGGGCAATCTGGTATTGATATGACATCTAATTCGCATATTAATATGTCTGCGGGGACGATCCAAATAAAAGGCGACCAAAAGGTTGAGATTGAAGGTGGGATGGAATTAAAAGCAAAAGCCGGGACCAGTTTTAAGGCGGAAAGTGGCGCGACGATGAGTATTGAAGGTGGGGCGACGACGAAAGTTCAAGGTGGTGCTTTGACTGAGGTTAAAGGGGCTTTGGTTAAGATTAACTAATTAATTTTTTGAATTAATTGACATGAATATGCTAAAGAATAAAATATAGTAGCGTGAATCAAGGTAAAGAATATGAGTGATCATGAATCCATTCAGGAATGTACAAATTCTAATACTATAACTCCAAGTAAATCTGGCAAAAAAAAAGCACGTCGTATGAAAGATTGCTCTGAGCTTCTTGAAAAAATAAAAGAACTTATCGACAAAGAAAAACAGAATCGTCTTGGCACGAAAGGCCTAAAACAACGATTTCGTGACTACAAAGGGGATGACACTGTACATGGATTAGAAATACAAAAACAACAAAGATGTCTTCAAGCATTTATTGAAGAATTCATTGATAGAGGATGTGGTGATCCTCCTAATGGCGCATATGAATGGGCTACAAAACCATTACCAGCGCCTTCAACAGACGTTGCAAAGAATGTCGCAAAGGCTACGATTGTAACAGGAGCTGCTATTGGAGCTAGCTATTTGATTTATAGGGCTATTCGTTTTCTACCTTCTTTAGCTCCACCTTTATGGCCAACAATTCCGCTTAACCTTGCGGTCCCATAGGAGATATTTATGAATATTCAAACATACGATCAGGAAAAATGGGGAGCTATGATAACTTTGTTAAGTTTGGATGTGGTTAGTCCCTTTTATGAGTATCTAGGTCTCAATATTGATAATGTAGAAGAATTTAAGACTTCGTTACGCAAAGATATTATTGAGAATAGAGAAGAATATGTAAAGAATCCGAATATTATACCAGACCTTAAAAAGCGCAATATGAAAAATCTAAACCTTATCGATGGAAACAGTCTTGGAATAATGATTGAGAACTGGTTTCAAAATAGCTTTGTATGGAATCCTGCGGATTTGGGAATATATGGCAAATGGAAAATATTGTTTTCAATTTCAATAAGAATGGATGAAAGATGGAAATCATTGGATCTACCAAAAAGAATCAGTGAACAAGCCAGAAAAAAATATGAGAAAGACGTTACTGACAAAACAGAACTGCATGCTTTAGCCGATCAAATAGATGAACAACCTCACACGAAATGGGATATTGAAATGTATTCCTTACATGGATTTGATGACTATAATAATGACCCATATAACTCTGTTCTTTTTATTATTGGATACAAGAGGATAAAAGCATATTTAAATTGGCTAGTATCTGTGTTTAACGATATTGAACTTAAACAATTTTTAAAAGCAGCAAATCATCTTCAAGCAAGTATTCCAGCGCTTAAACCTTTTGAAAATCTTTATATTCCAGAGGAGATTAAAGGTGCTAAAAATTCGTAAAGAAATTCTCGACTCATTTGATGATAAATATCGAAAAGGTTCAACAATAAATCATATTTGGAACAAAGTGAAGTTAACCTTTCCTGAACTATGTGTAAATATTGCTGATGAAGAAGGGATAAAGAGAACCAAAGAAGCAATGGAAGATGCGAAATCAATAAATATTATCGATAATCAGGATCTTCTTTTGTTTGTTGGTTTAGCGGTTTTACCCAAAAAAATTATTGAAGATCCATGGTTTTCAAGTGTGATAATACGAGTTTTAAATCAATTAGATAAGCCTGCCTCTGAACGTTTGGAATTTTTGTATAGACATGTTTTGAAAAAAGATAGTAACATATAATAAGTAAGGAATAATCGAAAAATAACATCACTATTTATTTTGCTTAACTGTTCATTCGTTTTTTGAACTAGGATTACACTGAAGAAGATTAATAAAATAAGATTTAATTTATGTTTTAATATCATTTTATTAATCTACTTCAGTGTAATCCTGGTTTTAAAAAAAAATGAATGAACGATTATGTAATAATTATTAAATGAGGAACTTATTTTTCATAGTTTCCTAGGAATGCTCGAATAATAAATTCCCCAATCCGACAGGTCAGAAAAGTCAGACATGTCTGACCTGCCTGACTTGTCCGGCTGACGCAAATGAGGATCTTATTTTTTTCGAGTATTCCTAAATGATTATAAATTTTTGGGTATATCGTAGTATAATAAAACAAATCTGGGGAAGGACTAATTTTTAGAAATGAAAGAGTGTTAGATACTAACCCTGGGTTAAAGATTAATCAGAATTTTAGATCAATAAAAGGAAGAATAATGAGCAAACCAGCCGCAAGACTAACAGATTTACACACCTGTCCAATGGTCACCCCCGGCGTCCCCCCGGTCCCTCATGTCGGCGGCCCAATCACCGGTCCAGGAATCCCCAATGTATTAATTGGCG
>Ga0272440_1002009_pt1 | contig 16167 bp, 9 predicted proteins | sample SSMMMBAug17_FD_192440 | JGI IMG/M metagenome (GOLD analysis project Ga0272440, IMG submission 192440) | Marine sediment archaeal communities from Little Sippewissett salt marsh, Falmouth, MA, United States - SSM-MMB-Aug17 | ecosystem: Environmental > Aquatic > Marine > Wetlands > Sediment ... | reverse complement strand
TACATATTCAGGGACTTCTTGAAATTCATAATTATCATAGTCTGTGTACATACTATTAGCAACGACGATGGTCTGCAAGCACCGATCGCATGTAGATAAATGATTCTCTATCAGGTGTCTTTGATTTTTTTCAAGACGACCTTCTATATAATCAGCCAATTTTTCTTCACCCGGACACATACTTTTCATAGTGTATCTCCATTTGGCATAATATTTGCTAGTAAAGGGATAATAGGAATTATCCTAATTTATAGCTCATTATTGTTTTTTTCATGACCGGTTTTTATGGAAAAAAACATTGATGAACGATTTTTTTATATCGTGTATAACCACCTGTTTTTTTTTGAGTTCAAGTGGTATTTCGTTATTTGATCAATTATTCGTTTTTCTGTGTTCTCATGATTAAAATGAATATTTTTAGTAAAATCAAAATGTAATAAAAATTTGAATCACATTACCACATCTTGGCAATCTATTTCAACATAAATTTAACGTTAATCAAATTTTTTTTTTGAATCTTATTTTATACATCTCAGAATTTCGTTAATTATTTTTCTGAATACCTATTATTTTTTTCCCCTCTAATTATATAGACACATTTTTTTTAAAATTCTTACACTAAAAATTTATTTTTTTTATTTCTTTTTCGTATTGATGTCATACATCAGTATATTTATTAGATTCTTTTAAAAAATAATTTGCTAGTAATCACGAAAAATAAGTTCCCTATCGGACAAGTCGGACAAGTCAGACAAGTCAGACAAGTCGGACTTGTCTGACTTATGCAAATTAGGAATTAATTTTTCGAACATCACTAAGAAATGCTCGAAAAATTAATTCCCCATTTATAATGTTTAAATGTTCATTCGTTTTTTGAACCCGGATTACACTGAAGAAGATGAATAAGATGAATTAAAAGTGTTTTTAATTCATCTTATTCATCTTCTTCAGTGTAATCCGGGTTCAAAATAAATGAATGAACAATTATTAAATGAGGAAGTTATTTTTCGAGTATTCCTATTCGAGTATTCCTAAGTGTTTTCGTAATAACGTTTTTGATAAGGTTAAAAATAAAAAAGAATTTTTACCCTATCTATATATATAGACACATTTTTTTCGAAATTCTTACACTAAAATTTATTTTTTAGTAATTTTTCTACCTGTTTTTTTAAACGTTCAAAGGATCGATATCGCAAAGTATGTGCATTATCTGTTGACATATGCATGATTCTGGCAACTTTCGGAACAGGTAAATCTTGCTCTACATGCAGTTTAAGAAATAATCGGTCTCTGGGGCTCAACATTTGAATACATTCTCTGATAAATCGTTTTCTTTCTTCTAATTCCATATATTCCAATGCACTCAATTCTTCGTATAAGACATCAGCAGCTTCCTCAATGGGAAGACGATATTCAACCCAATTTGCATCACCACTTTCTTCTCGCATTTTATTCAATACTGTTCGGCACGTGATTAATCGTACCCATGATGCCAACGAGCACCCATTTTGCCCTTTAAATTGTTGGAGCTTTCGGCACTTATTTTCCAACAACAAAACAAATACCGAATTGTGATGCTCCTTTAAATCTTCCTCTTCAAAAGGGACATTGCTTGAGGCAAAGGTTTGTTGCACGTATCGATATATCAATGGCGAATAAATGCGAATAAATTCTTCGAGCATTTGTGCATCGCCGGCCAAACACCCTTTGATTATTCGGCGATCTTCTTCAATTGTAAATCTCATTGGGTAATAACTCTATCGTTTATTGAGATCGGACGTTGCGTATGAACGATCATTAATTTTGATGTATTCTTTTCAACTTCTGTAATCCTTGCGAACCCGATTATTTCAGGCGCTTTATTTAAATGTGATGGGGCAAAAACAATAAGCCGGTTTTGTGCTTTTAATTGATTTTTACCCAGAGATATTTGAATATCATTGTCCGCAATGTGTTGAATCATTCCTCTCACAATGGGAAACTCATTGTGAATTCTTATGGATAAACTATCAACCATGCGAAAAATTGACTGTTTGTCTTTGGTATCACTGTATACATCCTTGACAGCAAGAATTTGAGTCGTCTCATTATCAACCAATCGAACAGCAACTTCAACGCCATATCTAGAATCAACATACTGACCTGTCAGGGTAAGATGCGCGATCTGAGATTCATTTGAATTGTTCAATAATTGTTTTTCGGTTTCACCCAATTTGGGAACAATGAAAAATCGGTTTCGTTCAACAAAAGACATATGTAACCTTTCCTGAAATTGATTGCGTGCATGTATAACTGTATCCGATGTTTTGAGAGGACTCATGGACACATGCAGTCGTGCATCAAGTCGGGATATTTCAGGAATGATACGATGAAAGGATATTTTTTTAATGAGTACTTGATTGCGTTCATTTTCAAGTATGATTTGAATGGTATTATCCCCCTCATTCAGTTCATAGGGGATATTAAAAAACACAAGCCGCGCTTGATTGATTGTTACTGGCTGATTATTGATTTTAAACGAGGTTAATGGTGTCTTGCTAGATATACATCCGGAAAGATAAATTTTTTCAGAATAAACAAGATTAGCCTTTTTCCATTCAGATAATATTAAACTGATCTCTTGGCTTTTTTGGCCCCATAAAACATTATCCTGAAACACTTCCCGACTGGCAATAAATGCTTTGCCAAATGTTTGGGTGGTTTCAACAATATCTAAAACTGCTTTCGTTTTATTTCCAGCCCGATCAATGGCGGTAAGTACAAGTTTTTCTTGATCCGGATCAATGTTTTGTTTTACGTGAAATGTGGTTTTTATTCCTGGCTTTAAGTCAATTTCTGTTTGATCCACAAACAGGTGGTTTTGGTCAGACTGGTCGGATACGATCCCTTCGATGACAAGCATATTATTGGCCAATTTTTCAAAGGCCACAATTTCTATCATCGGTCCTTGATGATCAACATGTATTTCAAATATGCGTTTCAAGGAACCGCCTAATAAGTTTTTAATTATAATAGGAATGTGATGGGTACCCTGTGTCAACATTATTTCAGTCTTAAAATGCACCTGCTGTGCAGATCCCTGAAAATCATAGGGACTCCCATTTATCTGAATATCATTAATAAACTGTTCATCACTGGCCATCCCTTGAATACAGATTCGTTCATCAGATGTCCAAATGGGTTCATTTTTTGGAAAATCAACAACAAGTAATGGTGTATTGACTGTTTTTACCTGCTTTTTTAATTGTTTTTTTCGCACTTCATCCAAATAATGATGTGCCTTTGATGATGATTCCTGAGATATGGATTTTTCAAATTCGCTTTGAGCAGCATCAAGGTCACCCAATAGATAATAAATCAGTCCCAACTCACGATGTGGAAAATAGTCTACAAAATGAAGGCCATATGTTCTGACCATGCGTTGATCCTGATCATTTTGCTGAAGTGCTGTCTGAAAGTCAGACATGGCAGCATCGAGACATTCACCCTCCAGGTATGAACGACCCCGCTCATAAAAATTCCACCAACGACTCCGAAATGCACCATCAACCAGGCCATATTGAGCATGGTCTTTGATACAAATTGGTCCAGGATGCTGAACTGCGCACGCAGTCAGTAAAAGGATAGTTACATTGATCCAAATGTATTGAATATTCTGCCTTATGTTTAAGATGTTTTTTATCATTTTCTTGACTTTATATATATTTTTGATGAATGCAGACACCCTTTGTAACCTGGATGGGTTGCAGTGATATTTACATTCAATGTTGTCACATCAGTTGGGGCCTCCGGGAGAATCAAAAAGTCAATGTTTCCCATAAAACAGGGAAGCCGTTCCCCGGGCCATCGGCCATTCCATTCAAACCAGGCAATCACTAAATATTGATCAGTCGTCGGGTCATCATCTAAATCTTCATCATCATCCTGAATTACCGGCGCTTTGAACATATTAAAAAATGCATTGGCCTTTTGAAACTCAAGCAAGTTGCTGTTAAAAAACAATCTGAATCCGAGTCCAAGCAGGGTGTTATCATTGCTCGTAACATCGTAATACAAAGAGATTGGAATTGTCTCTCCAGGCTCGGCGTACAGGGAAATCGGATCCAACCATAAATGTTGGCAATGACTTATTTGCGCCATGACTGAAGTCGTCTGAGCAAATATCATTATAAAAGCTATGCCAATAATTACATCGTTTTTCACAACCTTACTCTTCAAATGATGGGTTGGGTTTTATTTTTCTAATATATTCAATAATGTCGTCCGCATTACATCGTGTACAATTGGGCGTGATTAAATCATATACCAGTTCATAATCACGAAATCCAAACAAATATCGAACCAATAATAAACCATCAGCCAAAGCATTGACAATACCATCTCCATCAATATCAAAAAGATCATACATTCCTTTAATCAGTGGTTCGATTTGCTCTGCCTTGGTTCTCACTGCATATGGGCCAACCGCATTATCGATTAATGGCATATTACGAAATCCATACAAATATCCCATTACCAGTAAACCATCGGTCAACGCATCCTCAACACCATTACCATCAATATCTAAATTGCCACGTTGTGCCTGATATTGGGTACTATTGGAATAGAAATGATACGCAGTATCCAGAAAAAATGATGTAACACGAATATAGCTACTGTAATTTTCAGGCATATCCGTTTTGACAGAAAATGTCATGGTACATAGCTTTTGAGGTAACACGGTATCGGGCCATTGTCCATTTTCATCTTGCCATAAGAGAGCGATATAGCGATCCGTGTTGAGGTCGTTATCCTGGTCATTTTGATCTACTTTTATTTCTGGTTCTGTCACTTTAATTCCATTGCTCAACATAGATTGACTTGAAACCCACATCACGTCATTTGACGAAAAGTGCACAAAAAAGCCAATGCCTTTGCATTGTTTATTGTTGTTAGATACATTGTAAATCACTTCCAAATCAAAGTGACCGCCAGGAACAATTTTTAGATTATCAGGCCGAAGGTTCACAATCTGATAGGGTTGACGATCATCTGTTTCTGGATTGTAATTCAACTGATACGGATAGTTTGGTTCTTCAGGATGCTGCTGCATCATATATTCGTAATAGTTTGCATAGCCATCAGCATCTTTGTCATCCATTGCATCATTTAATAATGGATCCATTCCATATGTCAACTCCCAACCATCATCCATACCATCAGAATCAGAATCCGGCTCACAAGGACTGGTTTCGTCTGGATCAACAAACCCATCCTGATTCAGGTCTTCTTCACCATCGAGTAAGCCATCACCATCTGAATCGGGAATATTCACGTCTGTACATCCGGTATTTGCCTCCATACAGTCCGGTAAGCCATCGCTGTCTTTATCTTTAATTATAAATGTTGCCTCGATGGTCTGATCAGATCGCACATCAATAAAATTATGATTTAATACCTGCCCCCTCGATTCACCATTGATCCAGACATTATCGACTTCATAACAGCGATCAGCAAATATTTTAATAATTTGACTGCCATTATAATCTATATAAAAAGGTTCTGATGGTGATATATGGCCATGTTCACCAAAAATGGGTTCAATTTTAAATTTCTTTATGGCAAAATTGGCATATATATGTTTGTCTTTGTTCATAATTATACTGATATCGCCGATACCTGTAACATCCCCTGACCAACCTGTGAAAATAGAGCTTTCCGATGCAATGGTTGTCAACACAACGCCTGTATTGTAATCGTATGTATATGTCCCTTCCATTGGTTTGATCATGCCAGTGCCTGACCCTTTTTTTTCAAGTGTCAATGTCACCCGATCGATGGCATAAATAACTGTGATCATATGATTGGATGTGACATTATCAAATGTATATTCATTTATCTGTCCATAGGACTCCCCATCAATAAAGACAGATTCAATATGATAATGCGGATCTGCAATAAATTGAATCCTTTGAGAATCATTATGCGCAACACTTATCACATCTGATGGCGAAATGCTACCGGAGCCCTGGACCCTACATTCAATTGACCAGGATTGAAAGTTGATTGAGATCGAGGGCGCAAAAAATTGATGCGTTGTTGCATGCGAACTGGATGTGAAATGAATGGCGCTTTCAGTATTGAGATCAACATCCTCAGAGGTGGAAAAAGACATACCAAATAATGCATGGGGTAAAATTTTTCCAGACCAATTGCGGCTAATATCCATCCATGCTACCTGAATACATTTATCAGTTTTGGGGTCGTTATCCAGATTGGACACATCTTTTTTGGGCATCAAGTCTCGACCACTAAGCATATCATTGTCGTAAATATCTGTAAATCCTTTCCATTTGAGCATATTGGAATTATAGTGAATTCGAATACCCAAACCAGGCAAATATGGATTCTTATCGCTTGTGGAATAATTCATTTGCCAGAAAACATTCGCACCCGGTGCAATTCGGGTATCATTTAACTCGGTAAAAATCATTTGGTATTGATTACCTTCAGGGTAATAAGAAAAAGCACGATTTTGTTTTGTTATTTTTTCATACGGATTTTCAAGCGTTACTGCAACGGTTTTGGGCAAATGTTTGGGAGTTCGGCATACAATATGTGTATTTGAAATCGTAAGGGTTTCCGCTTCAATTTCACCAAAGAATACGCGACAATCAGCGTTAAAATAAAGGCCTTCAATATCCACTATTGTGTTTCCTTTTTCCGAACCATAGACGGGTGAAATTTTTTGAATATGAGGCTTTGGCATAAAAATATACCAGCAGGCGTTTGTGGCTTCCTGTTCAGTTTGCCAAACAGATGCAATTTTTCCCAAAACATGAACGCAATGCGCCCCTTCTGAAAGATTATATAATGCAATCGGTGAATCAATAGAGATTTCATCAGAATACGGCTTGTTGTCCAGGCTGTATTTATAGTGGGTAAGTCCTGTACCTGTTACCTGAATCTGAGCATAATTATCATGAATGGTTCCTTGTGGCGTACCAATCAGTTTTGCTTTTGGACAAATAACATTGATTCCCGAATTTTTCGTTTCCGCATCCATATGTTTAATATATATATCATATAATGAAACCTGGCTGAGTGTTAACTCACTGACAGAACAATAATCTCCAATTATTTGAAATGAAATTCGGGTCAACTGCAAACAGGAATCAATCACTTGCCACTCCTGGTTGTAGTCTGCTATATTGACAGAACCTGTAATATTGGCATCAGGAAGATTCCCATGCATGCCGCCTTCAATATTTATTATCTTTAAGACCTGTTTATCAAATAACAGGGTATAGGAATAGGAGCCTAACTCCCGGTCCGATTGTGAGATTCGAACATCCACATCAAAGGTGCTGCCAATATCAAATTCTTGCTCCTCAAATGAAAACATCATCAGAGGCAACTCTGCCCAAACAGTGCTGCAAAGAATTAATATGACGATAAAAATGGAATTAACGAACACTGGCATACAATATCGCGTGATTTTCATGGTCAACTCCCAAAATAGTTTGACATGAGTTGATACGCTCATCCCAATAGGTTCAAAGAATTTCAATTATAATACAAAAAAGAAATATATTGCTTTGGTCTGATGCAATTTTAGAAAAAAAAGAAAATCTGTAATAAAATAAAAAAAAAAGAGCAATTAAGAAAATATGTGATAATTCAACAAAGAAAAAGAACACTTATGTTAGATTTGTTTATTTTTTGAATTCCAACGTATTCAGTGAAATGGAAAAACCATTTCAAAAACATCCTTACATCTTTATCGGAAAAAAGGAAATTTTCTGAAAATGTGCCATGACATCATCAAGTCCAACGTTATTTTCGCCAGCTAAATTGCTGCAAGTAGCATTATCTATGCCTGAAAGAAATTGAAGACATTCTATTATATCAATTACACAAGAACAATTCATCTCTATATTTAAGTGATGTGCAATTCTTGATAACATCAAAATGTCCGCTTGATATTGATTTGTTTTCGCCTCTCCGATGGTTTCAATTAACTGGTCTATAAATAGATCTTTCTGATTGAAAAGAGTGCCAACCAGCGGCTTTATTTGTTCAACTGTATCCAGGTCAACAAGAGGCAGTTGATCCAGCTGTTTTTTCTGCATACGTTCAATGGCATTTTGTGTAATTTCAAACCCAATGACATCAATTGGCAGATCTGTATCTTTACCTATAAGTCCATAGACATATAGATCAAAAGGTAAATGTACACAATTCGACGTACCTTCAAAATGAATAAACAGAAGGCTTACCAAACCTTTTGGTAAATGCTTAAAAATCCCATTAACCTTTAAGAGGCCGTCTTTAACACTATGTATCGGTTCAGGAAGCAACTGACCATATGTGTTGCCAGAACTTAATGATTGAAATTGGAGAAGTTCCTGATTAAATGAAATGGCCAGATCATAAGATCCAAGGTATTCTGTCGCAACATCAACAAACACTTCAATTGTAAGTGAGGATTCCGGTGTATGATCCTCGACCATGTAAACGCTGACATTTCCAGCATGACTATATTCAGACATCCAGAACATTAAAGCGATTATAGCCAAAAAGCAATAAAATGGTTTGAAATAGTTTTGATGATCATCCATGTGCTGTCTACCTGTATTTGAACGTTTCAATGCAATTTGAAAATTAGATATTATTTATCCATATCAAACCATCTCAATTCTTTCAATCAAAATTTTATACAAATTCAAATTTTATCCAATGCTTATTGGGGATAAAAACGATTGCAAGTAACTGAATCATTATTTTATGAAAAATTGAGATTTTTTTTGCCCAACAAAATTATCATATTGCCCATATATGATTACAACCCTAAAAATTCCCAGTAACTTTAAGGGTAGAATATTTAAAATCTCAAATTCCAACATATTGATCCAGTTACCTGCAAAAATTTTTACCCCCTCTATATATAAAGACACATTTTTTTTGATTTTCTTACACTAAAAAATGAATTTTTTTGTTTTTTTCAAAAAATATTGTTTTTTCATATAATAATTATCTATTTTTTTTGGCACTTTCCTTGCATTTTTTGATGTCAAACAAAGAACAATAAACCTATCTCGAAAAAGGAATAATTGATATGTCTCAAAAAATAAAACGTAGATTCGCGAATTATTTAATTAATGAAAGAATGCAATTGACACTGACATTTCGCTTTCTCATTCTTTCACTTTTGTTTACCATTTTCATTGGCATGTTGATGTTTTTTGTAATCTGGCCTGTTGTACGTATTTATATTCCACCAGCTTTGGTATCTGTGATGCTTCAACAACTGATTTCCAAATTGTACTCAACAAGCTTTATTTTACTTATAATTATTGCCGGCTTTAGCATTGTTTTTACGCATAAAATTGCAGGACCCGTATATAATCTTGAAAAAACTTTGGAAAAATTAAATCAGGGAGAGGATGTCGGTTTGATCAGGCTCAGAGATGGTGATGAGTTACAGGAGCTTGCTACAAAAGTAAACCAGGTCATCGTGTGTATGAAACAATTCAATAACAAAAGTGAACAAAAAGAGATGTCGTAAGAATGACACAAAATCAATCAAGACGTGAATTAATGACATATTCGCAGACGTCAACATAAACTGTTTCTAAATTTAGATATGAAAAGGATCAAACACAACTTCATTCTGATAGCGCTGAGTGTATTTGGATTGTCACTGGTCTTCTTTCAAATTCGGCATGATGAAATCAATACCATTTATATTGCCATGGTGGGACCTTTATCTGGAGCAGATCACGCCACAGGCAAGTCTTTTTTAAAAGGGATCAATTTATACCTCGATAAAATCAACCGGCAAGGAGGCATAAATAATAAACGTATATTATTGGATATTTACGATGATCAAAACAATCCAGCCCTTGCAGAAAAACAGGCTCAGGCCATTAACAGAATGAATCGTAATGTTGCTGTAATTGGACATCATTACAGCACATGTTCCACAAAAGCGGGTAAAATATATCAAAAACATCAAATCCCTGCCATCACTCCAACATCAACAAATGTTTCTGTAACCAAAGATAATCCATGGTATTTTCGGACTGTTGTCAACGATAAACTTCAGACCCGATTTTTAGCCATGTATGCCAAAAACATTTTTCCCTATCGTACAAGTGTCAGTATAATTCATGAAAAAATGCAGTATGGGAACTATCTGGCGCGAGTTTTCAAACAATCTGCAAAAAAAATGAGGATCCGTGTCAAATATCAGTGGAGTTTTGACAATCATGCAAAGGATCTAGACAGGCAACTGGATAAAATTGTCCGCAAACTGAAAAAGAAAAAAAATGCTGGTATTGTATTCCTGGCGACACATGCCGCTGAGGGCGCCAAACTTCTTAGATTGATGAAAAAACATCATATTCAAAACCCAATTCTTGCACCAGATTCATTTACCTCAAAATCGTTTCGTCATGCCTTGTCAAATTTTCCAAAAGAACAACAAAACCCTGGATATTATACCAATGGCTTGTATGTCACAACTCCCATGATTATTGACATGCTCAATGAAAAAGGACAGTTGTTCAAACACGAATTTGAAAATACATATCATGAAGCCCCTGACTGGCATGCAGCTTTTGCATACGATACAATTGCTTTACTTGTGCATGCAATGAAAAATCCATCCTTCAAGGGTGATTCTAATCAATTACAAAATGATCGCAATGTCATTCGAAAATCTCTAACATCTCTGAACTCAATACATAATGCAATGAATGGTGTGACTGGTCTTGTCTATTTTGATGACCAGGGGGACTCTCAAAAATCTGTTTATACTGGCATTTATAAAAATCGCCAAATAATTTCAACTTTTACGCAATTCCAGATTGTACCGAATATTTATGAAGTGCCTGAGTATACAAAAAAAATAAAAAAAAAACATATCATCGAATTTGATGATCAATACATGTTTAAAATAAATACTGTGTATACTGGCATAGAAATTAAAAAAATATTTGATATTGACATGAAAAACATGACATATGGACTGGATTTTTATTTATGGTTTCGATACAAAGGCGATATTCATCCGGAACGAATTAGTTTTTTAAATGCTGCTGAATCAATTGAACTGGGCGCACCTGTGGACAAAGAATCTTCAAAAAATGTTTCTTATGAGGTCTATCATGTACGTGGACGATTCAAGGCTGATTTCATTCCTGATGCTTATGCATATGAAGAACGTCTGGTAGGCGTGAGTTTTTGCCATAACGAAAGAACGCGAAATAATTTAATCTATGTTGCTGATGTTCTTGGGATGCGCATTGAGAGCCGGTCTCGAATGGTAGAAAAGTTAAAAAAAGCAAAAATTCTGACCCCTGCATCTGGTTACACAATTAATGATTTCTGGGTTTTTCAAAACATTGCTGAAAAAGCCTCTTTGGGTGCACCCCGATATCTCAAAATTCAAGAGGGCAAAGTCAAGTTTTCGCAGTTTAATATGGGCATTCGAATTCGAAAAAACGAGCTGAGCCTGCGAAGCATGATTCGGTATGAATTTGTTGATCATTTGTTGGTATCCAATTTAATGATTTTTTTATTTGTCAGTGTTTTTTATCGCGGGGACCGGCTCAGGCGAAACTGTCGGTTGATCTGGTTTATTCAAATGATGACTGCTGTGACAGCTTTGATCTCATGTGAATCACTCACTGTGGATCGATTAATATATTATGTTGAGCCCTACCATGCAAAAATAATCAAGTATTTCTTTGATATATTATGGTGGCTGGTTCCCACTTTTTTCGTGGATCTGGCAATCAAGCGTTTTGTTTGGATACCTATTGAAGATAAAACAGATCGCGAAATACCGGATATTGTTGTGGGTTTTTTTTCATTCGTCATCTTTCTCTTATCCATGTGCGGAATTTTTGCATACGTCTTCAATCAAAAGATTACAAGCATTTTGGCTGCATCCGGCGTGGTTGCCATGATTATTGGGCTCGCCATTCAGATAAATATCTCCAATATCTTTTCAGGCATTGCATTGAATATGGAACGGCCGTTTTTAATTGGCGATTGGGTAAAAATTGGTGATATTGATGAAGGCCGTATCCTGGATATCACATGGCGTGCCACCCGAATACTTACGCGCGATAATTCAATTATTAGTGTGCCAAACAGTATGGCATCTGAATCCATTATCAGAAATTTTCATTATCCAGATAATATTTTTCGATACTGGATCAAAGTCGATATAGATCCCTCGCAACAGCCTGAAAATGTTGAAAAAATATTATTTGATGCCATACTGTCATCCCCTTATGTTTCATCAGATCCACCACCAGTTGTCAGTTTTAGCGGATTGAGCCATTGGTCGGCAGAATATACAATCTCTTTTTCATCTACTGATTATGGTGGCAAAATCAAAACACGTAACGCCGTCTGGAAGCGCGTGTGGAACCATCTTAAACGTGCTGGTATTTCACCTGTATTCCAGCGGGAGGATGTTCCAAACTTTAAGAATCAGGCCTTTATTACGCAAGCAGATGATGCCATTGCGTTTTTGAATGGCATCAATATATTTCATACCCTGACCAATGAAAGCAAACGTATGCTGGCCAAGAAAATGATCAAGAAAACATACCATCCAGGAGATGTCATCATTCGACAGGATGATCGTGGAAAATCGGTATTTATCATAATTGAAGGCGCTGTATGTGTCAGGATTCAATTAATAAATGGACCGGAAATCGAAGTAGGCCGTTTGGGTGCAGGAGATTTTTTTGGCGAATTGGCCTTGATCACCGGTGGTCCTCGAAAAGCGTCCATTATCGCCAGGACGAAAACCTTAGTGTATGAAATCCCCCAAACAACGTTTCAATCTATTCTTCAGGAAGAACCTGATGTAAATCAAAAATTTCGAGAAAAAATATATTGCCAACCACGTATGGAAGTCCCCAAAGATCCTGAAATAAATAAAAAAGAAAAAAAGGGCATATATTCTCAAATGATGTCTGGTATAAAGCATATGCTGGGCAACTCAGATAGTGAATGAATACCCACTCAATAATAAATCTTTCTAAATCAATCAAATTTTTTCAGACAAATCTATTTTAACCTACTATAATTAATTACAAAAAATATTTATTATATAATTGTTAGTTTTTACTTGACATTATATACTGGCTTTTGATAAATGAATAGTCATTCATTCATTATTTTCAAGACATTAATTTTAATGAATTTAATGGCAACCTGAAAGAAATGGTTTTTGCCTGAAAAAACAAGAGATCAATGAATAACAATTCAAAAAATAAAGAAAAATACCATCGTATTTTGGATGCCGCAGTAAGTATATTTGCGGATCAAGGTTTTCATAATTCGACCATATCGCAGATTGCACGTGAAGCAGGAGTTGCTGATGGTACGATATATCTTTATTTTAAGAACAAACAGGATATTTTGTCTCAGTTTTTTACCTATAAAACGCGACTGGTATTTAATAATTTCAAACAGGCTGTTGACAAAGAAAAAAATGCAATTGATAAGCTCAGATGTTTAATTCGGATACATTTTCAAGAATTTCAGCGCGATCGAAAAATGGCAGAAGTGTATCGAATGGAAACCCGACAGAGTCACCAGCTAATGGAAGCGCATATTAAAGAAATGACCAAAATGTATTTGGATTTGATTGCATCCATTGTTGAACAGGGTCAGGAGGAAGCCACCTTGCGGCAGGATTTATTTATGGCCCTTGTGAAACGTTTTATTCTGGGTGCTGTTGAAGAAGTAATCAATGTTTGGGTAATATCAGGCGGGAAATATGATCTGGTGTCTCAGGCTGATCCACTGGTGGATTTATTTCTGAAAGGTATTGGGGAAAATGGATTGAGTTAATCAGGAGGAAAATGACTCGTGTACGACACATAAGAATTTCCTCTGAAAAAATATATATTGTTAACAATAATTTGCGGTTCGCTGACCGCTTGAAAAAAAACAAATAAATTTCCACATACATACCTTCAAAGTATGTGAGAACAAGAAAGGAAAAAAAATGGCACAGTTAATTGCGGATCGAAAAGATGTAGATTTCGTTCTCCACGAACAATTAAATGTTGGAGAACTGAGCAAACACGAAAAGTTTGCAGAATTCAACAAAAAAACAGTTGACCTGGTTATTACAGAGGCGCGAAATTTAGCGGTCAAAGAAATATTGCCAACACAAAAAATTGGTGATGAACAAGGCTGCAAATTCGACGCAGGCAATGTAACAACTCCTGAGGAGTTTCATCGGGCATATGAAATATTCTGTGAAGGCGAATGGCTCGCCATGACAGAAGACCCCGACTGGGGGGGGCAGGGAATGCCGAGATCTGTTGCTCTGGCAGCCAGCGATTATTTCAATGGGGCCAATTATGCATTTATGATGTATCCCGGACTGACCCATGGTGCTGGCAAATTGGTTGAAGCTTTTGGCACTGATGAACAAAAGAATATATATTTAAAAAAAATGTTTTCCGGAGAATGGTCAGGCACCATGCTTCTGACAGAACCGGAAGCTGGTTCTGATGTTGGTGCATTGACAACTTCAGCCAAAAAGAATGATGATGGCACCTATTCTATTACCGGAAACAAGATCTTCATATCATCAGGTGAACACGACTTAACCGAGAATATTATTCATCCGGTTCTGGCCAGAATCGAAGGTGCTCCTGCCGGTACCAAAGGAATTTCATTATTTTTGGTTCCAAAGTATCGGGTGAAGCCTGATGGCAGCCTGGGAGAATTCAACGATGTTATTTGTACAGGTATCGAGGAAAAAATGGGTATCCATGGCAACTCAACCTGTTCATTGACCCTTGGTGGAAAAGGTAATTGTATCGGTACCCTTTTGGGAGAAGAGAACAAAGGCATGCGCGCTATGTTTCTCATGATGAATGAAGCCCGTGCACTGGTTGGACAACAGGGCTTTGGCTGTGCAACATCTTCTTACATGTATGCCCTTGATTATGCACGTCAACGTATTCAAGGCAAAAACCTGCTCCAAATGATGGATAAGGATGCGCCATCTGTGCCCATTATCAATCACCCGGATGTTCGGCGCATGTTGTTGACCATGAAAGCTTATGTTGAAGGTATGCGCAGTCTCATTTATTATCATGGATATTGCCATGATCGTTCTGAAACTACCGACTCAGACGAAGAAAAATCAAAGTATTTGGGATTGATAGAGTTGCTGACCCCTATTGTCAAAGGCTATGTTACTGATAGATCTTTAGATGTTACTAATTTAGGCATTCAGGTCTATGGCGGATATGGATTTATCAAAGAATACCCAGTGGAACAACTTATGCGTGACTGCCGAATTACCATGATTTATGAAGGAACCAATGGTATTCAAGCCATGGACCTTCTCGGCAGAAAACTGGGCATGAACAAAGGTAAGCCATTGATGGACCTGATGGGCGAAATCCAGAAAGTTATTGCTGAGGCGAAAGAAAATGAGTCTCTGAAAGATATTGCTGTAACCGTTGAAAATGCGCTAAATAAAATAGGTAAAGTGGCCATGCACATGGGGGCTACTGCAATGAGCGATAAAGTGTTGCACGCCTTTGCATATGCGCACCCATTTATGGAAGCATGCGGTGATGTCGTTATGGCCTGGATGCTATTATGGAGAGCGAATGTGGCATCCAAAAAGTTACAAAAGAAATCTAAGCTGAAAGCTTATTACGAAGGTCAGATCAAAAATATTGATTTCTTTGCAAGCTCTATCCTGCCAATATCATTAGGAAAAATGGATGCAATCATGAATACCAATACCAGTATTGTCGATATTGCAGACGATTCTTTTGGTGGATAAGAACCGAATCTTTTAACATTTCTTTTCATATCGCACCCGAACAAAATTGTTGTTCGGGTGCAACTTTTCAAAAAAAAATTAATAATTTTCTTGAATATCGAAAGAACCTGTGATATTCCAGTTTATTAAATATTTCTAAATAGTTTTGAGTTTGTTGTGAATCAGTTTCCCCTTTCAAGAACAAAAAAATTAAAATATAAATAAATTTGATAAGAAATTTATTTTTTTAAGATCAATTATATTCGCCATATAATTAGGAGGAAAAATGAAGTCTCTATCACTATCCAACATGGGGATACAATCAAAAACGATTGTCCTGGTTATTATTATTACATCCATCG
>Ga0272440_1002008_pt1 | contig 16177 bp, 4 predicted proteins | sample SSMMMBAug17_FD_192440 | JGI IMG/M metagenome (GOLD analysis project Ga0272440, IMG submission 192440) | Marine sediment archaeal communities from Little Sippewissett salt marsh, Falmouth, MA, United States - SSM-MMB-Aug17 | ecosystem: Environmental > Aquatic > Marine > Wetlands > Sediment ... | reverse complement strand
GACGATTGATTCTTTGATATTGACCAGAACCTGATATAGAAGCGGAAACATCGCTGGTAATTCTTTGTTGGGTGGATCTGTCAATAATTCGTCCACGAATCCAGCCTTCTGAGGCATTACCATCCCTTAACATAAATTGATTGGTTCCTGATTCACGAATGGCGCCATATTGATCGATTGCCAGAATTTTCCAATAGATGGCTTTCGCATTCCATTTGGTTGTATCCAGTGATAATGGATATAGATAAAAATCATCGTTTATGTCTTCAATTCGGGTTGTATGGGTATATGAAAACAAAGGGGCATCTGTTGAAAGCATAATTGTATAGGAAATTCTGTCATTGTCTGTATCAATGCTTTCTTCCCAATTTAGAAAAACCAGATAGTTGTCTTTACTTTCAGATAGGGTTGGCACAACAGTAGTTTTATCTTCTGGAAGCAGAATTGAAAAATTTTCTGGTGGCAGATTGTTTGTTTTATTCTTGTACACCTTTGTTTCCATAACTGGGGATATTTCGTCTGTTTCATCATCTTTTGCAAAAAACAGGACTTGATAGCTGCCTGGATCGGTAAAAATGTCTTCATTCTGCCAAAGGAGGTTTTTGCATTCATAGCGACTGGTGTTTGAATTGTATTTACATACTATTTTGGGAAGGTCCATTTCCTTTTGTCCGGTTTCACTTCCTTCTATCTGGTATGCAGGTTGTTTAATTTCAATCCATAAAGTTCTTAAACGATTGTCATCACTGACTGTTGCCCATAAATCATCGGTTGTATTTTGATTTGTTGACAGGAATATGGCATCAGAAACACTGGTAATATATACATTCCCTGCATTTGGTGTCATCGTATTCACACCAATGAACAGTTGATCACTAAAATCGCCATCATTACCACTATCCAGATCAAGAATTTCATTACTGCCAATCCCATCAAAGTTGTCATCTAATAGTGGATGCTGATCTGAAATATCATAAAAAGGCGCATTCACAGATTTATGCGCATTGGCGGTAAATATTTCAGTGAGTGAAACAGCCCGAATAAAACTTTCTTTGACTGATTTACCCAATCCGACGCCTTTAAAGAATTCTGAAACAAAGTATTCACCTTCTCTAATGTTATCAATATCCATAGGGCCCTTAAATGAATATTCATTGGGTCCGGCACTGGTAATAATCACCCGATTTTGTCCAGACAGATTATCAATAAATGAACCTGAAAAACAAAAGCCTAGCACAAAAATGATTTCCTGATTTCTGGCCTGGCCTGTCAGGTTTTCCTGAAGTGTATCAGTCCATTCAGCAAGATCTTTTGACAATATTTCATCCGGATGAATAAAAAACTTATCTTTTATGCCATGATCAATCATTATAATATACAAATTGGCTGCTTTATCATTCATTTTTTGGGCGGCCCATTGGGTTACAGCATTCTTGATTTCTGTTTTTGATGGGATATCGTCAACAATAATATCTTCATCAGACTGATTGACTGTGTAATTGAAGTATTTGATATCTTCATCCAAAAGGCCCTTTAGCTTTAATTGTCTATAAACAGCATTACAGGTTTTATTATGCGATTGAAGACCTTCTTCATTTGCAAATCTGCCCTGAACAATAATCGCATATCCGGCTGTTTCAACAACTCTGATTGGAATTTGTTGGGAAATTGAAGATTGATATCTGCTATCTTCATTAAAACGTGCTTGAATTAACCAATCTCCAAGTGATTTAATATTGTTATAATTTTCAAGAACAAAATGACCAAATTTATCATGCGTCGTAACCTCCTTTATCTCTAAAACACCAGGACCTGAGATAACGATATTGATTGGGATATTTGAATAATCATCACACTCAATTGTTGGTGTAAATTTTCCGCTGATTGAGATCTGGTCATCAATTTTGACATCTTGTGATGTCACATCAAGCGTAATTCTGCTTTCTCCTTTTAAAATGGTTAAAGATTGTTCTTCACTTATTGCACCTTCAAATGTGTTATTGCCATCCCACCAGGTTTGAACAATCCAATCACCAGCGCTTTGAATATCATGACAATCCAATTGAAGAGAAAATTCACCTGCGTCATTTGATTGTGTTGGTTTTGAGACAATCCATTGATCACTGTTATTTTGTTTTAACCTTATTCCAACGTTACTGGCTATTTCTCCGGGTTCAGGAGTTATCTTGCCTGAAATAATGATGGCTTCTCCGATGGATATTGTTTTTTGGGATAGATTACATGTTATGTTTGATGGGGTGATGATGTCGTAGCCAAAAGTTGATGTGTATTGAAAGACACACGGGCTATTAAAAAAAAAACGGTCACACTTAGAAAGACAATCATTATCATAACCAACATTATTGACAAAGCATGCATCCATACAATCAGAATTATCATAATAAACAGAAATTTCATATACAGTATTTGGTTTCCATATTACATTTATTGTATCCATTTCCCATGTATCATTGACTGTAATTTCAAAAAAGCTGCCATTTTCATCCCATCTATATTCTGAGGTTAAATACTTTTTGTGTTTAGTATCATAAATCTTTAAATTTATTTTTTGTATTATGTTCGAAGAATCCAGAACAGTACCACGTATAAATAATAAACCATTTTCAGATGATATATTTGCACCACTTTCTGGAAAGTCAATTGTAAAAGGATGAACTTTGAATATAAAATTTTTATGAGACAAGTTTGATTCATCTTTTGCTATAATTGTAATTTCTGAAGAGCCCCATCTATTTATTGCAGGAGATAATGTTAAATGCTTTTTTCCATTCATCTCGTTTAAAACAATGTTTTCAACTGGAACAAGCTCAGTATTACTAGATTCAAAAGAAATTGTGAAATCAGTTAGCATTGAAGAACCTGCTTTTGTTATAGAAAAACTTATCGGATCACTAACATGATTTATCGCTATAGTTTGGTTTGGAATATCTGAAATATTTATATTGGAACCAATGCAAAATGGACCATAATGCAATGGATTACTCAAGTTACCTGCTGTATCTACTGCAGATATGTGAACATAATGATTGATAGCGCTACTCAAAGAAAGGCTTGTGGTATTTCTTACTCTCGTAATAGAATTTTTTTCAGGAGTTGATGTTGGATTTGTATTCCATAATATAGCGTAACCTTCGATACCATCCAATTCATTTTCCGGCACTTCCCATGACAAGTCAATCGTATTATCATCAGTACATAATTTCAGTTCATGAGATGCTTCGATAACTGTAGGAGTTGAAGGAGGGGTTGTATCAATACAATATGGCCCTTGATGTATTGTATCACTCCATTGATAATAATTATCTAAATATCCGATTAAATATCTTATATGTAGATAGTACTGCCCATCTTCTTGAATAGGGTATACTGTGCTTGTGTATGAAAGATTTACATCTGGTTCTGGAATTGTTTGGGAGGAATGATCTAGAAGAAACGAGTAACCAACAATATTGTTTTTAGGAAATATCCAAGATAGTTCTAGGGTATTATTGTTGTTACACTCTTGGATGTTATGACTTGATAATATAACAAATTCATGGTGCTCAGATGCACCCATATCATATCCATGACCTTGTGGACGTTTAATATTTTGAATATCGGCTAGGGTACCTTCGTTAGAGCCAGTGTCTATACATGGAGATCCTTTAGCAAGTTGATAGAAAAGACTATCTTCGATAAAAATGGGATCGTTATCAATATTACCTTCACCATCAAAACCACCTTGTATATTTGAAAAAGAAACTGTTGCACTAGGATCAATAGTAGGATGATATCCTAAATTTCCCCAGACAATGCAATTTATAAGTGTGCAAACTCCTGTCTCTCCCCTCACTACCCATCCTTGATTTGCTTTATTTTTTGAAAATGTACAATTAATAATTAAGGAATTGAATCCTTCTGAAAAATTCCAAAAAGAGATTCCAGAACCATAAAGTCGAGCAGTATTTCCTACAAAAACACAGTTAAGGATTTTTGAATTTGAATCGGATAAGTAGATTGCTCCCCCTGTGTACTCAGCTTCATTGTTTATGAAAATACAATCTTTTATAGTAGGTGATGAGTTAAAACAAAGCACAGCTCCTCCTTGGACATGAGAACCATTTGCTATTGTAAAACCTAATAGAACGGAATCTTCTAATTCACCACTATGAAAAAAGACAAAACCTCTTCCGTTTCCATCACAATCAATGACACAATGTTCAGGGCCATTTTCAGATTTGACAGTGATGGCTTTTCCCAGAAAACTTATGTCTTTGTTCCCCACGTCAGTGTAAGTTCCATCAGCAACTTCAACAATATCTCCATCAACCGCTGAGTCTATAGCTTTCTGAATTGTTGTGTAGTCACCTGGAACACGAATTATTGAAGCATAAGATATTTTTATTTCAACTAGAATCATTTTAAACAAAACGATGAAACTCAACATAATTATTAGATTAAATCTTTTTTTCATAGTTTTTCCTTTTCATAGATATTGGTTATATGATTCCTTTTGTAGTATCATGAATGATCAGATGATTACTGCATGATATAAATCACCTGCTAATCCAATCGTTTGATCGTTATTGATACCTTCAAACAATTTATTTGAGAATCTTGTCTCTAAGGAATCAGACATGACCTGTAAAATCTTACCAAACAAAATTTCATCAGCTTATTTCCTTTAAAACCCTGATTCTACTGCCAACAAAAACCAAAACATACGCTTTTAAATTTTTCAAGCGTTTAATTTCATCAAACGCCAGATATTCCAGAACCTGTTCAACTGCTTTTTCTTCCTGCGTTTTTACAGCTTTTTCTCCTGCCTTGCTTAAATACTTTAACTCAAAAAGAAACTGGTACTTTGGAAAAAATGGTGGTCGATGAAGAAAGAGTACATCCGGGTATTTTTTTTCAATTTCAGGCTCAGATTTAATAAAATACAGTTTGGACAGGGAGGCAAAACCGACAAACAGCGCTTTGATATATTTTTCATCAAACTTTTTAAAATCCTGGTTGGACAGGCTTTTGAGTGCGTTTTCCACCAATCGAATAAAGGGTTCTATTGAATTATGTTGCGCCAGTCCTCTGATTGCAGATTTGACATCAGCAGTTTCAAATGCCAGGTTTTGTTCTGATTTAATAAAATCAATAAAAAATGCGCGATAAAGTGATTTGATCACATAATTGGGAATCGAGAAAACAAGCGCATCCAGATCATCATCTTGAATGCTGATCAAGCCCAGATAAAACAATAAACTCACAAAATCATCGCGATCAAAATCTCTTTCAAAGCTGTACTGAGGTGTTAATGTTGCGGTTGTTTCTCCGGTTGTCATCAGCTCATCAAGGACCTGGCTGTTACGAAAGGGCTCCTGAAGTGCGAATAATTTCCTTATTTTTCCATAATCACTTGAAATATTGGTATCAACAAGATCATCAGGCGGTATGGCGTTTGATTGGTATTCATTCAAATAGTATAAGACCATATCAGGATTATACATACGTTCGGTAGCACGACGTGAAAAAAGATAACCATTATACATTTTTTTGATATCTTCTAGTACTTCTGTACTATTCTGCTGGGGTAGGGTTAATTCAATCAACCGCTCAACTTCTTTCTCAGTAAATCCTGACAATTCATTGAGATGTTGTTGTGTTGAAAAATCCTTGGCAATATTAAAACCACTGGTCATACTATCTAAAGTAATGGGGGTCACACCGGTTCCAAAAAAGTATTCAACAATACCATCAGCCGTGGCTGCTTTAATTGTTTCATAGAATTTTCGGACAAAACCATTCCTACTGACAAATGTTTTGAATCCTTTAAAATTAAAGGCCAGAATTTCATTGGCAAAATGGTCATATTCATCAATCATGACGTATATATTACATTTGGAATATGCACTGAACAATTCCATCAACATTTTGCTGGGAGATTTTTCTGAAAGAATTTCCCGAACTTTTGTTTCATTAATTATCGGGTATGTCCGGATAAAATTTTCAATACATATTTTTACATTTTTCAGAAATCCCTGAAATGTGCTATCGGTGCTGGTAGTATCAATCCTTGAAAATTCGAAAAACAATACATGGTATTTGTTTGCTCTTGGTGTTGGATGGTGACCAATGTAATAATTTCCAAACAATTGATCAAAATCATCTTTATGCTCCAATCCATAATAATAACGTAATTGAGAAACAAAAAGACTTTTCCCAAAACGCCTGGGGCGTAAGAAAAAAATGTATGGTTCAGAATCTTCTTCAATTTGTTCAATGTACTTCGTTTTATCAACAAAATAATATCCATCTCGAACCAATCTTTTAAAATTACTGATGCCATAAGGCAATTTTATTTTTTTAGAATTCATGGTATTCCTTTATTTATTAACCAGAACTTTCTCTTTATTTCATAATGAAAAGCGTCTCTCAAGCACTTTTTTTTCAAATATGGAGCATACCGCTTATATTAATGATTAGATAATTGCTGCATAATGTTAATAGCCTCAGCCAATCCAATCTCTTGATCGTCATTGATATCTTCTATCAATTCACTTAAAGATGTTTGGATTGAGTAATCTGCCATAATTTGTAATACTAAAATGATGCGATCAACATTGACTTCCCGCTCTAGTTCAAACAATTCGTTTTTCATGATACCTTCAGTAATATGAATGGTCGACTTAATTGGTCGATATCCTTTTGCATTAATTTCAATCTCATAAGTTCCAAGTTTAAGTGATATATTGAATTCTCCGCGACGATTGATTCTTTGATATTGACCAGAACCTGATATAGAAGCGGAAACATCGCTGGTAATTCTTTGTTGGGTGGATCTGTCAATAATTCGTCCACGAATCCAGCCTTCTGAGGCATTACCATCCCTCACCATAAATCTATTGGTTCCTGATTCACGAATGGCCCCATATTGATCGAATGCCAGAACTTTCCAATAGATGGCTTTCGCATTCCATTTGGTTGTATCCAGTGATAATGGATATAGATAAAAATCATCGTTTATGTCTTCAATTCGGTTTGTATGGGTATATGAAAACAAAGGATCTTCTTGAGAAATCATCAATGTATAGGAAATTTTGTCTTCATCTGGATCAATGCTTTCTTCCCAGGTAAGAAATATCAGATAGTTGTCTTTACTTTCAGATAGGGTTGGCACAACAGTAGTATTATCTTCTGGAAGCAGAATTGAAAAATTTTCTGGTGGCAGATTGTTTGTTTTATTCTTGTACACCTTTGTTTCCATAACCGGGGATATTTCATCTGTTTCATCATCTTTTGCAAAAAACAGGACTTGATAAATACCTGGATCGGTACACAGTTTTTTTTCCTGCCAAAGGAGATTGCCGCACTCGTAGCGTTTGGTGTTTGAATTGTATTTATTACAAACTATTTTCGGAAGATTCATTTCCTTTTGTCCGGTTTCGCTGCCTTCTATTTGGTAAACAGGTTGTTTGACTTCAATCCATAGAGTTTTCAAGCGGGTGTCATCACTGACACGTGCCCATAATTCATCGGTTGTCTGTTGATCATTTGTCAGGTAAATCGCATCAGAGACACTGGTAATATATACATTTCCTGAATTTGGCGTACTGGTATTTACACCAATATACAGGTGATCACTCAGGTTTCCATCAGTATTTCCATCAAGATCAAAAATTTCATTACTGCCAATGCCATCAGAGTTATCATCTAATAATGGATGTTGATCGGATATATCATAATAAGGGGCATTCACAAATTTATGTGCATTGGCAGTAAAAATTTCTGTAAGTGAAACAGCCTTTATAAAGCTTTGCTTGACTGACTTACCAAGTGCCACTTCTTTAAAAAATTCCGATACAAAATATTCTCCTTCTCGAATGTTATCAATATCCATCGGCCCTTTGAAAGAATATTCATTGGGACCGGCACTTGTAATAATCACGCGGTTTGGTCCAGACAAATCATCAATAAAGGAACCTGAAAAACAAAAGCCTAAAACAAAAATGATTTCTTGATTTCTGGATTGACCCATAAGATTTTCCTGAAGCGTATCCGTCCATTCAGACAGGTCGCTGGACAAGATTTCATCCGGATGAATAAAAAACTTATCTTTTATACCATGATCAATCATGATGATATACAAATTTGCCGCTTTATCATTCATTTTTTGGGCGGCCCATTGGGTGACAGCTTCCCTGATCGCAGTTTTTGAGGGGATATCGTCAACAGCAACTTCTTCATCAAACTGATTGATTGTGTAATTAAAGTATTTGATATCATCATCCAAAAGACCTTTTAGTTTTAAATTTCTGTAGACAGCATTACAGGTTTTATTGTGAGAAAGAATGCCTTCTTCATTTCCAAATTTTCCTTGAACGATGATCGCATAACCGGCAGTTTCAACAACTTTCATAGGGATTTGTTCGGAAGTTGAAGACTGATATCTGTTATCTTCGTTAAAACTCGCTTTAATTATCCAATCTCCAAGTGATGTAAAACTGTTATAATTTTCAAGAACAAAATGACCAAACTTGTCATGCGTCGAAACCTGCTGTATGTCCAAAACACCAGAACCTGAGATAATGATATTGATGGGTATATTCGAATAATCGCCACATTCAGGAATTGGTGTAAATTTTCCGCTGATTGAGACCTGGTCATGCAGTTTGATATCTTGTGAGGTTACATCCAGTGTGATTCGGGTTGATCCTTTTACAATGGTTAAAGACTGTTCTTCACTTTCTGCACCTCTATAAACATCATTACCTGCCCAGCTCGTTTGAACAACCCATTTACCAGCAGTATGAATAACATCACAATCCAGTTTATAGGAGAATTCCCCAAAATCGTTGGATAGTGTGGTTTTAGATATTGTCCATTTATCACTTTTTAATTCTTTTATCTTTATTCCAACGAAACTTCCTATTTCTCCATGTGCAGGAGTAATGATACCTGAAATTATAATCGATTTACCAAGTGGTATTGTTTTTTGGGACAGATGACATGATATATTTGATGGTATGGAAACACGCAATTTTTCCATAATGACGACGCGACCACTGCGTGAATTCGCAATGTATAATTCAGCAGCATCTTTAGAAACTGCAACACTTTCAGCACCATCATAGCCAGCAGAAAATATTTCTTCTGGCATAAGCTGTTGATTGGTTTCAGTATCTATAATTGTAACAATACTGGCTGTCTCACTGTTATTGATAACATACAAAACATCTTCAACCAGAGCCAGAGCCTTTGGATTATTGGATGTGTCTGGTGGATAACGCATTGTGATTTCATCAAAAGTCAAGTCCGATGGTGTAATTGCATAGATATTGCTGTTAATCGTTTCAACAGAAACATATACGTGTTGGTTGTCATTTGTTGCAATCATATCAGATATACCTTTAGAAAGTTGAAATGTGTGGACAACTGTGTTTTTTGTGGGTGATTGATTATCTATATCAATAATAAAGACCTTGCCAGTGTCCCAACATCCAACAAAGAGTCTATCGTTGGCAATAACTATCCCCTTTGGAATAATAACCTGAGGTAAAGGGACAACAACTGAAATCCAGTTCCATTTTAAATCAATCACCGCAACCACTGGGTGGTCATACTGATAATTATCATCATGAAATGAATTAGAGAACACATAAATCATCTGGTTGTCAGGGGAAACAAACATATTTTCTGGATAGCCGCCCACATAAATATCTTTTTTTGGATTAATGTCAATGCTGATTTCTTCTTGTGGGTTAGTATTTGTTGTATCATAAATAAACAACCGCCCCTGGGAAGTATCCAACACATAAAGGTCCTTATTGGACGAATTAAACGCAAGCTTTGTTGGTTCAGGTTGTGCGTTCATTCCTGGCAAGATCAGTATGTTCTCTATATTAAAAATGGGATGTTGTGTTGATATATCCACAAAAGCCACCAGACTGTTATCCGGACAGGATACGTAGGCAGTGTTGCCATCTGGATGAATGACAATATCCTTAATATTGTCTGTGATAGAGATGTGTTTCAGTCCGCGCGTTAATGCAAATGCTGTGGGAAGCATTTGAAAAATAATTAGAATAAAAAATAAGATGATTTTCTTCATAACGTCTCCTTTTTATAATGCTTTTTATGATATATATTATTATCCAATCACAATGTTTATTCACCCAAATATTGCATCAAATGAACCGCATCAGCAAGACCAATTCCCTCAGATGCGTTCATCCCACACAATGATTGCAAAACAATGATCATATCTTCAAGACTAACCAAACCATCCTGATTAAAATCTATATTGCGTCCAATATTCATGGCCCGAACAATCATTTGAACAGGTTCTGAAACTTCGTTGGACCGGTTTTTTGCATAAAAAATGACAGTATAATTGCCATCGTATGAAAAACCTTCCACATCTCCTGAATACTCAGTTCCCTGGTCGTGGTGCAGTTGGGTTTCCGGAAAACTGATGGTTCCTGTGCCTGATGAAATTTTGGCAACTGGTGGAATCACTTGTGCCCAAACCTTTGTGATATTTTCAGCCGCGCTGTTGATAATCAATCGTTTTGTATGATGCAATGTTTGAATAAATGTTCCTGAATAACAATATTCCAGAATGATGACCACTGAACAACTGGTATTTTCCTGAAGGTCATTCAAAGCGGTGTACAACTGCTCACCTAAAAGAATCAAGCTGCCATATGGCATCAGCAACTTAAAAATTCAGGTTTAAGAACAATAATGAATTATAAATTCGCCTTCATAATATGGGCGAGTTGACTTTTAAACTTATAAACAAAGTCAACAGGATTTTTAAAGTTTTCATATAATTGCTCTTTTTCTTCAATTGTCTCAATTAAATCCAACACTTTATTATAGTTTTTAAAACCGGCTCTGTCATGCGTTGAAATAGAAATATTTTTAACGTAAACAAACAAGTACTTAGGACAATGTCCCTTTTTTAAATGCTCCCAGGCCAGTTTGAATTCTTCCTGAGTAAAATTACCAACCTTACTACCAATCACGACAACAACCACATCACATTCAAGCATTTTTTCGTTAAAGTAATCCTGTATAAGTTCTCCTTGGAAAGAATGTAATAAATCTTCCCAAATGACTAATTCAAGATACCAGCCCTGCTTGATTAATTGATTGTTCTCTTTTTGAATCAATAGGGCCATTTCCTGACGTTCCTGCGAGAGTTCCTTTGATGAATCTAAAAATATCTTGATTGTTTTGATTGTATTCTGCAATGATTTTGGAATTTCAACAGGCTTTGGTTTTGGCATCTCAACATCCCAGTCATCAATTTTTCGTTGATCTGTGTCAAAATGAATGGCAAATTTATGAAGATCCGGCGATAGCGTAATATTTGTACTGATTTGCTTCAGCAATTCATTTACTGAATACTGACAACTGAAATTGATGGCAACTTGTTGATCATGCTCATCAATAAGTATCATCATCTTATCATTTTTATTGATGATGCGACTGGATGGGCAGGCACTGTTGATCATCATATAAAAAAAATGATGAAAAAATTGGCTGTCATGGCTTTCCAGTCGGGGAATACGTTCAAAAACAGTTTGCATAGTGTTTACCGCAGACTGAAAACGTTGTTGCATTAAATCTTGTAGTATCAGTAAATAATTAGAGTTATGGTGTTTTAGCTGAGCAAAATGAATCATCAACAATTCCAGAAATGCTTCTTTGACTTCAACATTTGGAAAATCAAGTGAAAACATATTGTTACCTAATTTATTTGTCACAACATTCTTGATTGTGAGATAACCGGTTTGGAACATTAATGCAATAATGTTGATATTGTCAGGTTCGAATGAGTCAAACCGAATGGGCGTTAATTGTGCTTGCTCGATTTCAGGTATTGATATATCACTTTTCAGCAGCAGCTTAATTAAAAATGTCGGCGTAGCAGTGCGAAACCAATAACTGCCAAAGGATTGCTTTTTTAATGCATTTAGAATAGAAATGGGATTATACACATATGTTTCTGAAATAGAAAAACGAAATCCATTATAACGTTGTTTTAATTGTTGCTTAATCGCCTGAGGACTAAATTCTGTTTTTTTACTCCATTGATTGATCCAATCCACAAAATATGTATCAAGCTCTTCCTGTGTATATCCTACAAGCGTTGCATAGTTCTCATCCATTGTCAGATCGGTCAATGTATTTAATTCGGAAAAAACAGACACCTGGCTGAATTTAGATACACCAGTAATAAACAAGAATTCGACCAGTGGGCCAGCCTCATTATCTTTTAAAACCCCATAAAATTCTTTCATCACCCTTCTGTTTTTTTTCGCAATCTGAATCTGTTCTTCATCATCAAGGTGATCAATGATGGGCTTGTCATACTCATCCACAAGCACGACAACTTTGCTGTTTGTTTCTTCATTCAGCACAGTTATTAATTCTATGAATTTTTCTTTTAGATCAGATTCACTTAACTGAATATTATATTTTTTGGCATTTCTATTCAGCGATGATGCCAAACCTTTTATTAACATGCGATCATCTGAATTTGAAATACTGTTAAAATCAAACAAAATAACAGGCCATTCTTTCCATTCCCATTCTGTATTCTTATCGATCCAAAGACCTTTAAAATATTCTTTGTGGCCTAAATATAAATGTTTTAAAATTGATACCAACAGGCTTTTGCCAAATCGTCGGGGTCTGGATAAGAAATAATAATCCGGGTTGGATACCATATTGTATATGAGTTGGGTCTTGTCTACATAAATCATTTTTTCTCGTCTGATTTTTTCAAAAGCAAATTGATTGATCGGTAAAGGGTTTAAAGCGTTGTTCATCCTGAACTCCTTATTTGATATGATAAATATTGATGACACAAGGCCTCTTTATTTTAGAATTCCTTATATTCCTTTTTTTTTGTTCATGCTATTTGTTGCTAAGCGAATCCATTCATTCAATAACAGCATCCAAATACTGAATCAAAACAATTGCATCCATGATCTTCACATCCGGCAAAACGTCAGTGCCGCTTAGTGATTTCAAAACAATGATCAGATCTTTCAACGTCGTTCGGTTGTCGCCATCAAAGTCTTTTTTTCGGCCAACGTTGGCCACTCTGACAAGCACCTCTTTTGGGTCTGAAATTTCATTATCTATATTTTCAGCATAAAGAAGCACTGTGTATGTGCCATCATAAGAAAAATTGGAGATGCTTCCCTTGTACACGTTGCTATGATCATAAAATATTTCAGTTTCCGGGAAACTGATTGTTTGTGTGCCAGATGAGATCGCTGAACCAGGTGGAATCACCTGGGCCCACACTTTTTGGATATCCTCTGCCCTGCTTTCTACTGTCAGCTTAATATCTAATGTTGTTTGATTATCCAATATTGGAATTAAATCAATGCTTGAAATTTCCGGACGTCCCCAACTGAGGATACCTGGAAGATAGCTTAGACTGGCAAGTAGACCATCAAGCATACTGGTGATACCATCACCATTGTCATCTAATAAAGGAGCTGGAAATTTCTTGTTGGTCAGTTGACGATAGGCATAATCAAAGGCTTTGTGAATGGACTCCCCCTGACATATTCGAGAGAAGAAATATCGTGACAATGAGATCTGACCACTGGCATCAGTATTATAGGGTTCATCCCCGGCACTGGTAATAATGATTCGATTATCATGGCTCAAGTCTTTTACAAACAAGCCAGAATAACAGCATTCGAGAATTAAAACAACCTTACTCCTGGTTTTGTCTTGAAAAATATTCAACGCATTGTTGAGCTGCGTAGAGGATATGTATTCATCACGTCCCAGAATTTTAAATTTTGAAGTCCTGGTTCCATGTCCCTGCATGTAGATGTACAATGTATCGTTTTCTGTTAATATTTCGGCATATTCATTTTGAATGACATGTGTAAGCTTCTCTGCAGTTGGAATGGGGGTTTTGACCACGTTATCAGGGATATCATCATTGTTGATATCAATCATTTGAGAATTAATCATCAGATGAATCATGTCATCTGAGAATCCCATGTTTTTGAAATCTTGATAGGCTTTTGTCACCAGTTTTCTGGTAACTTTCCAATAGGTATTCTGAAGACTGGCTTCTCCGCCACCCACAATAATTGCACAGCCATTGTTGCCAACCATCAGTTCATAAGGGTCGCTTTCGCAGCCAAGGGCTGATTCATTTCCCATGAAATACGCTTTGAATTTCCAGAGGCCATTTTGATTGAAAAAAGGTTGTGATGTTCTAAAAACCCCATAGGCATCTGTATATAGATTTAAAGGCGGATTATTAGAACCATCAGGAGGAAAAATTTTTAATTGAACAGCCTTATATGACATGTCTGGGCTGAGCTTGCCCATAATCGTGAAGTCCTGATTAATGGCGGGCTTTTGCTGTCCTGGAGAGCAGGTAATCACTGGTAGTTGTTTTTGGATCACAATTGGTTGACACTCAGTAGTTCGTTCCACAAACAATGGATTATCCAGCCATGATGCTTGAATTGTGTATTGTCCTGGTGCAAAACCTGCTATCCAGTTTTCATCAGTGAATATACCTCCATTTTTTGTAAATACTTTTTGGGTCAGGTAGACTTCCTGGTTAGAAAAGGCAGTCAATTGAATCGTTTGTGATGGTAATGGCGGATAAATACTACCTGATATTTCATTGGTTTCTCCATGATGACTGATCGATTTTTTGACATCAATACATATGCCAGAATCTGAGACAATTGTCAGGCCCAACTCCAAGGATTTTTGGATATTCCCCGCAGATCCTTCATAATTAAGACAATGCAGTTCAAGTTGATATTTTCCAGTAACCGCACTGCTTTTGGAAGATAGTTGAACCTTTATGATTGCTGGTAACAATTGTATTTCATCTGCCCGGCTGCCCATTTCTTCTCCATTAACCGAAATTTGATATTGAATACTCTGTTGAATACTCTGGGGGATAATGCACCAGAGACTCAATTGACCATTAAATGTTGCCTCTTTATTAATTACAAGATCATATGTTACCGCGCTGCCTTTTGGCAAAATTTGGTGTACATTGCTTAGACATTGAATATTGAAATCTGAATTTTCAGTTACAGTAATTTTTGCTGTATTTGAAAATGATTCAGATTCCAATTCACCTTTGCAGGATTTTACGCGATAATAATATGATTTGTTGGCTTGAATATTGGTGTCAAAAAATCCATTTATTAACATATCAAAGTAATCAATAGGTTCTGAATGAATGGGGTAAAAAATACCATTTTCCATTTGACTTCGATAGACGCTATAATTGATAGAAAAATCGGAAAGTGGCTTCCATTTTAATAGAATTCCATTGGATGTTGTAGATGCTTCCAGATTTTGTGGGGGCTGTAAATCATTCGATTGTGTGACTATAAATGTTACAGAACATTTTGCAGTTAATCCGCCTGGATCTGTTGCGATAAAATCCAATTTTTCTGTGCCATGCCATATAGGGTCTTCTACTGTAATTTTGGCAATTCTGTTAATAATTGATACATTCAGATTCATCTGCCCTGTTACGCTCCAGGTTATTTCCTGGGATGAATTGTCAATATCGGTAAGGTAGTTATCTAAAACCAGGTCTTCGAAATTGATGTTTTGTGCAACTGTTTGGTTTGGGATATTTTCAACCACCGGAGAATCATTAATAGGGGAGACTGTGACATGAAAGGAAGTCGAAATCTCCTTCCCATTTGATATCCCTTTGATTGTTACTACAGCTGAACCGAATTGATTTTTTTGAAAATCAAGGATTAAGGTATTGTTGTCAATCGTTGCATTCACCAGGTCAACATTCGTAATATTTTCAATTGTCTTTGAAATATTTATATTGTCAATATCAAAGAAAACATGGGTCAAGTCAATTACTTTATTTGCTGCGTCTTCTAGTTCAAAAACATCGTCAATGGTATTTGCTACCACCGGTGGATGATCTAAATATAACACTGTAACAGATGTATTAGCACCAATAAATTCATAATAAGGAACGTCTTCAGTTCGTGTAACTGTTATATTCGTTATAGTTGATTCGTCAACTTCTTGTGCGATAAAATTCAATTTTACCAAATTTAATGGAAGTTGGGCATCACTTCCTGGCCAATTACTATTAAAGGCATCTACCCAGCCAAGTAATACATATTTATCA
>Ga0272440_1002007_pt1 | contig 16183 bp, 10 predicted proteins | sample SSMMMBAug17_FD_192440 | JGI IMG/M metagenome (GOLD analysis project Ga0272440, IMG submission 192440) | Marine sediment archaeal communities from Little Sippewissett salt marsh, Falmouth, MA, United States - SSM-MMB-Aug17 | ecosystem: Environmental > Aquatic > Marine > Wetlands > Sediment ... | reverse complement strand
ACAGTGGCAATGGGATAATATAAAATTAGCAGAACAGGTACACACAGACTGGGATCGTTTCATTACTTTACCACACAGCAAATTTGATTATGATCCATATGATATTATGAAATCGTTTATATCCATGCTGCCAAAAGACGTACAACCGGTATATTACGATTTAATAGAAGACAAAGATGCATTTAGGCGTTTCAAAGAAAAAATATTTGAAGATGATATTGAAAAACAATGGTTTGATTACAATAGGGATCAGTTGAAATCAATAGCAAAGAGATTTTGTCAGAAGAATAATATTGAAATTGAATAGAGATATTTTAGGAGCATAAATGGCACTAACCAAAAAAGACATAACAGAAAACATTTGTAAATGGCCGCTGTATTCAAGAAAGGAAGCAGTGGATTATGTGGAAGTATTACTTGAGATCATGAAGCGCACTATGGAGAATGGTGAGGATATTTTGATTTCGGGGTTTGGGAAGTTTAATGTGAAGCATAAGAAGGAGAGAAGGGGGAGAAATCCTGCGACTGGTGAAGCTATGATGTTAAAGAAAAGAAAAATTGTTACTTTTACGCCGAGTGGGATATTGAGGGAGAAGGTTAATGGGACTTTTAAGGAGTGGTGGGAGAAGGAGGAGAAGTAAGTGTTATAACACGGGGTATTAATTATTGAATATATCACTTGCAATTTTTATCTAAAAAAGGTTATAATGATATTTGGTTTGAAACTTATAATCAGGAAAATTAAATATGAATGAAAGACCAGATTTATATAAAAGATTTCAAAGTATTGTATTTGAAGCAGATACTTTTGTTGAATTTGATGGTAAATTAACATACATGAAAAGTCAACAAGATAGTATTAATAAAGTACTTGCAGGATTAAAGACAGTTGAAAGTTTTGACCTTTTTGGAGCAGCTCTTAAAACTTTGGCTGAAACACATTCTGACTCTCCCATACCTTTATTTGCTCTGTATTCAGATGTATCAGAACCTTCAGAAGAACTATGCAAAGCTCTTGAAGATAAAAAGAATGAAATCAAACAGGAAAAGATAAAAATAGACTTTGATCGGGCAAATGAGCTTTATAATAAAATACGTGATGGGTTATATATTGGATATACAGGTAATAAAAAACTTCGCAGATATACGGATAATCATAGGCTTTTAGAAAATGCAATTGGGCTGATGGCAAAATATTTTGAAAAGGATGAGGCTGGTAACAAAAAGTGGAATCATAAAAATCCTTCAGAAGAACGGGTTAGATGGCTTATTGCAAGATCTTATTTGCTTCGTTCAAAACTGGCCCTTCAAAAAGGTTCAAGTGTGCCTGAAAAAAAACTTGAAGCACTTAGAAAAGCCTGGATTTGTATTACCGGGGAGAATAAAGACCATTGGAAAAAATTAGTTTCTCCTGAAACCAGTGCTTTAAAGATAGAAATTATCTTGGAACAGTATAGATGGGATCCTGATATTCAAAAGAAAATGGTTATTGACAATATATTATGTTTTTTAGAAACTTTGGAAAATAAGGAATTTGATTTATCAGTTGAGTTATACGGGCTTGTTAACGATGTTGGAAGTACGTTGATAGGTGACGATTTTTTTAAAAGCAATGATGAAAAATTACTGAAAGTACATGATGAAACCAGCATGCTTTCACTGTTGAAAGCAAAGGCAGCCTTTCGTAGAGAGGAAGAAACATTATCTGAATATCTTATGAAAGCTGTGAAAAAATTAGATAAGCCTTTATCAGACCATGCCTGGAATACGGCTATTGAATTGATTAACGATGTCAAAGAAAAGTCTTCAGGTTGGGAAGATGCGGCTATAGAAGCATATGAAAAGTGTAAAGAAAAAGAGTCCCAAATTGGTTTGAGCCTTGGTTTAAGATGGTATTGGGCTAAATCACGTCAGCTTTATGATCTGGCTTTTTTAGCTGTTGTGGAAGATGATCCTGAAAAGGCTGTTGAAATTGCAGATTCACAAAAAAGCCGACCAACTATAAAAATGCAGGCCATTGAAAAATTTTTATCAGAAAGTGATAGAGATAAATTTCAAAAATATGTTGAAGCTGATGCATTGGCCAGTGCAGATATTTATGTTCCAGAGTTGCGTGATTTAAAAAAAGTTAAAAATGAAAATATATTTGAAACACGAGATATTTTTGATGTTCCAAAAGGTTGGACAGCTGTTCATTTCTATATTACAGAAAAGAGAGAAGCTCATGTTTTAATTGTGAAGCCTAAAAATGAAACTGAAAGGGCCATCCATGTTCCAATTGACAATATTTCAGATTTATGGGAAGCTTTCAGGCTGTGGGAAGCTGATAAACGTGAAGCTGAACGAATACCTGAAACCAATAATACTTTGATAAAACTTTGTGAAGAGTCTGGAAAAGCTTTAAAACCTGTATTGAATAAAATTACAACAGATAAAATAATATTCATTCCCCACAGCTTTTTACATCTTATTCCCCTTCATGCCTCAATTATCGATGACAAAAAACTTTTTGAAGACAAAAAATGTTTATTTTTACCTTCATGGTCACTTGCACCCCTTGAAAATGAAGAAGCTGTTACAAAAGATAATTTATTAATTTGTGAATGGAATAAGGAGAATGTTGTTAAGGATTTAATAGAGTCAGAATGGAGTAATGAAACAAAACATACCAGCAATGTTAAAAAATTTTTTGATACTCTTGAAGGACGTACAAATCCTCCCAACCTTCTTGTTATTTTTTCTCATGGACAGGGCGATAAAATAAATCCATACAACTCAGGTTTTGTTATGAAAAATAATGAGCGGCTGACACACCAGGCTCTTATGGCAAAGTTAGAACAGAACTCTTTAAAAGGGAGTAAGGTTCTGTTGACAGCATGTGAAACAGATCTTGTTTCTGGTAAATATAATCCTGTGGATGAGCATCTTTCTTTAGCCAATGCTTTTTTACGAAAGGGTGCAGATGAAGTGATTGGCAATCTTTATAAATGCATAGATGATATTTCAATTGAATTAATTAATGAGGTAAAAAATAGTAATCTCTTAAAAACGCCATTGTATGAAATTTTACAAAAGAAACAAGTGGAATGGAATGGCGATAATCAAGATAATAAGAATTTATATAAAATAGCCGTATCCAGAGTCATAGGCTTTCCTAAAGAATTGGAGAACAAAAATGGTTAAACTTGATGTTAGAATAGAATTTTTATACCCTTTTAGAATAGTTCCAAGAAAGGATATTGAAAAGCGTGCGACGGATCGTCTGTATATGCGTGGTGGAACATATGCCATGTGGCATCAAATAAAAGGAAGTCTTGGTAAACCTTATATAACCGGCACTCTTGTACGTTCAGCTCTTTTTACAGAATTGGAAAAAATTCTTGTTCTTCATAAAAATCTTTTTGAATGCTGTTTTGGGACAGATATTACTAAAGGAAATTTTGATAAACCAAAATTTTTAAGAAGGCGTCCTCAATACATAAAAGAAAAAGAGACTTGTGGTGAATGTCCTTTATGTCTCATTATGGGAAGGTCAGACAAATCCAGACGTGGAGAAAAAATTCCAAAAGATAAAAATAAAAAATGGACCGGGGAAACAGAATCATGGGCTGTTCATTTTTCCAATTTCAAAGAATCTACAAGCAAAGGCAAAGAAGATAAAGGATTTGAGTGGGAAAAAACTGTTTGCAGAAGGATTGCCAACAGAGTTGATTATACAAGCGGTAAAGCAAAAGACTATATGAAAATTTGGGAGGTAGATCCTGGTGTATGCTCTGTTTTTGAGGGTTGTATAACAATAAATACAAGCAAACATGTTGATGATATAAAAAAGATGATAGCTGTTGGCCTTGCTCAGTTAAATGTACTTGCAGGGTCTGTTTGTCGAATTGATATTACCAATGAAGATCATGATGGGCTGATTAAAGGGTTTGTAGATCTTATAAAACAAGAACCAAAGTTAAAGTCAGAAGATTTAGGAGATTTAGGAAATCTTGGATTTATTGGAGAAGATCAATCTTTGGATGAAAAAGTAGATGTAGAAGAAAGCATAAAAAAACAAGCATATTCTTCACAACCTAAATTTGTAGCTTTAGACCATAAAGCAGATGTAAAAGTTATTGCAAAAAGCATAGAAAAAATTGTGGGAAAAAACAGAAAAGATCATTTGAGAAGGCTTGCAGATGCGGTGCGTGAATTGAGAAACAAGGCTTATAAATACGATGAAAAGAAGGATAATATTGTAGATAAAGTTATAAAAAGCTTGCCACGTGATAAAAAAGGTAAAAAAGAAACCATATGGGAATGGGAAGAATCTGATTTAAAAATAATACAAGTTATAAAAAACGGAGCAAAAGATATAGAACAGCATACTCAATGGCGTAAATACTGCGAAGAACTTGGACAGGAGCTTTATAAATGTTATAAAGATGCAAAAGAAAAGGAAGGGGAAACATCCCAGGAAAGATTAATGGGAGAAACTGAATATTATGGTCTTCCCCATAGAGACGATAGTAAACTTGACAATCTTCCTATAAAATCTTTTCCTGATTTAAAATGGATTGTTTCAGGAGAACTAAAAGCAGTAACACCCTTTTTCTTTGGAATGGAAACCAGTGAAAATCAAACAAGCTCACCTATCCTTTTAACGAAAGATGGTTCTTATCGTCTTCCATGTTCAGTGGTTAGAGGGGCTTTACGTCGTGATTTACGCATTGTTATTGGAGATGGATGTGATGCTGAACTTGGCAAAGATATATGTGAATGCGGAGTTTGCAATATAATGTCCAATCTGGTTATTGAAGATTCCATAGCTCTATGCAAAAAACCTCCTCAAGTACGACATCGTATTAGATTAAACAATCATACAGCCACGGTTGAAGAAGGTGCTTTGTTTGATATGGAAGCTGGTTATCAGGGAATTGTATTTCCTTTCCGATTTTACTTTGATACAAAAAAGTCTTCAATGGATCCATATCTTTTTACAGTTTTAGATTATTGGAAAAATGGACAGGCTGTTTTTGGTGGAGATGTCGGAACAGGTTTTGGTAGGTTCAAGCTTCAAAATGTTAATGGGTTGCGTTTGAACGTTAGCAAACCTCAAAAACATTTGTTTTATCTGGTCAATAGAGGGTTTAAAGGCGTAAAAAATATATCATGTTCTGACACATCTGGTCTAAAACTATTTGATTGGAAATTTATCACAAATTCTGTAAGTTTAGACAAATTACTCGTGAAGCCTAACAAGTTACCCTGGGAGAAAGTTGAATACACAATAGAAATAGATTCACCTCTTATTTCAAGAGATCCTATTATAGCAATGCTTGATGAAAGAAATGTTGATACAGTCATGATAAGAAAACAAAAAAAATCTGGTAAAATTGTATATCATATAAAAGGGGAAAGTATTAGAGGTCTGTTTCGATCGATTCTTATTAAAAATGACCCAACAAATGAAAAGCTTTATGAAAAAGATCATGAAGATTGCAATTGTATTCAATGTCGTCTTTTTGGAAGCACTCATCAGCACGGTAAGCTAAGATTTGAAGACGCAGAAGTTCAAAATGAAATTGAAGACAAAAAAATGGATCATGTGGCAATTGATCGTTTTACATGTGGTGGTGTTGACCAGATGAAATTTGACGAATACCCTTTACCTGGAAGTCCTCATGAGCCAATAATTCTTAAAGGCTTTTTTTGGATAAAAAATGATGTCAAAGATGATGATAAAAAAGCTTTAGAAAATATTTTAACAGATTTTAAAGATGGTTTAATGCCATTGGGAGGTCTTGGTGCTATTGGTTATGGCCACGTAAAAAATTTTGAAATAAAAACAAATTATATTAAAATATCAGAGTCAAGTAACAAAAAAATTGACTGTAAAGGCCATTTTAAAGGTACTCCTATTGAAAAAATAACTTTTGATAAAAACAAGATTTATCATCCACATTATTTTATAAAGCCATCTGATAAGAAAGTAGATAGAATAGGTGCGGCTGAACTTGTCTCTCATGTAAAAAAACAAGATCATGAAGGTAATGAATTATTAAGTGGAACCATAACCTGTAAACTCACAACAAAAGGACCTATATTCATACCTGATACAGAAAATGACAATTATTTTGGCATGGAAGAACCTGGAAAGAGTGAAAAAGAAAAGCATAAGAATTATGGGTTTTTCAGGATTAATGGTAAAATAGCTATTCCAGGATCATCTATCAGAGGCATGGTTTCTTCTGTGTTTGAAACCTTGACGCATTCTTGTTTTCGGGTGATGGATGAAAAGAAATATATTACAAGGAGGGTGATACCTGAATCTGAGACAGCCAGTGCGAAAAGATCAGGAAGAAATCGTGTGTCAGATCAAGATAAAAAAGATGATTATTTAGCAGGTCGTGTGAAAAAAAATGGTGATAAATGGGAAATCATTGAAATGGGAGAAATTGTAAGACTTCCTATTTATGATAATCTTAAAACTATTTCGAAAATAAAAGAAAAAGATTATAAAAAAAATGAAGGAGGTGATAATTATAAAAAAATAAAGCATGCTAATAGATACAATCAGAAGCTAAAAATGGCAATGCAATACAATAAAGATCTTGCTGAGGCAGCAGAGGCTAATCGAAATTTTATAAAGAATTTAGATAAAACATATAAAGATGTTTTAAAAGGTAAAAAAGAGATTTATTACAAAACTAAACACCAAGAGAAAAATGGAAAAATTATAAATCCCAATTCTGAATATGCTATTCTTGTGGAAAAACAACGTGGTGCTAAAAAAGGTTTTATAAAATTTACTGGCCCGGATATGGTCAATGTGAAAAAGGATTCTAAAAATAAATATAATCCTGAGTTTGATACATGGGACAACTACGAAATGGATATTCATGTCCATAATGAAGTTGAGAAGCGTGCAAGTCAAAAAAAAGAATATCCACGACCTATCATTGCCTGTGTGAAAGATTCTGTTGAATACCGAATGCAAAAACGCTGCGAAAGAATCTTTGCAGATAAAGAGGATGCTGAAGAATTCGTAATCCCAGAAAGAATCGTAAAGCAATACAATGATATTATTAAAGATAATAAGAATAATACCGAACAAATTCCTAATATATTCAGAAGCACTGCTTTAAATTCTTTATCTGATGGTGATCTTGTTTATTTTAAAAAGAAAGGGAATAAAATAACAAGTATTGTACCGGTTTCCATTTCACGTGAAGTTGATGATAAACCTATGGGAAAACGGTTTCCAAACGACAATGATTCTCTCCAATCCTGTACAAAAACATGTATTGAAGACTGTGAAGAATGTCCAGGTCTATGTGAAAAAAATAAAGAATATTTTAGTCCACATCCTCAGGGGCTTTGTCCTGCATGTCATCTATTTGGAACAACATTTTATAAAAGCAGAGTTAGTTTTGGAATGGCCTGGCTAAACGATTCTAAAGTAAAATGGTATATCAACACAGAGGATGAAAGTAAAGGTGGAAAGGTTACATTGCCTTTACTTGAGCGTCCGCGTCCCACATGGTCAATGCCAGAGAAAACATCAACGATTCCTGGCCGAAAGTTTTATGTTCATCATCCCTGGTCTGTGGATAAATTAAAAGAGGAAAAAATAAAATCTACACCAAACAATCGAACAGTAGAACCTCTTGGTAAAAATAATGAATTTACATTTGAAATCAATTTTAACAATCTCAGAGATTGGGAGTTGGGGTTGTTAATTTATTCCCTTGAGCTTGAAGAAGATTTGGCTCACAAACTTGGAATGGCAAAAGCTGTTGGTATGGGCAGTGTTCAGATAGCAGTAGAATCTATATCTTTAAAAGAGACTTCAGGTGAATACACAAGTAAAATTTCTTTGATAGAAAGAGGTATTAAGCATTTGAAACTTGATGAAGATAATATGAAAGCATTACAAAAGCTTTTATGGCTGCCATCAAACAATGATATTTCTGTAAGATACCCTGACTTGGAAGGTAATGAAGAGATTCCAGGTTATACTGATTTTCTGAAGGAAGAAAAAGATCCTGATACAAAGAAAATCAATCCTCACCATATGAATATTAAAAAAAGGCTTGGATTACTTCAGACACCCTGGAATAATTGGTTTCCAGTTTCATCTATTTCAGTACAAAAATCATCCATTTCAAAAGAAAAGAAATTTAAACCCAAAGAAACAAGTGTGCAGAAAAAAAAGGAATTAAAAAAACAGTCTGAACAAAATAGAAATTTTGATATAACAAATATTTATGTTGGAAATATTAATTTTAAATCATCTGAAGCCGGTATTCGCAGTTTGTTTGAAAAGTATGGTAACGTAAATTCAGTTAAATTCATAAAAGATAGAAATACCGGAAAATTTCGTGGTTTTGGTTTTATTGAAATGGAATCTAATACTGCTCAGAAGACTATAGAAAATCTTAATGGAATGGAATTTGAAGGAAGAATATTGAGGGTAAACGAGGCGAATGATAAAAAAAATTCAGGTAAGAAATTTGTAAAATAGATAGTTTTAACTTCCATAAATAACCCAAAAAATATCATTAACCTTATCATTATCTGGTTTAAAAATTTTTGATAATTCTGCTACAGGTCCAACGCCTATTATAGCCCCAGCAGTATTTTCTGGAATTTTAAATTTAACAGGTTCCCCTTTTTCTATTTTTGCTTTACTTTTTTTAATTGTTTCACCATCAGCATTACAAAAAAAGGCGATGGAAAACCACTTTTCAGCATCTTTGCTTGATTCTATGTATGTTCTGAGGTTTAATATTTCTTTATATTTTTTTTGTATTGATTCAGTAGGCAAAAATTCAAAAGAACTATTTGCTTTATCTTTAAGGTTTTCAGGGATAAATATAATATTATGTTCAGGAGGTTCATACCCATCTCCAGATTGCTCAATCTCTATTTTACGAAGTTTAAAATGTTGTGAAATTTTATGACATATAGCAACAGTCGCAACCATATTTACCATTGCTTTTTGCATTTGCAAGGCTTCAAATGTTTTTTGAAGTTCTTTAAAAATTTCCAAACTATAAAGATAACTATTTACTTTAAATTCAATAAATTTTTCCCGCAAATCCTCCTTATAAACATCTTCAAACGGCAATTTAATATAATTTTTATAAATCTCTTCTTTGCTCTGAACTAATTTAACAAACCGATTCTTTTCAATAAAATTATCAAAACAAACAAGAATATTTCCACTGGGGTATTCTTTCATGGAGCATAAAAGAGCGCCTCCGTATTCATAAGATGGTAATAGATGATTGACAATCAGATCTTTGCGAAATCCCCAGCCGCCAAGTTGTGGTTTATCTAACATGTGGATGCTAAATTTTTGACAGCCAGAATGGATCATTGGAATATTATGTTCAAATATATTGTCTATATTTATGGAGGTCCATTGACTGGCAAGCTCTTCTTCTGCAAGACAGGTGCTTAAAACAAAATCTTTAATGGTTTCTCCTGCAAGGACTGCCTTATAAAAGAAACCCCATGCTGCAGAAGGATAGTCTGGGAATTTTTCCTTGATATCAAAAAAGATTTCATCTGCTCTTTCAGGAGAAATTAGTTTTCTATGACAATTTTCCTTTGCATAATCAAATCTGTATTTTGTTATTTTTTGTATAAAATTATAAAATTCTCCTTCAGGCATGCATGACCATTGAAACATCATTTTATAAATGGAATTGCGAAACATATAAAAAAGTTTTTCACATTCATATAATTTATCTTTAAAATTTTGCGAGTTATTCTTAAAATTTTTCCATGATTCCTCAAAGCCTTTTATTTTTTTATCATTATTTAAAATTACTTTATAACCGTATTCTATGGCTGTAATATCAATGGCTGTTTGTATTAATTTTAATGCAATATCTTCTAATTCCCACCACATGTCTTCCCAGGTTTCTTCATTTTTTAGATTTGCCTGATCAGGCATTGGCAGTTTATGAAAATCTTTATGTAAGGATTTATAATCATCCAGCTCATAATAAAAGTCTTCAAAATCAAGAAAAGATGGTGCAGAAGGGGATATTGATATTTGTAAATTTAATACCTGGTTTATAATATCATTTGTATTTTGTTGGAGCTTTGAGCCACGCATGGCAATAAAACCAGTATTTTTTAAAATATTAAAAATATGGTTTCCAGAATTTGAGCTATCAGGGTTTTTCAGGATAAAGTCGCAATAGTTTTGTATGGCAGAAAAATATGGTTTGTTTTGGCGCACATCTATGCCATTAAGAATTTTTTCTTTTAGTATTTCTATTTGATTAGTATTCATATTTCTTCCCAATTTATTTTATGGCAATAATGATTAAACTCAACTTTTTCTTTATGTTTTTGTTCCATAGCGTGGTTATTTATAGACTGCAAAGCTTCTTTTTCAGTGTCATGGCTTGCTATGCCATAAACTGTTCTTATAGTGTATCTGTCTTTGTGTCTGCTTTTTTGTTCAAATACCATTAAATAAACATCGTGAATATTGTTATAAGAACTATCAATAACATAAGCATAAATATCATTTGTTCGTCGATTTCTCATGTGTATATGCCTGCGGGCAGGATGAAATGATTTTGCCTGTTCTGGATTTTTATAATAGCCCAGCATATCTTTATCCTGAATTGTTTTTTTAACCCACATGTTAATTCTATTCAGGTATGTAATTCGATAATCTTCAAAAAAACGGCAGCATTTAAGAAAATCATCCACTCCATGTTCATCAATACAACCAGCACATCCATGTGTTGGTTGATTTTTTTTACGTTGTTTACGTTTAACTTTTTTACGAGTTTTAAACCATTGTTTTTTATTTGCCTGAAAATTTTGTCTGTCTGAAAAATCAATACTTCCCCAACGTTTACAATTAACAGTTTTTTGAAATGACTGCCACATTGAAACCATATCTTCATCAATTTTATTTGGCAGAATTATGGGTTGTTCACTATTAAGCCAGTAATCAGCTATGCCATGACAAAGCAAATGCCACTGAATTGACTGCAAAGAACTAAAAGGATGCATAAATATAGAATTACCAGGAAAAGGGTCATGATCCACTCTAACAGGTCTTAAAGCAGAAGATAATTGGGTTTCACAGTATTCCAGTTTCAAACTCAAATGTGTTGCCCCTGATTTTGGTGCTGTTAATAAATAGTGAAGGATTTTCAGCCTATCATCTTCATAAAATATTTCATCAATGACTGGTGCTTTTACTGCATATTTATTGTTATCGTAAGTTAGACATACGAGGTTATCTTCAATATAGAGATCTTTTTCTTGGATATTTATTGGTAGTTCAGGCATAATATTTTCTCCATTTTTTTTGCATATTACTAACAACTCTTATTTTTATTTAGCAAAAAAATCTATCAAAATTTTTTTAAATTCATAGGTATCTTTTTCAAATAATCTACCAATTTTTTTTATAACTAGAGACTTATCGATTGTGGCAAATTTCATTCGTATCATTGACGGTTTTGGTAAGTTTGATCTTTCCCAATTTTTAATTTTATAGTCTCCTACACGGTAGTTTGAATCTAATTTACTTGTTATAAAAGCAATAACAAGGTCATATTTATCGTTATATTCATTGGGTGAAACAATTAATCCAGGTCTTTTTTTATTAGTTCTTAAATTTGTAAAAGGAAATGGGATAAGAATAATATCCCATTTTTTATAGACTGTCATATATGTCATCTTCTTCATTGTCCCATTCATCAAATGAGGATTCAGATAGTTTCATTAGCGCAGTTATATTCTTTTTTTCATTCATCATTTCTATTTTGTTATCTCTTGATATTATATAATTATCTATTAATTCTATAATAATATCGCTTATGGTTTTTCCCTCACGTATTGCAAGGGTATTTAAAAATTGTTGTTGGTTTGTCTCGATATTTAGGCTAATTGTATTCATTCAAAATCTCCTTTGATACAACTCTCTCTCCATGTCTTCAATAAACTCTTTTTTGTTTCATAGTCCATCTATTAACATTGGTTACACATACAAATGACTTTCTTATCTCATTAGATTGAATTTCAAAAGTAAAGGGTATATTTTCATCTTTGGTAATATCATTAGTATTTTTATCAAAACACCTATTGCTCATTTCAGCAGAATCAATCCTTTCTGTATCTATTAAAAGTTCATATATTTCCCATAAAATTGTTTTAATTTTATTTACAGGCTTGTATCTCTCTTTATAATCTTTTTGAGTATAGCACCGAATTGAATTATTATACATGCCAAGATTTTCTAAGGATAGCTCACTAAAATAAACAGGACTGCAAAAATTATTTATATCTTTAAAAGGAATTTCAAGTAAATAATTAGGTTTCCAGTCTCTTGATATAGATGAAGCATCTAAATGGTTAGCAATTTCAGAATCATTTAAACCACTGCATCGTCGAAGCCATAAATAAAAGAACCCAACATACATGGCTCTGTCTGATTTTTCTCCTTTTAATTCTTTTCCCAAAAACTTATTATTTGGAGTCCAGAAAAAAGCTTCTTTTTGCAATTCTACGTTCTTAATGTTCTGCTGGATTATTTCTATCAAATCAATAAGATGATCATCTTCATATTCGTTTGCAATTATTTCATCAGTTTGATTGTTTTTTTTATCACCTTCTTCTGTTGTAATTTCATCTGTTGAAACATATTCTATTCTTTTAATTTGTTCATTAAAAATTTTATTATTAAGTACCGTCGCAAGTCTACGTCTAATCCATCTTTTTTTATCATCATTACTTTTTGTAAAAATTGTTAATTTTTTATCATTTTTTATCTGACATAAAATATCTTCATAAAGCACCACTATAACTTCATCCATATATTCAGAGTATTCTTTCCACCCCACCTTGTAAGGAAGAGATCTGTCATGGTAAGGAATAGGATCACTATCATCATATTTTTCATAACTAAATAAAAATGTTTGTTTATATTCATTTCTACCAGTAAAATTTGATGTTTTTTGTTGTTTTATTGCATTTTTAATTTCATCATATATGACATCAAAATTTAAATCCATTGTATATCCTTTGTTATGAATATTTCCTATCAAACCAGAGTAAAAGCAACTTAAAATTATTCCTAATATTTCATTTACGTTAAATAGATAAATTATTTAACATATTAATATAAAAAGTTAATAATAATTTATTCTTATTATATGATATAATCACCATAACGATTTTTTATAACTTTATATCCCTTAGAATCCGCAAACTTAACAAAATCCAATTCATCAGATTTTAAAAATTTTTTCTCTAAAAAAACATGTAAACTACTTTTAACTATAAAACTATCAAACCCGTCTTTTTTATAATAATTGTTAACAATATTATTTGCGTTGCTTAGAAATTCTTCTTTTAAAAGGTCAAATTCAGTCTCAGAGAGATTTTTTTCTGCTTCTTTACGTTTGGTATCCTTAAAATTTTGAAACTCTTTTTTAAGCTTTTCTACAAGCTTTTTATTGTCTTCATTTTGTTGTTTTTTTAGATTTTGTTTTGTTTCTCTGGATTTTTCTTCAGAAAGATCAAGACCCCAGTCTCCTTTTAAAGCCTTATCAAGATATGTTTTATATTTTCTTTGATCTTTTACCTGTTCATTGGCATATTCAATATTTCGTTTTATATATTTCACATCATGATTTTTTAAAGATTCTTTTAATAATTTATTAATGGACTGTTTTTCACGATGACCTTCAAGAACAATACTCAGTAATGTATCCAGTTCAGACTCTTTTGATGGTAAATTATTTTGATTTTCATATTCTATTTCTTTTCCCTTTTTTTCAATATAAAAGGTTATTGAAACAACCCGCTGCCTTTTCTTTTTTTCTGTAAGACTGAATAACAGATCTGTTTTTTCAGCAAGTTCTTGTTGGGCATTAATTATAAGTTTTTTTACATTGTTATATTTATAGCCCTTGGGAATTTTTAATATATCTTTAAATTCCTCAACATCAAAAGTTCGGCTTTTTCTATCAGTCTGTTCATATTGTTTTAGTAATTCATATATTCTTATGGAATAAAAACTATTGAGATTAATGACATTTTTTAATTGATACGATTTATAAAGCTCTTTTAATCCAAGAAGATAAGGTCTTAACTTTGTGGAGAATTCAAGTTCAACATATCCTTTTTTATGTTTATAATGAGCTGATGCCAGCCAGTTTACCTGTAAAACCTCGTCTGTTTCATGAATATCTAACGTCCTTTTTAACAGTCTTCTTGTTATCAATTTCAACTCTTTGTAAAGCCCATCTATTTTAACACCAGTTAAATCAGCCAGATACTTAGCATCAAATCTATAAACACATAATTCATCGTCATCCCTTTGAATTTTAGAAATCATATCTAATAAAATTCGTTTCTCCTGAAGTGTAAGTTTATATCGAGCTTCTAATAATTTATTGGATTTCACAACATAATAACCTGTATTCATTTCACCGTATGTATAATGTTTTATTGTTTTATTTTCTGGTAATACTTCCGGGATTTTTACTTCTTTTTTAAAGATTTTTTTGCATAGTTTTTCATTTAACTGGTATTCAAAGCCTGAAACCTGTCCAACTTTTGATCGTTTGAAGTCTGTTATTAAATTAATTTCTCTAAACCTTGAAAGAATTTTTCTTATAGTTTTTATAGCAATTTTTGTATTATTATAAATATTTTTTGTATTGATAATATCTTTTTCTTTATTTGTAATCAAGAATTTAATAACTTTTATCTGATTTTCAGTATAAAAAGATATATCTATAGGGGCACTTTGAAGGGCACCCTGAGGGGCGCTCTGAGGGGTACTCTGAGGGGCACTCTGAACTTTAACTTTACTCATAATTTCTCCTATAACAAAAAAATTACCTTTATTATAAGAGAAATATCAACGAATGTCAAGAATTAAAAAAGAAAACAAGTTTCTTTGACTTTGTAATTAACAGGGTATTCTTTGGAGTTAACAGGGTATTCTTTGTAATTAACAGGGTATTCTTTGTAATTCGAGGCTGTATTCCATGAGAATAATTAACAATTTTTTTCTTGAAAGTATAGAAAATAAAGAAAACGACGACGTAAAATTTTTATAAATAAAAATTTTTGTCGTCGTCGTTTAAGATTTTTTATTTTGAAGGAAAAATAAGGTTGAATTTTTTAATTTAATTTCAATTAGTTTGGTAAGCAAGACAAGAGGGCTGTCTTGTCTGACCAAATTACCATACTGTATTATCAGCAAATACTTTCCAAAAATAACTATTTTTTGGCCTTAAATTACACTTTTTGGGGTCAAAAAGTGTGCTGTAAGGAGTTTGAGATTCTCTTAACTCATACACTCCATCTTGATTAACAATTTTTCGTCCTGTTGCCATAATACCAAGTTCATCATGAGCCTTTAAAACAAACTCTTTTTCTCCAACAGCAATGCTTTCCGTCCATGCCTTATCACGAGTGTTTGATCCATTTACTAAAATTGTTTCATTCCACTGGTGATGATATTCTTGTAGTTGTTCCACGCTTTTTAATTCAAGTAATTCAAATAATTTATGATGATCAATTAACGAATATCTTTGTTTTGGATTTTGAATTTCATTATAACCACCATAAACCCATTCAGATGGATGCCCAACAACTCCAGCTCTTACCATATTCAAATCAATATAAACCAGGCATCGAATTAAGTGATTTCCTGTTTCAACGGCTGTAGCATGATACCTATCATCCCAAAATGCACCCTTTCTGTTTTTTCTTAAGTTATATTCCCTTCCTGTTCTTCCAGCTATTAGTTGTAACGACTTTGAAATAACATCCTTTTTATGATCAAATACTAGTAAATGAATATGGTTAGAAGTTACAATAAAATTAAGAATAATAAGCCCAAATCGTTTTTTAGACTCAAATAACCAATTCATCCACCGTTTTTTATCTTTTTCAAACTTCAACAAGAATTCTTTTTTGTGACACCTATGAGTAATGTGCCAGACATAGCCTGGAAGATAATGTCTGTTTGCTCGAGCCATTTTTTCCTTTCATGCTTTAAAAATATAAAAGAAAATTTCTTAAAACCACCTTTTTGATATCAAAAAGGTGGTTTTAAGCATGAAATCAGCCCCTATTTTAGCATCTTTTTAATTAAACTTCAATAGGTTAATTTGGTCCGACAAGGGGGCGGAAGGGG
>Ga0272440_1002006_pt1 | contig 16183 bp, 8 predicted proteins | sample SSMMMBAug17_FD_192440 | JGI IMG/M metagenome (GOLD analysis project Ga0272440, IMG submission 192440) | Marine sediment archaeal communities from Little Sippewissett salt marsh, Falmouth, MA, United States - SSM-MMB-Aug17 | ecosystem: Environmental > Aquatic > Marine > Wetlands > Sediment ... | reverse complement strand
TTAAATTATATGGGGATATTCTTAACTTATCAGATTTTCAGGTAGATATTGTACAACTTGAAAAAATTGAACCTGAATTTGCGGATATTATTCGAGACAAAGGAAAAATTATTTATGAAAGGAAAGTCACCCGATGATTCGAAAAGATCTTCAAAAATTTATTCAATATCTTGAAACGACAGTTTTGGATATTGAAAAAGTATTGACTTGATTGACAAGCTTGTATTAATAATGCATAAAAAATAAACAACATAGGCATGCTCTGAAATAACATGCTCATTATGCTTGATCGCACGAAAAAAAAATGAGGTCGTGTAGAGACGTAGCATACTACGACGCTACAGTGCAAAAACGCGAATATTGAATTGGAACAATTATTTTTCAAGCATTCCATAACGAACTTATTTTGGATCGTTCAATAAATACAGTTGCAAGAACTTTCCAAAAGAAAAAAATCGGAGTCTTTAATGGATCGTGAAACATATATTGATACTTTGAGAACAGAACTGGTTGATATGGTAAAAGACAATCTTTCACCAGTCGCCATGGACTATGGATACAGCGAAGCGCCTCTTGAGGCCAACATTAAATGGCGGCCATTGGTGCTGGTGATTGGCAATTATTCATCAGGTAAATCGACCCTGATTAATGATTTTTTAGGGGGAAATATTCAGACAACAGGGCAGGCACCAACAGATGATTCTTTTACTGTTATTACCTATGATAATTCTGTTCCTGAATCTGAGAAAGTACATACCACTGAAGAAAGAGATGGTAAATTTTTGATGAACGATCCTGACTATCCCTTTGAATCATTAAAAAGATATGGCCAGCGATTTGCCGCTCATTTTCGTTTAAAAAAAGTCAATTCACACTTTCTCAAGAATCTGGCAATTATTGATACACCCGGCATGCATGACAGTATCAGTGAACAAGATCGCGGTTACAATTATCAACATGTAATCGGAGATCTTGCTGAAATTGCCGATTTAATTCTTGTCCTGTTTGATCCACATAAGGCAGGAACTGTACAGGAAGCCCATACCAGTCTAAAAGATACATTGCCAGCCAAGACATTTGAAGATCGTGTTTTGTTTGTTTTGAATCGAATTGATGAATGTGAAACCTTAATGGATCTGTTGCGTGTTTATGGCACTTTATGCTGGAATTTATCACAAATGACCGGTCGTAAAGATATTCCACTCATTCGTCTGACCTATTCTCCTCATGTTTCGCATCAGCCCGCCTGTGAGCCCTCTCAGGAGCAGATTGCCTATCTTCATTTTTTGGAGAATCAACGTGAAGAACTTAAAGAGGCTATTCTGAAAGCGCCACAATACAGATTGGATCATCTGGCAACATTTGTTGAGATACATTCTGAACGTCTGACACATTTGGTGGAATCTCTAATCGCTGCTCGCAAGAAAACGATTTTATATAAGACCAAAAGTGTAATTACTGGCCTTATGGTCAGTCTTATCGGAGGCGGGGCAGTCAGTTTGGGGTTAATTCTCGCTCACTTGCTTCCCATCGATCAAATTGTTCTGCCATCAGCCGCAGGCGGCAGTGCACTGTTATTTTTTATGATATGGTTAAACAGTATTCAAAAAATATTATTTCGCAAACATCTGGATAATACAATTAAAGATATCGACAGTCTCACACCGCTTGAAACCCAAACCCGAAAAGATAGCTGGCAGTCCATTAAGAATACTGCCATTCGATATATCAAAAGAACAAAAAATACATCATCTTTGTGGGATATGCAGGCAGATTATGCAATGGTTGAAAAAATTCACAGTCATGGGGCAAAAGATGTGCGTGAAGCATTGAATGAACTGTCTGGTATTCGGGATAATATGTCTATTGATCCTAAAGCGAACTTACTTCGTAAAGAGGATGAATTTATTGATATTTATCCATTGGGAAGAAATATCTTTACCGGTGCCCCCATATATTACACATAGCTTATGATAGATTCGGTCATTATAGTCAGCGGCGGGATGGATAGTGTCACATTATTACATTATCTTGTTAAGTCCAAACATATTACTCCAGCCATAATCACTTTTGATTACAGCCAAAAGCATTCCAAAGAGATTACATGCGCAAAGGAGAACGTTTCAATCCTGAAATGTACTAAGCATTTGGTTGTAGATATTTCATTTCTGAAATCATTGTTTGACAGCTCATCACTTGTTTCGCAACATATTGAAATCCCTGAAATGAAAGATGTTATAGGTGATCCGCAACCATCAACCTATGTCCCAAATCGTAATATGATATTTCTTTCTCTTGCATCTGCATATGCAGAAAACCTTAATGTATCTGATATTTACTATGGTGCGCAAAAACATGATCAATATGGCTACTGGGATACGACATCACAATTTTTGGAACAATTAAACAAGGTTTATGCGCTGAATCGGAAAACACCCATTCAAGTAAAAGCACCATTTGTGGATTATTCAAAAACAGACATTCTTAAGCTGGGCATTTCGTTGGGAGTGGATTATGGCAAGACATGGTCTTGTTATAAAGGTGAAACTTTGGCATGTGGATTATGTCCCACATGTGCCGAACGTTTGAAAGCTTTTGATAATTCAGGTATAAAAGATCCATTATCATACAACTGATTGTAAGGAATGCTCGGAAAATAAATAAGTTCCCCATTTAGAAATGCTTGACTGTTCAACAATTTAAAATCAAGCATATGCGTACCAAACTTTTCATTTTTGTTTTTGAACCAGGATTACACTGAAGAAGATGAACCATAACAGTCCTAAGGCTGAAGTGGTATATCAAATTTTTTCATATATTTCCAGACAGCAGTTCGGCTGACATTTAATTGTCTGGCGACTTCAGCTTTATTCCAATGACATCCATCAAGCAGTTCCATAAGTGATTCCTTTGTTAAAACATACTTTAGTGAAGAAAGGTTCTTTTTTGGCACTTGATGAATATGCTTTGATATTTGACGAATTTCAACTGGCAAGTCCTGAATGGCAATCTTATCATTATTACATAATACAAAGGCATGCTCAATTGCATTTTTCAACTCCCTTACATTTCCAGGCCAGTTGTAATCCATGAGTACTCTCATGGCATCTGAATTAACACCCTTGATGTTTTTATTGGTTTTCTTGTTCTGACGTTTAATACAATCATCAATGAGTAAATGAATATCTTCTTTTCGCTTTCTCAATGGGGGCACATGGATCGGAAATACTTTCAAGCGATAATACAAATCCTCTCTAAACGAGCCATCATGCACCAGGCTATAAATATCCCGATGGGTTGCTGCAAAAATTCGGATATCTACTTTTCGTTTTTTGGATTCGCCCACACGTTCGATTTCTCTTTCCTGAATCACACGTAATAGTTTGATTTGAATATAGGAGCTGATTTCACCAATTTCATCCAAAAAAATAGTGCCGCCATTGGCTTCCTCAAAACGACCGATTCGATCTCGGACAGCACCGGTAAATGCACCTTTTACATGGCCAAATAACTCGCTTTCTAAAATGGATTCAGATAGTGCTGCACAATTGACAATGGTTAAAGGATTATTTGCCCGCTCGCTGTTATAATGAATAGCTCCTGCAACCAGCTCTTTTCCTGTACCACTTTCGCCTGAAATAAATATGTTGGCATGACTTGATGCTGCGGCTTGAATGGATTGAAATACTTCCTGCATGACATGGCTTTTACCAATAATATTTCCAAAACGATACATTTCACCCAGGCGCAAGGAGGCATTTTCTGCCTTTTTGCGGGTGGCTTCCAATTCGGTCATATCGGTAATTGTTTCAACCACGCCAATGGCTTTTTTTTGATTATTCAGAACCACCCTGGCACTTTTTAACACTGGAACAAAGTACCCCTCTTTATGCTTGAGCCGACATTCTTTGAGATCAAATTCGCCTTGCTTAAAAATGCCGCATTGTTCTATATTCGATGGACATTTCTTGCCAAAGCAGTCATCAAACTTGAGGATCGTGCAGCTTTTTCCAATAACGTCCTCTGATGAAAATCCTGAGATGCGGTGCATGGATGGATTCCATGTCGTAATGATACCATTGCTGTCTAATGTAAACACGCCTTCTGCCATAGAATCAAGCAGCAGGCTGGCAAACTCGTTTGCCGGTAATGGATATTGATGCGGATTAATATTTTTCTCCCTGGTAATGTGTTTCATCTTAATTCAATACCATGTCCTCTTAAACGTTTCAGCAGAATTACAAAATAATCATTATCCATTTGATAAGGTTGAAGATCAAGGATTGATAAAGCATTCTCAAATTGATTGGTATGATAGTTGTTTTCATCAACCAGATAATACTCAAGGTCTTGAAATGCCTGTGAAAAAACATGAAGCTTCGATGCAGTTTCGTCAGAAAATGCTGTTTGAAGCTCCTCCCGCCATTCGGGCAATGGCAATGCACTGGCAACCATCTTATGTGTCAGCATCATCTCAAAAACTTTTTGTGCAGGAAAGGGCTTGTTTTCAACAATATTAAACACTTTGCCCAAGAGGTTTTCATTTTCAGCAAACTGAACCAGGCATTTAACAAGAAAATCAACTGGCGTCATTTCAAATCCCCAGGATACAGGGGATGGAACACTTTGGATATACATACATGTATTGAGCAGCATGGTTTGGAAGTCATTGGCATTATGCGCGCCTGTTTTTCGATGATGACCAATATTGCCAGGCCGATAAATACATACTGGCAGACCACGATCTATAGCCATCCAGACCATTTTTTCAGCAACCCATTTGGCCTGCTCATAACCGCCTATTAAATGATCTGCATAGATATCAATATGATGATTTTCACAACAGTTTTCATTTTTACCAATAAATATGCCATTGGTGGAAATATAATGGACCGGTTTTGGATGATGCATACTTGCCAGACGTAATATTTCGTGCGTACCATTTACAATAGATGGTTTCATGACTTTGTAAGAATACACATAATTTACCAGAGATCCACAATGAAATATAAGATCCATTTCATCTGCCAGTACCGAAAAATCTATTTTAGACAGGCCAAATTCTGGAAGAGTCAAATCGCCAACAACAGGTACAATACGAGATTCAATTTCTGGTGAATACAAATCATAATTATATAAGGTGTTGCGAATACGCTGCATGGCAAGCTGCGTATCTTTCTGTCTGGTTCTTATCAGACAATAGACCTTTATGTTTGGAAATTTGCGCAAAAGTTCTTCTAAAAGAAATGCACCAAGATATCCTGTTGCACCAGTCAGAAATACTGAGGATGCCTGATTGATTGGTATAAACTTTTTCTTTGATGTCATCTGTATGGCAGGGTCAAGGTAAGCATCGGATTTTATTGAGACAGGTTCAGTTATCTCTTTTGAATCATTATTAAAAAAATCAATTAGTTGGGAAACAGTGGGATGTTCATAGATATCTTTGACCAATATTTTAATTTTGTAAATTCGTTTGATCATTGGAAGTAATTGAACAGCCAATAATGAATGCCCGCCAAACTCGAAAAAATTATCCTGATTGGTTATGGTACCAGGCGAAAGCTTTAACACAGATTCCCAAAGCTGCCGCATGACAGCACGTTGTTCATCGAATGATGCGGCGTCTTTTAATTCAATATTATCTGGTGAAATACTTTGCAATGTTTGGGGCGCTTTTAACGCTCGCGTGTCAACTTTACCGCTGACAGGGTTTATTGGAATTCGATCCAGAATAACATAAGCGCCTGGAATCATAAAATGCGCCAAATGAGGTTTGAGATGTCTGGTCAATTCAGGACATGTTGCGGTTTTCGGATCAATTGTCCAGCAAAAATTATTATCAGGCACCAGATAAGCAATTAATCGTTTATCCTCACCTTCTTTGCCTTCAGTGATTACCGCACATGATTTGACATGTGCATGGGTTAACAGGGCCTCTTCGATCATTCCGATATGCACGCTATACCCTCGGATTTTTACCATGAAATCACATCGACCGCAAATTTCAAGGGTGTTATTCTCATGAAGAATAGCCAGGTCACCTGTCTTAAAGTAACGTTCATTATCAATGGTAACAAATCGTTCAAGGGTTAAGTGGGGTTTGTTCAAATAACAAAGGGCCAGGCATTCACCACCAATATACAATTCTCCGCGATTGCCCTTTTGAAGTACATTGCCATGCGGACCGATTACTTTAATGGTAGCATCAGGCATCGGTTTTCCTGCCAGACATATATTTGACGATGGCAATCTTGTTTGGCGCATGTCTTCTACAGAAACATCATGGGTTTCACTGATACTGTATAGATTGTAAAGTGCGATAGATTCAGGCATGAGATCAAGCGCTCTTTGCAATAACTTTCCAGTCACTACTTCGCCATTGAGCCAAATAGTATTCACTGTTGAAAAACTATCACGAATTTGTTCAGGGGTTGATAGCAAAAGAATGGTTTCAAACAATGATGGCGTAAACAATACCTCTGTAATTTGATTACGCAAGAGATATTTCAGCAATGGTTCAGGGTCATATATAATATTATCAGGTATCACAAAACAGGCACCGCCCCTTAAAAGCGGACGTAAACACTCCCACACAAAAAAAATATTGCATGCCACACGTTCCCCAGGGCCATAGTCTTTTATTTCATATCTCCAGTAATAGGAATTGACTGCCCCGCGATGCGGGGCCACAATACCTTTAGGCTCGCCAGTTGTACCTGATGAATAAACAATATAGGCGGGATGATCCAATGTCATATCTGGAAAGGTATAGATTTCATCATTGTCCATGTCTGCGAGAAGTGTTGGTTTTATGGAAAAAAATGCCTGAATTCCAATATCTTGCAATCGCTTTTCATAATGAGGTTGTGTAAGAATAACAACTGATTGCGTTTCATGAATAATATGCGCGATCAGGCGGTTTGGATAAGCCATATCCAATGGCAAATATGCACCGCCTGCTTTGAGTATTGCAATCAGCGAGATTACATATTCCACACTTTTATCCATAAAAATAGCAACAGTTGAATTGCAAACAACGCCTTTTTTTTTAAGATACAAAGCCAGAATATCTGTCTGACGATCAAGATTTTCATAAGTCAGCGGTCGTGAAACATCTGCAACTGCTAGGGCATCAGGTGTTTTTTGAACCTGTTGGCAAAATAATTCGTGCAGGCAAGTAGGTGTAACATTCATAACATCTCCAAACTAATATGGTAATGGTGTGTTGCCATCCAGATAGCCAAACAGTCTTGGTGTTGCACCATTTCTTGTTAACGAACGAAAGGGTTCGTAATCAGAGCGGCTGGTATCAAAGCCATTTAAATAGTGCGCATTGAATAGATGTCCCCATGCATCTTTTCGGACATACATGTCACCATCAATGCGAATATCCCACAGTTCCTTTCTTGGTGAAAGCATTCCCAAACGTGCTACCAGATCATTTCCATTGGCAAAGTTTTCTAAATATGGCACAGGATGACCGGTTTCGGTTTTCATATCTTGAATATATTCCATATTGTCTGCACAGTTTGCAAATGTATATATCTCAAGTTTTTTCATGTTTTCAAAGGGATTGGCATATGCCTGACCATGATCATCCACTAAGGATCTTAAAATATTTGCAGAAATGATTGTGCCTTGAGAATGACCGATTAAAATAACGCGTTCGATATTCGGGTTGTTCAGGGCATTGGATATTGGGTCAAGTGCTTTCTGAGCCGGACTCATACTTCGTTTCCATCGTTTGCCAACAGCGCATTCTAGAAGATCTACCAAAATACTGTCTGTTGGATTTTGAATCCCCACAATTCGTCGATGAAATAATTCATTCAGGTATTTGCAATTTATTTTTGCCATATCTGCATTTGTGGCAATACCATTGACAAAAAACCAGGCTTCTTTTGGAAAACTGTCATCTCCAGGCTGTGAATTTTCAGGATAAGAAAATGTATGCGTTTCTCGTAGAAAAAGTGTTTCAGGAATTGGCAACCAACTGGCATAATGATATGGAATTGGGATGGGGAGTAGGGAAATTTCCTCTAAATATTTCACAATTCGGGTAAATTCTCTGGGATCGAAAAAGGTATACTCAGAATATGGATGATATGGCGGCATCAATTGTTTGGGAGTTCCCATAATTGAAAAAATATGGTTCGGTGGGATAAATCTTGAGGCATCCAAAACAGCCCCCAATAATTTAATAGTGTCCATTATTGGCATTTTTTATCTCCTGTATTTTGTTAGGCGCCATTGTGATAAATAAACGCCCTGAAGGTTTATTTTATTCTTGATATGTATGTTCAAGGTAAAATGAGTATCTTAGGAATGCTCTGAAAATAACTTCCCCATTATTGATATTGTTCGTTTTGAGGAAATTGTACTGTAGAGACGTAGCATGCTACGTCTCTACACGACCATATTATTTTTGTACGATCATGAAAAATGAGCATGTTATTTTCCGAGCATTCCTTATTATTAGATTGCGCATTCTTTATTTATAAATCATAAGCAGCTTGAATACAAGAGGAAAAAATTTCTGTAAATTAGATAATGATTGGATATAAGAGGAAAAAAATATGCAAATTAAAAGCTTAGGAATGCTCGAAAAATAAGATCCCCATATAAATTGTTCGTATTGGGGTTTATGTACTGTAGAGACGTAGCATGCTACGTCTCTACACGAGCATATTTTTTTGTACGATCAAAACAAATGAGCATGTTATTTTCAGAGCATTCCTTAAACATATGTAACAGTATCTGTTGAACAAAAGCAGTATCCATTTTGACCACTTTTTTTAACACGATACATGGCTTTGTCCGCTCTGCTTAACAGATCGTTTTCATCTTTGCCATCAGTTGGATAAAAACTTATCCCAATGCTTGCGCCAAGATTAAATGTATAATCTTTAACAATATAGTCATTTTTGATGGCATTGATAATTTTTGCGGCAATGGCGTTTGTATCGCTTTCATTTTTAATATCCTGAAGAATAATGCCAAATTCATCTCCGCCCAGACGTGCGGCAGTGTCGGTTTCCCGAATAGCAACTTTAAGTCGGGCACCAACAGTCTGTAATACCTGATCACCCATTTCATGCCCATAATTATCATTTATTGCTTTGAATTTATTGAGATCAATAAACATCAGGCCAACTTTAGTTTTATAGCGATGGGCTCGTGAAAAGGACTGTGACAGGCGATCAAAAAATAATCGTCTGTTGGGCAAATCAGTCAGGGTATCGTATAATGCCAGATACGTGATTTTGTTTTCTGCTTTTTTTCGTTCAATGGCATATTTAATGGAACGAGACAAGAGCGCAGATGTAATGTTTCCCTTTAATAAATAATCCTGCGCACCATTATTTACTGCCAACAATGCTGCGTTTTCATCTTCATGCGCTGTGCTGACAATAATGGGAACATCAAGCATTTGCGCGTATAAGGTATCAAAGGTTTTTATCCCCTGGCTGTCAGGTAAAAATAAATCCAGCAACACGACATCGGGTTTTTCTTTTTGAAGAATTTCCATGCCGCTTCTGAGTTCATTGACAGCCTCTACGCGATAGACTGTTTTTTTTCTTTTGCCGAGTAATTTTTTTATTAACAGAATGTCAATGGGATTGTCTTCAATTAACAAAACATGGGTTATGGGTTCAGGCATAAGATATTCCTTGTAATTTATTCATCTGAAACCACAAGACGTAATTCAGCATTAAGTTTATCAAAAGTATGTTCCAATGCTTCTATTTTGCTGGCAGCAAGATGAATATCTGAGGATTTTCCTGCCTGCTCAATATCAAAAGCAATTTGTTTTAGTTCCATTGCCCGAATATTGTAAGCCGAGCCTTTTATTGTATGTGCATACAGTGTAATACGTTCTGGATCATTTTCTTTAATCGCCAGCTTGATTTGTTTAATCTGGTTTGGAACTTCCTGTACAAATAGCGCAATCAGCTGACGAAATAAATCGACATCACCATCAATGCGATCAAGTATGGCTTTTTTATCATAATATTTTGATGGTATACACGATCGATCTTTTTTTCGTTTTTTGTTTGTTTTGGCTTTACTATTGCCGAGGTATTTTTCCAATATGCTTTGTAAATCTTCAGGCTTGAATGGTTTTGATAGATAATCGTTCATTCCAGCATCCATGCATAGTTTTCGATCCTGGGACATGGCATTTGCAGTGAGAGCAATTATGGGCACTTTGTTATCAATTTTCAAATCTTCGCCGCTTCGAATAATTTTTGTGGCATCAATGCCATTCATCACTGGCATTTGAATATCCATAAGGATCAGATCATAATTTTTCTGCGATACCATTGAAACAGCTTCTTTTCCATTTGATGCGATTTCAACCTGATACCCCATTTTGTTTAAGTAAACACTGGCCAATTTTGTATTCATTTCGCTATCTTCAACAAGTAGAATAAGGTTCTGTCGTGATTCTTCTTCTGTAATTGAAAATTTTGTTATGATATTTTCAGATTTACGCTCTTTATTATTTGACATTTTTGCATTGAATATTCTTTGAATGCTTTTTTGAAGCAATGATTGTTTGACCGGTTTATTTAAATAGGCCGCAAAACCAATATCCTGCAGCATGGAAATGTCACCACGCTGCCCGACAAAAGTGATCATAATCATAGGAATGTGGCAGATTGTTGGATCTGATTTTATCATTTTGCCAAGCTTGATACCATCAATTTTGGAAAGATGCATATCAATCAGTACGAGATCAATGGGTTGATTTGTGCGTAACGAATCTCGAATCATAGCTAACGCACTTTCACCATCACTCACTTCAAGATGTCTACAACCAATATTTTCCAACAGATTGGAGAGCATGCTTCGATAAGCCGGTTGACTATCAGCAATCAGTATTGTTTTATCACTGAGATCCAGTTTATCGGAAATCTGTTGACTCTTCCTGGGGAGATATTTATTGAACGTGGCTGAAAAATAAAACTTTGATCCCTGATTAATCTGGCTTTTTACTTTAATTGTGCCTTCCATTAATTGAATAATACGACGTGAAATAGCCAGTCCTAAACCTGTACCACCATATTTTGCTGTATTTTTTTTATGAACCTGGGAAAAAGGCTTGAATAGGTTCTTAATTTCCGATTCATGGATACCAATCCCTGTATCCTTTACAGAAACAAAAAGTTTGACCTGTTCATTCGTTTCATGTTCCAATTGAATATGTAGTGTGACGTCACCTTCTTCAGTAAATTTTACCGCATTGCCTAACAGATTGATCAGTACCTGACGTAATCTCCCCGGGTCGCCCATCAGCTCTGAAGGCACATTGGGTTCTATAATACACGTAAGCCCAATTCCCTTTTCATACGCATCCAATGCGACAATATCCACAGTATCTTCAATAGTCATCCGAAGATTAAAGTGCTGATTTTCCAATAAAAGCTGATCAGCTTCAATACGTGAAAAATCCAGGATATCATTGATCAAGGATAATAAAGAATTGCCTGAAATGCGAATCATATTCAGATATTCACGTTGCTCATCAGTAAGATCGGTATTCATTAACAAATGCGTCATGCCGATCACACCATTCATAGGCGTGCGAATATCATGACTCATATTGGCCAAAAATCTGCTCTTAAATTTATTGGCTATTTCCGCATCAATCGCCACTTTATTTGCAAAATCCACTGCTTTTTCCATTTGTTCATTAATTCGTTGGGTCTTATCAATTTGATCCTGTAATTGCAGATTTAATTGTTTTGCTTCAGTTTCAATTTGTTTTCGTTGTGTAATATCAATAAGCTGCATATTCATAATAGGATGACCCTGATCTAAAATATCATCCAATATTGCAACAGACGCATGCACCCATTTCATATGGTTTGAACGATCATAAATACGAACATCCATGCAAAAATGATCCATAAATTTATCCAGAACTTTCTGTTCCAACTCTTTATATAATGATAAGTCATCATTATGAATATGGACTCCAATTTGTGTTTGACACATGTCGTCATTAGGATACCCAAACAATCTCATTGACATTTTATTACATTTCAATATGTTACCATATGGATTATAAATAACTGTGCTTACACCTGAATTCCAAAAAATATTGCGAAATCGTGCCTCACTTCTGCGAAGTTGCTGAAGAAACATCCGATGTTCCCAGGAGGCTTTAACTGCATTGTTTAGTCTATCTATATCAAGGGGTTTTTTTATATAATGAGAAACACCTTTGTGTAAGGCGGAAATGGCATTATCAAGGCTGGCTGCACCTGTAATGACAATGGATTGGAGATCATTTTTTATCTTACGCGATTTTTCGATCAGGGAGATTCCATCCATGTCTGGCATACAAATGTCAACAATTAGAATATCTGGCATTTCATTTTTTACAATATCAAGAGCTGCCAATCCTGATCCTGCCTGATAGACATGATAAGCCGGATTGATTAATTGCAGACCTTTTTGTACAAAATGACAGATTCGGATTTCATCATCAACAACCAGAATCTTGATGTTGTTTTTTGACTGCACTGCGTCAGACCTCCAATGTTTGATGAATATAATATATTGTATAAATTACATTATTTTTAGCTGCGATTGTTCTCAATATGTTGCAATAAATATGCCATGAAAATCTGTTGAAAAGATCTAAAATTAAGTCGTTCCTTTAGGAATCTATGAATAACATTTATCCCAATCGATCAGTTCAGACATGTCCAACTTGTATTTGGATTGGGGATATTTTTTTTCCGAGCTTTCCTAAGGAATGCTCGGAAAATAACATACATGCTCATTTTTCATGATCGTACAAAAAAATAAGGTCGTGTAGAGACGTAGCATGCTACGTCTCTACAGTACAAATACCTCAAAACGAACAATATCAATAATGGGGAAGTTATTTTCAGAACATGCCTAAGGAATATTCAAATTATTAAGTAATTGATATATTATAAAAAAACAGTTTGAGACATATTTCACAATAATTTTAGCAGGTTATTAAAAAAAATTTTAATAACTCAATTTTTGTTTGTAATGAAACCAGACAAATGTTATACATTTTTTTAAATATTTTCAAAATTTTAATTAAACAAAGGAGTTAAAAGAATGAATATTCGTCAAAAGATTTTTGTTCCAATGATAATTTCGGTACTTGTTTTAAGCATGGTGGGTTACCTGGTTGTCAACAGGCAGTTTTCTGTATTAAAAATGAGTAATTTCAAAAAGATTATTACTGACAAAGTGAATCAAATCAATTCATCCATTGTTTTTGGTGGTAAGATGCAACTGGAAAAGGCAGCGCTCTTTTCCCGCCTTCCTGTGGTCATTAAAGCCTTTCAAATAGCGCATTCTGGTAATATTGAAGATTCAGAAGATCCAAAAGGCCAACAGGCACGTTTATTACTACGCGATGCATTAAAAGATCATGTACATGGATATAAAGATCTTGAAAATTCTGGCGATTTTAAATTGCATTTTCACCTGCCCAATGGTCGAAGTTTATTACGCGTCTGGCGCTCAAAACAAACCCGCGTGAATGGTAAATGGATGGATATTTCAGATGATATTTCAGGATTTCGCCAGACAGTTCTTGATGTCAACCGCCTGGGACAATCTCAAAGTGGTATTGAATTAGGACGCGGTGGGTTTGTCATTCGCGGGGTTACAATGGTGAAAGATCCAGAAGGCAAAATATTGGGGTCAGTTGAACTTTTGATGGATTTCAAGCCTGTAATGAACAATGCTATCATCAATGATAAGAATCAAACAGAAAACTTATTTTTGTATATGAATGCGGATTTATTACCCATTACCAAACGTATGCATGATACTACAAAATTTCCCATATTGGATAATAAATATGTGTTTGTTTATGGCACAGGGGATCAGTCTGGAAAATCATATATTCGTGTGTCTAACTTAAATCATGGAAGACAGAAATTATTTATTGATCAAAGGGGTGCGTATACGCTGGGCTATTTTCCTATCCAGGATTATCGCGGCAAACAGATTGGTGTGATGGTTTACGCATTTGAAAAAGAATTATGTGAGGCACAGATTTTTCACTTAAATGTCATTATTATGTTAATTTTCTTTTGTATTCTAATTGTTTGTGGCGGTATCAATTATTTCATTCTGTCAAAATTCATGCTAAATCCCATATCCCAGGTACGTGATTTTTCAAAAGCCATAGCAAGTGGTAATGTTCGCTCACGTTTATCAATAAACCAGGATGATGAAATCGGAGATATGAGTAAAGTCCTTAACGATATGGCAGAGAATCAGATGCGAATGCTTACTGAAATTAAGGATAACATCAACAGATTATCAGGTTCATCAGATGAATTATCAGGAATATCAGCATCAATGAGTCAGCGTACTGAAATCACTGTGCAAAAAACGAAAAACATGACACATGAATGTAAAGAAATGAATAATGCAATGGAATCTGTTGCCAGTTCCAGCGAACAGGCATCTGTCAATATGAAAGCTATTTCTGTAACGACTGCTGATATGACAAACACTGTCAATGAGATTGCATCGCATGCAAGTAAAGCCCAAATAATTACAAACACAGCAGTCAGTAAATCAGAAGCTGCGTCCAAACATGTGTCTAAGCTGGGGGATGTTGCCGGACGAATTACACAATTTGCTGACACGATCTCTGAAATTTCAGAACAAACCAACCTTCTTGCACTCAATGCAACCATTGAGGCAGCTCGTGCAGGTGAAGCTGGTAAGGGGTTTACAGTCGTTGCCAATGAAATTAAGGAACTGGCGAATGAGACATCAAAAGCAACCCAGGAAATCAAAAAGCAGATCAGCACGATTCATAGTTCAACCAGTGCTTCGGTAGAACAAATTATGGATGTATCAAGCATTATCAATGATATGGACAAAGCTGTTTCTGCCATCGCTTCTGCAATTGATGAACAGGTTTCCGCCACAAAAGAGATCTCTACAAACATTTCAGAAGCATCTATTGGGATTGATGATGTCGCCAGTCACGCTGCCAAAACATTACAAACAACGAAGACTTTTACTCGTGAAACCATTGATATCAGTCAGGCAGGTGATGAAATGAAATCCAATAGCCAGAAAGTTAAAGATCAGGCAGAGGACTTAAATCGGATGTCAAATGAATTGAAAAAGCTAATGGCGCAGTTTTCATTGTAGTCATTATCAAGGAAGAGAGTTGCGTGGGATTTAACAGTAAAGGAGGTAAGAACCATGCTAAATTTTGACCTTTCTGATACAAGAGCAGGTGAGGAATTATTGAGTATTGGCCGACAGGAAGGCAATTAAGCAGTCGTAAGTTTCATACAAAATTTACGACTGCTTAACTTTTTAGAAACAAAGATTGGTCTTACAATTTAAACATCAAGCCATGAATCTGAATACAAGGCATTTCCCAAAATGACATCTACAGTCTTTTTGTAACCCTGCAATTCTTTAGAAAGGCTGTCCATCGGGGGTGGGTTGCCATCAGTTGTGGCATGAACAACATCCAGAATATCCTGACGTTTGCCTTTGGCCAAATCCATAGATACCTGATCTCTGGCATCAGCAATAAATGAATACATACCCACCCGATTTAACATGATGGTATATGTGACATTAATGATATATCTCAGATGATCTGGAGCGCCATTGGAAATATTGGACAATCCGCAAGTACTTTTAACTCCTGGCGCAATATCCTGAAGCATTTCCATGAATGTCATCAGGCTGATTGCCTGTGGCTGTTGGATATTGACAGGAGTGACAATGCCATCAACCCAGATTTTTTCATTGGGAATTCCCAGATCGTTGGCTGCCTGGATCAGTTCAACACACAGTGCGGCACGTTCGTTTTCATCTCTGGGAAGACCATCCGGACCCCATAACAATGCGATAAAATCACAATTATATTCTTTGGCCAGAGGTAACATTTTTTCATAACGTTCTGGGCGGCACATAATTGAATTGATTAATGGGGGCAATTTACACTTAGGCAAGGCAGCAGCAATGGCATCAATATTGGATGTATCCAATGCCAGCGGAACATCATCCACAACTTCCTGAATCACTTCAACCATCCAGGGCATTAATTCATGACCATCCTTTTTTGCCGGTCCCAAGTTCAGATCAATCATATCCACACCTGCTTCTTTTTGAAACAGTGCTTCTTCCTGAATAG
>Ga0272440_1002005_pt1 | contig 16186 bp, 9 predicted proteins | sample SSMMMBAug17_FD_192440 | JGI IMG/M metagenome (GOLD analysis project Ga0272440, IMG submission 192440) | Marine sediment archaeal communities from Little Sippewissett salt marsh, Falmouth, MA, United States - SSM-MMB-Aug17 | ecosystem: Environmental > Aquatic > Marine > Wetlands > Sediment ... | reverse complement strand
GTTTCGCTCAGTTGCTGACTTCAGAGGATTCGCTCCATGCTTTGAGTGTTTTGTTGATTTTCCGCGCAGTAACCAATTACAGTGGCACTCGATATCATACACTAAAATTTTTTGCACAAACAGACTTTTAAATATTAATATTATTTTGTTACAGTTACCTACGCCCCAAGTTTACGAAGATAACATTAAGGTCAGCGGTGAGCGTCAGCGAATCCGCTGAACCGCTTGGTTATGAAATATGTGTTTAACGCGATATCCGTCAATCGTAGGTCATAAACTCAACGAAATTTTATAGCTCATGAACGACAAAATAAGGAGCTTAGGATTGGTAAATTTCTTGTATTGAAAAATATTTATAATTTATTTAACTTAAGCTATCTAATATATTTTTTAATTCTTCAAAGTTTTCTTTGTTAGGTTCATTTTCATATGAAATCGTCAAAAAGCCTCCAATATTAGAAAAAACTTCGACGTTAGATTGTCGAAACATAATCACCCTTTCTAATCCATACCGACCCTGAAACAAACCAATCTCATGCACAACATTTTGTCTCGCATGTATCGTTCCATTAGAGTTGCTATCATCACCTGACATTACCATTACGGCAACATTACATTCATTTAACAATTTAATAAGTTTGTCAAAAATTCTTGGAGAATTGTATTTCTGAGTTTCAAAAGATTCAACATTATAGCCTAATTCCTTAATATATTTCTCAATTTGAACCCATACCTGGTTATGACCGTGTCCAAGAAAAATTTTTGATATTCCTTTCGGATGTCTGGCTTTAAGACAATCAATACCATCAATAATAATCTCGTTCTCATTTTTATTTTGTAATTTTTGTAACTCAGCAAGATCCTTTCTTTTTTTTTCTGGAAGAAAAAGTGTAAGTTCTTTGGTTGGATTAAGTGCTTCAAGAACTGACGCTGTTACCTCTGCCATAGCACCCGGTCCTTTTTCTATATATTTGATTTTTCCATATTTTCTAACTGCTTTTAAGTTTTCTACAGAACCATTTTTAGTTAGCACAATTATTTCTATAGGAATATTTTTATCATGAATAAATTCTATCAATCTTAATCCGCCTTCTGGTTGACCTGGAAAACCCATGTCAATAATTGCCACATCATATTCTTGGTCAAATATTAAATTATATGCATCCTCAATTTCCAAACATGTTTTGATCTGAAATCTTTTTGATAATCGATTTGAATAATCTTCAATGATTTTGGGATCATCATCTATTATAATTAGTTTGTGATTAGGATTCATTAGAAGACCCTCCTTTATGCGAATTACCACTTGCCTCTAATGCTTTTTCTAATAATGTCTGAGGGGTATCATCTTTTCCTTTTTCAATGTAATCATAAACACCTACTTCATAATTCTTTTTGCAATTTTTTACAGTTCCATATGCTGTTAATACTATGGCTTTTGTAGGCATATTCATTGCAGCTATGTGTTTTACGATTGATAAACCTCCTTCTTTATCAGAAGGGAATTGCATATCTATAACAGCTATTGAATAATCTTTCAAAGATAACTGAAGTATTCCTTCTTCAACTGTGCTACAGGTATCTACAATAAAATATGGGGCTAATAGTGCCGAATAAGAAGTTATAATACTATCTTCATCATCTATTAATAAAAGCTTATGCTTTTCCATATATTTTCTCCTTATGTATTTTTTCTTTATTAATAATCAATTAAATTAAGTCTTATATTATAATTATAAAGCTGGAATTTCAATATTAAAACGTGTGCCACCAGTATAGTTTGAATCAAAATAAATTTCTCCATTATGTTCATCTATTATCTTTTTGCATATAGACAATCCGATTCCAGTAGAAAATTGATCCGATGATTGATATGGTTTAAATAAAATATTGATATTTTCCTTTGAAATTCCATAGCCATTATCAGTAAAAAAAAGTTTTAATTTGTCAAATTTAGTTATATATTCCCCATGCAAAAACGTTTTTGATGCGCCATTTTTTTTTGCATTTCTAAGCAATTCTTCAAATACATATTTAATACCTTCGATATCTACTCTTATTTTTTTATCCAAATTGTGAATTTCAATTTTTGTGATGACTTTAGAAAAAGCGTTATTCAATTCTTTTGTTAAATCAACACGTTTAAATCTTACCTCAATTGGTTGCTGGTATCTCATAAAATTCATAACAAGATCTAAAATTCTTTTTATGTTTTCTTTCATTTGTTCGTGTATTTTTTTGACTTCGGTTTCGAATTTATAATCTCTGAATAATACATATATCCATGTATTTATGGCATCAGCAGGAGTACGTATATTATGGACAGCACGCATTGACAAATTTTCTTGAACTCTCCGTTTTAGTAACTCTTGATTTTCTTTAGTTTCATTGAAATTATTAATTGCTATGCCAAGTTGACTAGCTAACCCCATTAATAAACTAATATCGTTTTCAATAAAATTTTGTTTTTTCATTTTATTATCAACAGCTAGAATACCTAATGATTTATTGTCGTAAATTATTGGGCAACAAATCAAGGACTTAACTCTCAGTTTTTCAATTAATTTTTGACTTCGTTCTGATAATTGATTTTTTATTAAATCAATATCATTAATATATTCAGCGGTCTGTTCCCTAAATGCTTTCACAAATGCTCCTTTAGAATCATGTCTATCAATTCTAAAGCCTTTTTCTTGTTCCCAGTATTGTAATTCTTCTGTTGTATACCCAAAATTTGCTCTATGAACTAATCCCGTTTTTTCTTGATTTACAAACATTATACTACCCCTATCAAAGTCAAGGTTCTCTTTCAAAATATTGCATACCTTTTTTAGAATATCATCTAAGTTATTAGCCTTACCTAATTCTTTGCTAACTTTGCGCATGGTTTCTGTGTATTTATAATTTGTTTCAATCAGATTATATAGTTCATGATATAAAATATCATTGCTATTAATTATTTCATTAAATTCTTTTTTATTTGCATAGTATAATATAATAAAATATATCAAAAGATAGTAAGGTAAGAACTGTAAAGAATGATTCCAAGAAATTAATAATAAAGAAAAAAATAAAACCGAGTTCGAAATTAGTAAAAATCTTTTTACTATTGTCCAAAAACTTAAGTTCCATGATATTATATAACGACAAACATTGCCGCCTCCACGAAACATACATTCTGGATGCTCAATCCTTGGCAATTCCCTGTTAAATAGTCTGAAAATACCTTTAAAATACCCGAGTCGGTTATCACATTGAAAAATTTCTTCATGAATATGTGGATTCTTAGTAACTGTGATCTCAATTTTGTTTGAATTAATTTGTCTTGCTTCATAAGTTGATGATCTTGTCAATTTATTCGCAATATCATTTATTTTTTCATAAGCATTAATTGGGCTTCCAAGCCCAATGAAATAGCTTCTCAATCTGCCTAAAGCTTCTGGTGATGTAGTATATATTCCAGCTTCATAACCAATATTTTGTTTTCCTGTAAGTGAAATCAGTTTTTCCATGAAAGCATTTATTTGGTTCTGTGAAAACCAATGATTTGAATTTTCAAGTTCCTCTTCTTTCATATTAGCAAATTTTAGCAGGTTTTCCACATCTATATATTGATATTTACTTTTAATTAAATGAATATAGGTATTTATCGCCATACTATTATACATGGGTTTATCGTTTATATCATGTTTTTTCATTTTAATTCCTTTTTATAGATGTTAAACACATGCTCATACCATTCGTCAAAGCCTTCATTCAACCAAATGCTTTGATTATATATTTTTATAAGCTGACATCCAGCTTTTAATAATAAATCAGCGCATTTTTTATCTGTCGTGACAGGAATATATTCTAATGGATAGTCAGATTCAAGATAAGCATTTGAGGCATAAAACAATAGAGAATTACAAATTTCAAAACGCTTTGAGTCATCAATATTATCAGCTACAATTAAATCGCATCTATTTTCTAAAAAACTGAAATTAATTCCCAGGGGACCTCTATAAGCTATTGCTGCACCAACAGGAATATCATGTTCTGGAATATAAGCAAGCCAAAGGTGTCTTTTTCTTTGTAGTCCTACTTTTTTATATTGTTCGTTAAGCAAATTTAATTCAATATCATCTAAGTTTAATTCTTCAGCATTAGCATATATTTCTCCTCGAATACTTTTTACAACTTCAAATATGTTATTATGTTTTTTATTTGTACATTCTTCAACGGTAATATATTTGCCAGGTATTATTCCAACTGGATTTATTTTGATATAGTAGTGTGTATCTAAATAAAAATTTTTTTTTCTAAGCGTATTATTTATTGTTTCAAATACTTTTTTAGCATAAGGATTGTTTGGGCTAAACCAATTCTGAGCAGAATGATAATTTTCTAATATTGCCTTTGCTTGGGCATATAGTTGTATTGCTCGGACAAAAATAGGATTTTTAATAGTTGATATCAAATGCTGAGAAAAAATTGAATTATTAGTATGTTTCCAAACTGTTAATGAAGATAATTTACATTTTTCATCATCATAAACATCTACATTGTATAGTATTTGATCTTTGGACTGAAGAGCCTTTTTCCAGTTGCTTTTGATTAAATTCCAATAAGGAGCCAATCTTTCTTGCTTTGCAGGATAGATAAAGCCAGATGAATGATAATTTGAAAACAAAATATCAATTGACACTGAATTAATTTTACAACCTTTTTTACTAAATATAGCTTCCCTTTCTTTAAATACTTTTTTCCTTTCATCTTTCAAAATAGGTAACAATACTGGTTGAAAAACCTTTTCTAAATGAGTAATCCATTCGTCAAATCCTTCTTGCAGCCAAACACTTTGATTATACTTTCTAATTAGTTTTGCACCAGTCTGTTTAAGTATCCAAGCCGTTTTATTATCTGTCATTACCGGAATAAAACCTAAAGGAAACTTACTAAAAATTTCAGAATCAAAATAAACAGATTTAACCTTTGAAAGCAAAGCGTTGCATACATTGATCTGTGTTTCTTGATCAATATTATTATCAACTATCAGGTCACAACGATTTTCAATGAAACTGAAATTAATTCCAAATGGACCTCTATTAGCAATTACTGCACCTATAGGCTTATCCATAGTTGATTTACAGGCAATCCATATAAATCTTTTTCTGTTCAAACCAACTTGTTTATATTCATCATTAAGAGATAATAGCTCAATATCGTTTTTGTTAAACTCCTCTGCTTTTGCATATACATTCCCTCTCATCTTAGCAATAAATTCATAAATATTATTATTTTGTCTACTTGTACATTTTTTCAAAAATATTTTATTTGATGGATTAATAATAATTGAAGGGTTAACTGAAAAATAATTAAATGTACTAACATCTGAGTATTCATTTCCTATCGTAGAAACTATAGTTCCAAATATTCTGCTTGCATATTTATTAGTAGGTTGGAACCAATTCTGGCCTGAATTATATTTCGAAACAATTGAATCAATTTGAGCTTTTATCATTAAAGCGAATACTCCAAAAGAATATCCAGTAGAAGTTAAATGTTGTGCAACCCAACCATTATTTGTCGTTTTCCATAAGGAAACAGTTCCCATTTTTTGATTCTGTGGATCACTAAAAGAAACTATCCTCAATATTTTTTTACCTGCTTTTAAATATGATTCCCAGTTGTTTTTTATAAGAGTAATATATGGCTTTAAATAATTATTTTTTTCTTCATACAAAAAACCAACATTTTGGTAATGTTCAAAAAGATCATCAAACGAAATTTCATTTATTTTGATTGAAGTAATAAATTCGTCAATTACTTTAGTCTTATTAAAAAGATGATTATTCAATTTTTAATACCCCATACTATTATTTATGACCAAAATGATAAGTAAAACAATATTTTTTAGTCATTTGTTCTACTGAATTTTTGATTAATCAAGAAAATAGTGTAATTATATGCCCACCATTCATTCTTTAGATGAGCTCCAATAATTCTTGATGTAGTCTTTATTGCTTGAATTTCATGACATAGAAACGGTCGTTTCTCAATTTTTCGAATAAGAAACATATATAACTTTTCTTTGTGTTGATTTGGCAAGTCACATAACCAAGATAAGGAACAAGCATGCTTTTTAGGAGTTTCTTCAACAAGTAACATATCGTTGTAATTCCAAAACAATACATCCTTTATATCTTTATTGTTAAGTAATTTTAGTACATCAATTCTATGTTTTGATTCTAAATCACTCCATTTCTCAAAAATGGTATTAGTATTGATTGAGTTATAAATAAAAATATCACTATTTTTAACGCCAAATAAAATACCGCCAGTTATTTCTGGTACAATTTTTATTAAGTGGGGCCAATATTTTTGAAAAATATTTTCTGGATTATATTCTTCACCTTCTATTGTTAATAAATCTATCATATCTCCAATACGTACAAGTAAATCTTGCATTGCGAAAGATATTTTAAAAGGATTTTCATCATTTATTAGTTGTTTTTCCATTTAGATCTCCTGTATTCTGTATGCTTAATTTAAAAGATTATTTATTGTTTCCCGAAATTCTTCTTCATCAAACATTTTTACTTGATAACAATCAATATAGTGGTCTAGCTCCTTAATTATCTCCCTGTCACATCGTGAACTTAATACCATTATTTTCAAATCATTATGATACAAATCATAAATTTCTTTTATAAATTTTTCACCAGTGGTTGAATCCCAATCATTTTCAAGCATAAGATCACAAATAAATAAATTAGGTAACTCACCTTTTTGATATGCTGTCGATAAAAATTCAGTGGCCTCTGCTACATTTTTTACTTGATGATAGTAAATATCCATATCAGCAAAAAGATAATCAATTGAATTTGTAAAGATAGGATTATCATCAAGATGAAGTATTCTATAACATTTATTCATTTTTTTCTCCATTTATTTAAAGTTAATTTAAATTTTGTTCCTTTTACCTGTGGATGTTCAACAAGTTCAAGACACCCTCCTAACATGTACGCCATTTCTCTACTAAAACCTATTCCAAGGCCACCTGTAGGAAAAATTCCACCTGGCCTAAAATGCCTTTTGAAAAATGAAATTAGAGAAACAGGTAAGCCTTGTCCATTATCAGATATTATAATATCCAAATAAAAATCATAATTAATTACTTCTATTATTATTCTTTTATCCTCTTGATCCAGTCTTAGCAAATGACGTAAACTATTGCCAATAATATTATTCAATATCTGGCCTAAGACTGTTTTGTCTGTGTTGAATAATATTATTTCATCAGGTAATAAAAGGTCAAATTTTATTATTTTATCACCCGCCTCAGCATATGATTTAAACAGTTGGATTTGATTGATTAATAATTTGTTAATGCTTACTTTTTCGATATGAATACGATTCAGTCCTCTTTCCAATGTTAATAGGCTGCCTAAAGCAGATTGAACCATCCCTAATCCTGCATTTGCCTGCTCAGTAAGTTTTGCTCTTAACTTATTATCTGTTTGTCTGTTTATTTGGTTAAGAAAATTTCTCATAATCTGCAATGGTTCCATTGTTCCATGTGTGAGCATCGCCTGAAATCGTTTAAAATATTCTCGCCTTTTAATATTTTCCATTATTTGTCCAACTGCACTGGCAAATGTTTCAATGATCTGTAATCGGTCTAAACTAAACATTTCCTTATCTTTTTTATCGTCAAACCAATTATCCAAACTATATAACATGATTAGTCCATTTTGATCAAAAATTGGCACATTAATATAAAAATCTGGTTTAGGGTTATTTGGGTTATTAGCTAACATTCTAGCATTAATTTTTAAATCAAATCCAGTGCCTTTTAAACGTTTTTCTAAAAATTTTTTTAATTCTTTTCTTTTTGTTTCTTTATTGTACCATACTGAAATTCTTCCTTCTGTTAATTCTAACTCATTTGCAATAAAAACCATCTTTCCAGATTTTAGTTTTTTTATTACGCGCTGCTCTTCAACTCCAATATAATCACCTATTTTAAAAATATTTTTATTATTAGAATCTTGTATCCATTGAAAAACTCTAGAAAAACCAAATTTATGTAAAGTTTCAATAAAATATTTTTCAACTTCTGAAATAGAATTCATTTTAACCATATCTTCAAGATTCTGCCATAATAATTGCCTTTCAGTTACATCATGCATATAAACTGCAAAGGCTTTAGGTCTATTGTCAAATGCATCGCTAATTGGTACATAAATACAATCCAAAACTCTATAATTATTATCAGAAAACATAATTCTTCTTACAAGCCTGACTGATTCTTCAATTTCATTTATATTATAAATTGGGCAATCTTTACAAATTGATTTTTTAGACATTAACTCATAACAGATACTCCCAATCAATTCAGAGTCTGTTTCATGTTTTTTTAATAATTCTCCAAGATTTTGACTAATAAAAAGTATTTCGCGCTTTTTATTAATTACATACAGATAGTTTTCACTATGAAATAAAGCTGCTCTTTGAATTTCTATCTGATTATCAAGTTTACTAATGTTTGACAATTTATTAATTATTAATTGAAAGATATTAAAAACGGAATTTACTTGTTTCTCTATTTTATAGAATTCACTTGAATTAAAATGACATTCAAAGATTGTTATTACATTATTATCCAAAACTTTAACAAAATAATGAGTATTAAGATTGTTACTATATAAAAAATTATTATTCAATTTTTTTATAGTTTTTTTTATGCCAAGTAACTCATCGCTGGCTTTTGTTTTAATATCATTTAAAGTTGCTGATTTGCCTTCAGTAGATATTACATAATCATCTGCTAGTAATTCATGATAAGTATAATCCTTAATTCCAATCTGATGTATTAATTCACGGCTGTGTTTCCATAATTCATGCATATTTTTCCTAGAATATGGTGTTAACTGTCTTAAATTATTTACTTCCTTAGATCCAGCAGAAACGCAAGTCCATCTTTTTTCTGAAACCTCTTTTATCCACAGATAATAATATTTAGTAAGTGAATCAAAAATAAAGTCAATTAGACCTTGCTGAACCGCTTGTTGATATTGATCTAATTGTTTGATAGAATCAATTTGAGCAATAAATAGTACTCCAAAATGATCTCCTACAATTACAGGAATAAACAATAACCGACCTGTCCAGTCAAGTATTGGAGCTTTATTTTTAGCAGCTTTCTTTATGCTATCTTTGTGATTATCCAAGTCCTTTTTTGTCAACCATACAATCCTCGTATTGGAAACTTCCTGGCATATTATATTATCATTATATTCTATAAGTTGGTCCTTATCATTTAAACTAAGATCTAACATCCCACATGTTGTAATACCAAAAAATAATGTTATAATATCAATAAATTCTTGTGTTAATTGATTTAAAGAAGAACATAAACTTAATCTTTCTCGTAACTTATTAATCAACCTGTTGATATTTTCAATATGCGTTGGGAAAACAATATTTTGAAATCTTTTACTTCTTCCATCATAATAATTTTTATTATATTGTTCTTTTGCAGCATTCCATAATTTTTCATTTTGAATATGAAAAATACAAAAATCGCCTAATAAATTATTTTTGTTTAAAAGTTCAAAAAAATTTTGATATATTGGATTTGAACATTCATAATAGCCTTCTTTTTTTATAAATGCTCCTGTCAGTGTAACATGATCAAAATTCAAAGATTCAGAGCAAGGCAATCTGTTTGGTAAAGCATTAACACAATTTAAAACATCAGGTGAAGTTTCAAGATATTCAGCTAATCTTTTAAAATGATCTGATATTTTAGTCTCTTGATTATCTAAAAAAATTGAATCCCAAATATAAGAAATAAAACTATCAAGATTTGTAATATTTTGTGTATAAATGAATTGAGCAAGCTCACATGCCAAAAATCGATGCCCTTTTGTTGAGTTCATAATAAACTTTACATGGTCTGTATTTATATTACTTGTGTTTTTTTTTATACAACTGATAACATAATCTTTAAACTCGCTTTCACCTTCAGGTGTTAATTCAATACGTTCACAAATATCCCAAATAGGTGAAGAGTTCAATTCATGAGAACTAATCAACGAACCACTAAAAATGAATTTAATTTTTGACAGACCTGATCCTGGATTAGCTTCACCTTTTTTTACAATAGAGATGCAATCCTGACAAAAATGCTCATAAAATTCATGATTGACTGCGCGAAATCTGTCAAATATCAAAATTGTAGGGGATTTAATATTTTTATCCAATTGATCTAATAATATTGTTGAAATATCTAAATTACTTTGAATTTTGTTTATCGAAAAATTATTGGTTGTGGATTTGTCTAAAGTCTTTTCAACAATATAACTATAAAAAATATACGCATCATTTTTAGTATCTTTTTCCATATTAAAGTAAACACATTCATATTGTAGGCTATTTTGAATTTTATCTATGGATGATTTAATTAAAGTTGATTTTCCAAATCCTCGCGGCCCCAATAAAAAAATATTTTTTCCTTTTTCAAGGTATTCAATAATTTTCATTAACGATTGGTTATCACTTTTTGAAAAATGCATTTTTTTAGCTATCTCCTTTTATCCCTCTGCATAGAATCAAGGGCGTATATGTAAATCTTCGAGAATTAACAAAGTATTTTCTAAATTCTTCTCTAAATCCGTTAAAACCATTTTTATAATCAGGAAACATGTAACCTGAATTTTTTCCAGCAATTTCCATTTTTTTTTGCCAATTATAGCTTTCCTCATCTTTTAAAGTTCCAAAAATTAAATTATGTGGAGTCATACACACATCAATATCCTTATAATTTAAATCATATAAGTATGAGTATAATTTTATTCCAACATATGGATCAAAATCCCAATCATCTTCTAGTAATTTCATAATACCTTGGATAGATTTTTCAAGGCTGACGGGTAATCCGAAATGTCGAAGACAATTAGAATCAAGATCAATAAGACATAAGATTCCTCCTGGTTTAAGAATTTTTGTTAAATATTTAACAATATTGTAGCTATTTTTTCTAAAATATTCTAATACAAAACGTACCCAAATAAAATCAAAAGGTTCAATATCAATAATTGGTTTACAGATATCAATATTTATATATTCGATTCTATTACTATTATAATTATTTTTTGCATAATCTAATCTTATATCTGAATTATCAAATCCAACAACCTCGCCATCTGGTTTAACTAAATCATATAAGTAATATGTGGTTTTTCCCGGGCCACATCCAATATCTGCTACTCGCATTCCAGGTTTTATTCCTGCCCATAAAGCCTGCTTTTTGATAGATTCACAATCAGTTTTAATATCTAAACGAATCGCCTCTTCGTCACTTTCCATTAAATATTTATGTTTTATACACATAGTAACAATTATCCATTTTTTGAATTAGTTGTATAAAAATCATCAGAAAAATTCGAAACGATTTTATCCAAATAATTGTATATTTCATTTGTCAACATTTTTTTCTTAAAAGATATCTGTGAAAGCTTATGACGTGCTTTAAGTATAACTTTTCGAAATGTTGGGGATAGATTATTCAAGATATCTATATTATCCTCTCTATAAATAGAACTTGAGTTTTTTATTTTATAAAATACTTCTAAAACATGATTTAATGCATCGTCTGAGTTCATAGTCAAATGACTCCATTTTGACATATATCCTTCAAGATTGTAATTAATTCTTGCCTCTGGTTCATAAATAGGGCTTAATGGAGTTAAAATAAATGGAAATATTGACCAAGATAAACTTCCTTCAGCACTATGAGGAGAAATATTTTCAATAAAATCGACCGTGTTAGAGATTGTTTCATTAGTCTCACCTGGAAAACCAATTATTAAATAACATGAACAGTTGATGCCTGCTAAGAGAAGTTTAGGGATAATTTCTTTATAAATCTCAGGGTGTAATTTTTTATTCATATTTTTAAGAATCCTTTTGTCTGCTGACTCAAGACCTATTTGAACTTCTATACAACCAGAACGTCTAAGTAAATCATGATCAACGTTTTTTAAAACATCAGCTCTGATAAAACTCATCCAATTAATATTAATATTTTCATCTATAATACGCCTACATAGCAAATTTATATCAGGTTTTCCAAGTCTGAAGTTATCATCGACAAACCATACATAACGAATACCTCTATTATACACATCCTTAAGTTCAGTGATAATTTGATCAATTGGTTTTATCCAATTTAAATGCCGATTTTGAACAAAATTGCAAAAAAAGCATTGATTGAAACATCCTTTACTTGATTGGATTGGGATAACTCCACTATGAAAAAATTTATTTGGTAGTTTTTTCCAATCAATATTAATAATTCTTTTATTTAGCGGTTCATCAACGCGTTTATTAAAATGCCAACAATTATTCTTCAAAAAAGCTGTGTTTGCTATATCATCTATTGGCTGATTCATTTTAAGTTTATTCATTGCTTGAATGAGGATAGATTCTCCTCTTTGGCTTACTATATATAGATCAATTAATGGCTCATTATCTACCGTAAGAAATAAATAATCTTTTTTAGCAAGCGTTGATTCATATTCTGGATTGTAAGATTTTTTTAAGAATTTATAAGATGAATAAATAAATGGGCCTCCAGCAATTATTTTTGAATTTGGAGAAATTGACCTGATATCATCAACGAGTTTTTTTAGTTCTTTTTTATTAAAGATAAAAGTTGTGGAAATTATAATAACAGTTTGTTTGTGGTCAAGATATTGCGATAATTGATTTTTTTCTTTATAATAATTATCTATTAGTTCTACATAAAATTTATGCAGAGTTAGATAATAATAGAGAAAAATACCATTCAATTTTGGAGCGGAAGCCCAGCTACTCATATTATCACCCTTAATTGACTTAGAAACGATTCCTTTGTTTTCAATTAAATTTATAATTAATTGTATGCTTGCAGGTTTTCCATCTATATGAAGCTTTAATGGGTTTGTTTTTGAGAGGGAGTTAAGACTATTATCAGAAATAATAATAGCATCTAACTGTTTATTATTTACTGGCATATTACTATATCCATATACTTGCTGTTTATTACGTAAAAAGTCTTTACATCTATTACAGATTGTTACTTTAACAGCTATATGCTGTAGGTCAAGAAAAATCGAAAAAAATATCAATTTAATTACCAGACACTCCAATTGATAAATTTGATAATTTTCTTAATGGCCTTTTTAGAATAGAAAGAAACAAAACAAAGTCATTAATTTTAGATCACTCATTCCATTTTGGAATAAATTTTCTTTTATAATAGCTTTTTGTGTTTATTTGACTCCAGGTTACGTTTAGATTTCAGTGGAATTTGTTCATAACGTTTCGCTAAGCTGATGATTTCAGTGGATTCTGCTCCTTACCTTTTAGTGTTTTGTTGAATTTAAGCTTAATAGCTGCTGTCAGTGGATTCCAAGGTCGTCTTTTAAAATTTGTTTACAATAAACTTTTAATATAATCTATATTTTGTTACACAATCTTAACGTACAAAATTGGGAGAATAACTAGCTCTATAGTATCTGTATATCTTTTAATGACAGATCTGCATATCATTCAACTGTATATCATAAAAATATCATTTTGTAATGAAATGATTGAATGTAAAGTCGAGAGATAATTCTGTTTAACTGCATATCATTCAAATTTGAATGATACACAGAAACTGGATAATAAAATTATTTTTCGAAATTTGTTGTTGTCAGAGACAACTGTGGCGTAGCCGCTCTGCTACTATCTATTTATCTCTCCACGAGCTTTCTTGAATTTTAGTAATAAAAAATGTCGTGTGACCGGCTCACCAATCGTCTCCACAGACTTTGGTCTATATCAGTAACATAAAATGTTTATTGCTTACTCAGATGCTGTCTTCATGAGCTATGGTTGATGTCAGAGATCCAAACTGTCGATTGGCTATTCAGTAAGCATTACCACGCCCTTTGCTTAACGTCAGTGATTTAAATTGTTCATACGTTTCATATCTGCCGATTTCAGTGGATTCAGCTCATTGCTTTGTGTTTTGTTTAATTTCATTTCAGCTCAATAGCCGCTGTCAGTGGATTTCAAAATCATCCTTTTAAAATTTGTTTAGTATCGAACTTTTAATAAAATTTATATTTTGTAACACAATTTAAACGTACAAAATTGGGAAGATGACTATTAGCTCTATAGTTTCTGTATATCTTTTAATGACAGATCTGCATATCATTCAATTGCATATCATAAAAATATCATTTTGTAATGAAATGATTGAATGTAAAGTCGAGAGATAATTCTGCTTAACTGTATATCATTCAAATTTGAATGATATACAGAGACTGGATAATAAAATCAATTTTCGAAATTTAGCTGTTGTCAGCATCTAAATTGTGATTTGGCCACTCAGCTATCTTCTATTAATTGACTCCAAGAACTTTCTTTTATTTCAGTTATTAAGCCGATTCTGTTCTTGCTCAGCGTTGGCCTCAACTCACTTGGCGGCTTCAGAAATTTTGCCGACTATGTTCTTGTTCAACGTTTAGCCTCAACGCACTTTGGTCGATTTCAGTAATTTTACCGATTCAGTTCTTGTTCAGCGTTTGGTCTCAACGCACTTAGGTCTATTTCAGTGCTTTTGCCGATTCTGTTTTTGCTCAGCGTTTGGTCTTTACGCAATTATATTAATGCCTGAAATTTAACCGACTGCGTTGAGGTTCAACGAAATGCCGCATCATAGCCCATCAGTTAATCAGACGAATCAGAGTTCTTCTTCATGGTAATTATTGTCAATTACCGGGTGCGTGGATACTCAGTTAGTCCCTCTTGAAAAATATTGAAAAACGAACATAAAATCAATAAATACATTTTATAACTGTGCCGATAGTCCCAAGTTTACGAGTATAACAAGGAATTATACAGTTTCTATTTAATCCAATAAAAAAACTAACTGTTTAACATTCAAGATTACATAATAAACTAAAAACTATTTATTGTAATAAAATTCAGTCCGAATTAATCATGTTTTTGGATTATCGTGTCTTCAGTGCAATAGCCAAAGTCCAAAATTTTGGCTACTTGCTTTTTGTGTTCATTGGACTCCAGGTTAGATTTAAATTTCAGAAGGTATTTGTTCATCACATTTCGCTCAGCTACCGATTTCAGTGGATTCTGCTCCTTACTTAGTGTTTTGTTGAATTCCAGATCAATAGCCTCTGTCAGTGGATTTCAAAATAGTCATTTTAAAATTTGTTTACAATCAAACTTTTTAGTATAATCTATTTTTGTTAAATAATCTAAACGTACAAAATGTGGAGTATAACCAGTGAATCAACGGTTTTTTCGCATTATAGTCGGCAAAGCGGTTTTTTCGCATTACATGATATTTTGGATGTTAGCCGACAAATAAACTGTTGCTTCGATTAATTTCTGCACAATAACCGATGTCCAAGTTTTTGGCTACTTGCTTTTGTGTTTATTGGGCTCCAAATAAATTAAGTTTAGATTTCATTCAGTGGATATTTGTTCATCATGTTACGCTTAACTGCCGATTTCAGTGGATTCTGCTCCATGCTTTGTGTTTTGATGAATTTCAGCTCAATAGCCTCTGTCAGCGGTTTTCAAAATCGTCCTTTTAAAATTTGTTCACAATCAAACTTTTAACACAATCTATATTTTGTTACATCATCTAAACGTACAAAATTACGAGTATAACCAGTGCTTATACAGAAGGTTTTTTTGAATAAATATTAAAAAAAGCATGTTAACAAGAAACTTGATAACAAGATAAACCGATTCTGTTTTCCAGTCATTTCAATTTTTTCATAAAAAATATTTTAAATAAATCAGGAATGATTTGTCAATAATTATTATCAGCTATCAATGAAAATAATTCATTGGCATGTATTTTGTATTCGGGATAACAACAAATTTTGTATATCAACCTGTTAAATAACTTAAATATTTGTCATAAAATCATTCTTTTCATCATAATTCATTTAAGAATTTCTAACTATTCTTGCTTCGTTTGATTTCAGTCTACAATAGCCGATGTCCAAGTTTTTGGCTACTTGCTTTTTGTGTTTATATTGAACTCCAGGTTAGCTTTAGATTTCAGTGGATATTTGTTCATCACGTTTCGCTCAGCTGCCGATTTCAATGGGTTCAAATCCTTGTCTTTGTGTTT
>Ga0272440_1002004_pt1 | contig 16192 bp, 7 predicted proteins | sample SSMMMBAug17_FD_192440 | JGI IMG/M metagenome (GOLD analysis project Ga0272440, IMG submission 192440) | Marine sediment archaeal communities from Little Sippewissett salt marsh, Falmouth, MA, United States - SSM-MMB-Aug17 | ecosystem: Environmental > Aquatic > Marine > Wetlands > Sediment ... | reverse complement strand
TAAATTGGAAGATCTTGAAATACTATAGGCTTCTTCATGACTATCCTGCCCTATATAAACAACAGAATATGTGTATTCTGCTGCCATGCACTGTTGGCATAAAACAAGTACAGATAAAAATATTACAAAAAATGCTGCTTTCATTATTATTCGTCTTTCTTATCTTTTGTTAAATAAAAGATAAAAGAACAAAATACCTGGTGTTCTTCAACATCCATTTTAAAATCATAACCTGGAATAATTGAGTCACCAACATCGTTACCAAATCTTGCCTGATAAGCAATATCAAAGGAAAAGTAGTCTTTTTTTAAACCTGATCCAAGACTGAATCCCCAGTACGTATCCGGGCTTCCATTGGAAGGTGCTGGATCATAAAAAAGTCCCATGCGAAAAGGAACCATGAATTGTCTTTGAATCCATAAATATTCAGCGCCAAGGCGTATTTGAGTTGTGGGCTTAACATTGGATTGGCTTACAGTTAAATTGCTGACCGGTGACTTTTCTTTGCCATAGGCATTGATATTGATATAATTTTGCCACTGCGTATGGTAAATATCTGCGGATATTTTAAATTCATCTGGATAGTTATCTCCAGACCTTTTAAATACATCAGGGAAATTATAGGAAACGCCAATGCCAAACGAAGCTGGCATTTTCATATTTTCTTTTTCGTTGGTATATTGATTATTTTCAAAATGACGATGGTCAATATCAGCTTTAAATGGAGACTTATAGACAAACCCAATCGTGAAATCTTCCTTTGGCCGGAACAAAACGCCAAGGTTAAAATTTACCCCATCAAAAGAATAATTATCTTTGGTAATTTCAGTTTCATAAGGATAAGTAACATTTTCGCCAAAAATATTTGAGGAAATAACACAATCATGTAAAATATTTTCCTCTTTCCACTTATTATTGCAGAGATTGTCATCCCAAACATTAAGTGTAAATCCAAAGGATAGTTTTTGGGTCCATTGAATCGCCCATGCCAGTCCAAGGGCAGATAAACCGCCATCCTGAACAAATCGCTGTTGTCCTGTAAAATCAACAATCCCGATATTTGAATCTTGTTTCAAACGTATTGGAAAATCCCATTCTTTATTAAAATTATACAGGTTTTGATAATTCAATGAAAACGCGTTTGCACGTTCCATAAATTTAAAGACGTAACTCAGGCTGAAATAATTCAAATCTTTATTGTCAACACTTTGTTTGCCATTGGCGCCAAGTGAAATGGAGGGAGACAAATTTTCTGCAATATGAGAATAATTATAAACAATTGAAAATTCGGGAAAGTCAAGCTGTGGTAATCCGCCGGTATTCCAGGATGCTGATGTAGCATCATCAGCAATTCCAATAAAAGCCCCCCCCATGCCGATTGCTCTGGCTCCAGAACCTACAGGATTTGGAGTGCTTGCAAACATTACAGTAGAATCGGGAATGACAATCGATGGTGTCATTAATTTAATGGTGAACAGGCAGACAAGCAGTGAAAAAACATTGATTATTCTTCTTTTTGTTTTCATTTTTTGCATCCTCTTTTGGGTGATCGTCTGAGATCACTTTCCAACCTTTTTTTATATCCTGATTAATATTTTGGTTTCGAACTCTGCTGGACCGATCTCCAACAGAAAATATTTCCAATCTTATGTCATGGTCAACCCCCTTAAATAGTTGTTTGGGATAAACGCCTTCCATTTTGCCTATATTTAAACCAATATAGTCCTTATTTACCTCTGAAATACGTCCTTTTAGTGGGAAATGATTTTTATAGATATCGTTTAATTTTTCCATCAATTCTTTACAAATAATATCTTTCTGGTCTTCGATAAATTTTTGTGTGGAAACTTGTACATTCCATGGCGGATACAAAATAGCTCCTGTTTCATCAACAATTTTCATATTTATTTTGTGGTACTCTTCATTGACATGTTTGACATCAAGAAATAGAAAAAACTTTGCGAGAAGTATATTGTTGTATCTTTGACCTGGTTTATAACGTTTTAATTTCTCTTTAAGATTTAATAAAATTTCATGTAATTCTACTTTTGGCAAAATGGGTTGAAAAAAACCTTTGTTAATTATTTGACTTTGTATAACAGGAATAATGTCTCTTTCGGAATGCATATACCCCATATCTTCAAAGCTTTCACGATAAAAATGAATGCTTGGTGTTTTATAATCAATGATCAACGTAAGAGGCGGAGAAGACCATTCATCATATATTTTTTTTTGAATGGCAATTTTGTTTATGTCTTCGAGCAATTGACAGATATCTGCTAAACGTTTTCTTTTTATTTCATCAATTTTAGATGCTATTTCCATCTTTTTTAATGTAATTTCAGCCTGTTTTTCTTGAATTATTAGATCTTTTGGAATATCAGGAACGGAATTTGTTAAATTAATGTTAATTCCTTTCATAAGAATCAAACCCGCAAGTAAAAAAACAGATGTGATAATAAAAAAATTTGTTGCTCTATTTTGAGAGTAAAAATTTTGAATTGCAGCCTGCGATTTATTTTCAATTGCTTCTGTATTTTCATCATCTTCATCTAATCGAATATCAGGAAAATAAATTATTTCCGGATCTCCATATAATACATAACTGTTTCCACATGGATCGTCAGGATATTTTGTCTTAAATTCAATGCGGGCTTCATTGAATGCCTGTCCTATTGGCTTATGAGCAATTAAATTTTTATAAAACAACAATGCAAATTCTCTGGCAGAGCTGTCCTGAACCTCGAAAAAAGTACCAATAAAATGTTTGCATCCCGAAAGAATCATTTCATGGGCAAGACCAAATGTTTTTTCAATAGCATCTTTTGAATTTTGTAAATAAGCAAAATTAGCAGATTGGCAGGCATTAAAAAAAACCAGTAGAGGCATGCATGCGGTTTTTTTTGAAGACATTTTTTCAACATCTTTGTGGGTTAATTGTTCATTGAAAAAAAGCAGACCCTTGTTGTTTTCATCAGTTGAGTCTTTAACACAATGTCCGGAAAAATGAACAATATCAAAATCACAAAAATGCTTTATAAAGTATTTTTTGCTGGCAGGATTTTTTACGCTTGGTTTTATTGAAATGGAAGTATTTTCATCAAACAAATCAGTTAATGCTTCAAATTCAAGAGAAACGCAAGGCAATCTTTTGTTCTTGTTTTTGATTAAACCTGTAGCCAGAAACATGTTAACAGGATCAGAAGGCGCCTCCCTTTGCTTTTTAATTTCTCTATCCTTACAATTTTTTATGGATGCCCTGCTCATATAGAACATTTCACATAAAAATTGATTATCAATACATAATAATTCCCAAAAATGGCAGGCCAGTTGATCATCTATATTTAAATGAAAAAATTTAATGCCTTCTTTTTGAAAACTGAGTAACTTTTTCTGAAATGTCGTTGTAAAAAAAATATTACATAATTTTGTACCAATCTTTTTTATCTGATTCTGAATATCCTCTACCTCAGACTTATTTTGATGATATTGATCAAATAAATTGATAAACTGCAAATTTAATGAATGAATATCTGTAGAAGATATTTGAATACTTTTGTAAGGATGTTCCTGTCCTGATTCTTTTAATTGAAATCTTAAATTGGTTATATCTTCAACTGTTGAATCAAATTGAATGATTTCTAATGCTATATTTTCAGAAAGTCGTTTGCTCATAGATTCCCTCTTTACGAATTGAGAATATATATTTTCCTTTAAACTCTGAAAACTGTTTAACAACTAAACAATAGGTATCAAATGGCAGATCGTTAAATCTGCATTCATGATCAATAATTTCAGACATATTTCCAATTTCACTCCCTGTTATTGAGGCTCGGACATTTCTATTTGAAGGATTGGTCAACTCAATCACCATATTGACTTTTCCTTTTCTGATTCTATTGAATTGCATTTTTAATTCAAGGTTTGAAAATAATTGTTTGCAAATTATTTGATTTCTCAGCATTAAAAAGCCAAGCCCAAATCGTTTAATCGGTAAGTTTTTTTCTTCACGCGTTAATCTTAATCTGACATGAGCAAGTTCAGGTGGAAAGAAAAATTCGTATATCGCTAAACATAATTCTGAAAAAAAGTGAGCCAGTAATTCATAAATAGACATCAATTGAGCGATTACTTTGTTCACGAAAGTATTTTCTTTAGGTTTCCAGGCATGTGTCGGTTCCAGTTTCTTGAGAATTTTTTCAACATCCTCATCAGAAATTGTTTGAGCGGCCTGGTTTTCAATTTCAGGATCATTTAGCATTGTTTTAGCCATTTCTAATTTTTCTCTGCACTCACTGCATTCCTGAACATGGTTATCAACCTGTCTGACAATTTTTTTTGTTGGCGAAATAATATATGTATCAATCATTATATCTGTTAGATGTTTCATAATAAATCTCCTTTATCTATAATTGAAAGCACTGACCTGATAAAGTTTAAAATCATCATTTTTTTTATGCCTCCTTAATTATTATTATACTACAAAAAAAAAAAAAATTTTTATGAAACAGATATAAATATAATAGACATGTTATGAAAAAAATACAGGCAGGTTTTCATTTTATTTCGGCTATAGGGATATATATGGTTAGAATTTATTAATTATTTCTATTATTGTGTTTGTTGCTTTGTTTTTAAGACTGGCAACTCTTTTAGGGGTAAGCCCCAATTCCTCTGCGATTTTGGGATTTTTCATACCTTCAAGGTGATATAATATGATGTCTTTTTCTATATCAGGAAGTTTTTTGACAGCATCCATCATGAGCTTTCTTTTATTTTCAAAATCAATCATTTTTTCAATATTCAAAGAACTGAATACCTTATTATCAAAAAGAAATTTATCCAGCCTGTATTCATCTTCATTCGTATCCAAGGCATCAATAGACTGAATATCATCAATACCTGTTTGAATATAAATATCACGTTTTTTTAAATAATCCATGGTTTTATTTTTAGTAATGGAAGCTACCCATGTTGATAGACGACAACCATCGTTTTTTTTATATGTCCATTTGCCTAAAGCGTTCTTAAGGAGATGATCTAAAATTTTAATATATAAAAGATCTATAACATCATCAGCAAGCGTTTTGTTTCTATTGTTTAATACTACTTTAATCATGTAATAAATCAGGGCTGTATATTGTTTGATAAAAGTCCAATATTTTTTTTGCTTGACTACCTCGTGCCAAATCTTTATTTCCTCGCTTCGAGATAATTTTTTTGGCTTATCAAAAGAATAAAGAGTATAATTTTTTGTTTCATATGTTTGATTCATTGTCTTATCACCTCACATCCAATCTTTACCCCTTCTACAACCTTTCCAATAAACTGCATTGGCTCAGATACTTCTTCTAAAATTGTTCCAAATCCAATAATTTTAGTGTTTGATCCCAATGATATTTTTGGGTTTACAGGATTGTATTGGGGAGGTTCTTTTAAATAATAAATGATAGGCCAATTCAGAGTGATCTCAAAAGGAGAAACAGAATTGTTTTTTGTAATGCAAACAATATTGTCTTTACCTATCTTTTGGGTAACAGAAGCATAAAATATGGGGAATTTTTTACAAATTTGATCTGTGCAGGATTTTGCCAGATCATATAGAGCATCATAATCGCTAAAAAAGGAATAATCGTTAACATTTGCCAGTACTTTTCCAGTTTCAATATCAACAAGGGTTAGAAATATTTCAACGCCCAACAGTGTCTTTGTTGTGTCAACTAATAGCACTGCGTTGTTTTCAGGGCTATTTTTTTTTGTAATTTGAAAACGTCCTATATTTGTAAAATGTTTGACCAGGTTATTTTTTAAAATAGATTTCATATCTCGAGATAATTTGGGACAGAAAGTTTCAGGAAAAGAATATTCAACAATCTCATCAATGATATCAGGCTCTGAAAGTTTTATCTGATATCGATATTTTAATTGATCAATTCTGCACATTTTTCTGAAAATTGAAATCTGTTTGCTACTTGTTTTTCCTGTAACATCTTTTGCAACAACTTTTATATGATTTGGACCAGGTAACAGTGTCATTTTATGGGAAAAACTTTTTGTTTCCCCAATTTTTTTTTTTGATTTCAGTTTATTTATTTTTTTCCCATCATTAACCTGAACATATAAGGTTTCCAATTGGTTATATCTTTGAACCTGGCCTTCAATCAACAGACTATCCTCAAAAACAAAATTTTTTTCTGACCATCCATGAAAGATAATTTGCGGTTGATCGTTAATATTAGTGGATGCTGCGGTATCATCGGATGTGGCTACGAAGGTATTCGTGGCATACCATTGGTTCTTGTTTTCCATTTTTAGTTCATTGGATATAATAATGCTTGAAGAATTTCCCCATTCATCTTCAGAAAAAATATGAAATTCTGAAACAGGCCCATAATATGTGAATTCAAAATATCCATTTAAATCAGGTGTAATGACATGCTCTTTATCCCCAATATTGATAACCAGTAGTTTAAGACTTGAATCATCTTCAACATAACCTTTAATATATCCCTGAGTTTGTTCTGTTATGGTAATTTCTGGACCTGATTGATCAATTAAAATTCTGATAATTTGTGTTGTCATTGCACCTGACAGATTGTGGACAGTTGCGGTTATTTCATTTTCACCTTCCGAAAGAATGATCGTTGTATAAAAGTCTACATTTTTTTGGGTACCATCAAATGTCAACTGAGCATTTCTAACACATATTTTTGAAATATATTGAGGATCAGATGCTGTTCCAGATATTTCTATGACATCCTGAGCGCTTCTGGTCAGTGATCCTTTGGTATATGGCTTACCTGCAATTGTTTGAATATTTATCTCTGGAACAGATTTTTTTTGACTTTCAATTTCTAAAATTCGTCTGTTCACTCTGGTCAACCACTTTCTTGCTTTTTTAGTCGGTGCAGATTTAAGTGATGATTTCAGCATTTCTTTAGCAGTGTAAAGTTGTGGAACAGGGTTAGCTGTTTCAGTACTTGTTAAATAATAAATGATTCCCATTTCACGATTGGGAAAATATGTGGAAAAATGCATTCCATACGTTCTTATCTGAAATCTATCATTACCTCTATCCATTATTGCGTCTTTAAAATCGTCCAATGCATACCGATAACATTCACCTTCCATATATGATAGTCCACGTTCATAACTATGAAACCAGCGTCCTTTGAATACAGGTGCTCTGATTTTTCCATAATAAATACCATCACGTTTACAATTCGTAACTATAGGGCAGCCAGTCGTCAGGAAAAGTAAAATTATGAGCGAAGGTAATAATAAATATAGTTTTTTTGTCATATTCTTACTCTTCAGGTTTCAGTTGAAATTCACAATGATCAGGTATTTCAACCCAAACGCCCTGATTTCTATTAACAGTTGTTACTTCTTCACAGGTAGATGCAGATGTACAGGTACTCATAATAAATTCAAGAGTATCAGGTATTATTCCTGCAATTGCGGCATCAGCATCAATACTTCCCAAAAGATGTAAGCCAGGCGGAAGTCTGTAAATGTAACCCGAAAATGCATTTCCAGAAATATCAGATAATGTTTTAATATCAAAACCATTGGGTAACAAAACCCAATATCCTAATCCAGGCTTTATTGTTTTTGCAGGAACATAACAACCATCCTTATACTTATATGCAGCTTTTGCTTCGGGAAAGAGCACTGAAATATCAGAATTTTCAGGTATTTTACATAATGATATTAAATACCATTCAAAAGCTGGTTTTTCATTAATATGGACATGAATTGTTTGAACAGCCTGTGTATTCATATAAAACCCACCATTTGCAGGCAGCTCATTAACATCAAAGGTTGATAGTGAAATGGTTGTTGTTGTTCCAGGCTTACCCAATATAACAAAATTCACATTTGCCAGATTCTGGTTTCCTGTGTAATAGTCAGTATTTAATGAATAAATGGCAATTCGTGTATTGTCGTTGTTTGTTGAATTAATAACGTGCTTATAATCGTTTAGACCATTTATTTTTTCAATCTCTTTGAATTTTGCTGATTCAGAATCATGATCCACCCGTATATCCACTCCTTTAATGACTGTGTGTAAAGATAGATAAACGGGTAAAGACAGGGTATCATATTGATTAACTTCAATAGTCATTTCTGATATACTTTTACTTTTGGAGGCGGCATCCAAAGTATTGGCTTGAGGTTTCCAATTTCCTGTTGTATCGCCGATTCGAACAGCACGAGTGGTTAAGGTTTTATTTTCTTCCAAATCAAAAGAAAGCGAATAAGGGTAGGGAATCTCATTCACATGGCTGCATTGCGCATTGTCAGGCGCAAAAGCCCAGTGGTTACAATCAAGAGTCAGGCAAGAATTCAGCCCGACAGAATGTCTGGCTATCTTTGCTGCATTCATTCCTGTAAAGAAATTGTCTCTATATAGATCTGAAGCAATTCTTGTGTAGCAATTAAGTTCCTCCAGCCCAACAATGATACGTCCCATGAGGGTAGCATCAAGAGCCTGAACACCACCTTGATCTGTTGCTTTTGAAAATTTCAAGGAATAGTGATCTTTTGTTAAGTTATCAAACTGATAGTCGCCATTACTATCTGTATGCGCAACATAAGATCCATTTGTCCCGGTTAGAATAACAGTTACATCTGGTACTGGAATATCGGATGAATAATAGATAACCTGCCCTTTAATGGAATAACCTTTGGCTTCAATGGTCAACGTTTTCGAAAAACTGATATCTATTCCATTGTTTTCAGTACCGCCATTATCTTTAATTTCGATTGAAAACGAATCTTTGCCAACCACATTCGGGTTTAATTCAAACATAAGCGAGCCATTGATAATTGATGGAGAAATTCTAAATAATTCAGGATGATTTGGCTGGGAAACGAAATATTGCTGAATTTGTTGTTGAGATTCATTATCAGGACCTGTTTTAACATTAACAATGAATTGTTCTTTTGTATAAGTGGTTATTCCTGGTTCCAAACTGATATGGTCTGAAAGCATTTCAAAAGCAGGACGATCATTTACAGGAATAATAGTCAACGTTCCGATTTTGCATCTGGTATCAACATCACCGCTATTTGATGTCCCGCCATCATCCTGAACACAGATTTCTAAGTCTGTTGATCCAAAGGCATCAGGGGATACACTATAAATTAATTGATTATCCACCAATTGAGGCACAGAAGAAAACAGCTCTGGTTTAGATACGCTTTTGATCGACTTTTTTAGAATGGTCTGATCTGTTTCATTTATTCCGGGGTGAATACTGGTAATGTAATTATCAAAATGATTGTCTCCTGAATCTTCATACGTTTCTATACTTGCGTTAAATCCAAAATCAGGTGGATCATTTATGGGTAAAACAATAACCTTAACCATAGTGCTATCTGTAAGGTTATCTGAGTCGATTACCATTATTTCAATGGTAGCTTCACCATATTGATCAGAAGGCGGTGTGACCTTCAGCGTAAAATTCGTATCAACATTTGAAGTGGAAATATGATCATCATCATTCGAAGGGATCAGATTTTCATTATTTGAAATTTTGGAAAATAATAGCTCAGAAGGTGGCGTTTGTTGATCATAACAGGTAAAGCTTGCCGCAATAGAGGTATCCTCCATCAGTATTATGGGATCAGGTGTAATGTCAGAAATGATAGGGCCGTAAATTGGTACTTCAAACGTTAATCCTTGAGATTGAACGTCTAATCGATTGATCAGTGGATTAACAAAAGAAATGTCTGTTTGTTCTCCATCATTACCTGAGATGTTAAATTTGATTTTTGCGACAGTGCCGCTTCCATCAAAAGATTCATTTGTCGCATAAATTGTAAATGTATTATTAGAGGAATTATAAAAGCTATCATACAAAAGATCTAACATAGAAGATTCTAATACAAAAGGATTGTCAGAATTTTGAATAATAGAACTGTTAAAAGCAAGTGATCCATCAATTGAAGTTATTTCTTTGTTATCCGGGTTTATTATTTCAATGGGAAAAATAACTGTTTTCTCATCAATGTTTTCAGCTTCACCCAATTTTAATGAATAATTAATTGGAGAATAGGTTAACGAAAGGTCAATGCTGTTCACTGCTGTGTCATCTTGAACAATAATGTCTAAATAGCCATAATAGTTTAAGTGAGTTAAAAGTTTTTCGTGTTCGCCTTCCATGCATGGTAATTCGTGTAATTTTAATGTAATCGTTTCATTTTTGCCGAATTCCCATTTATAGTCTAAAATACCAGGCATGGGACCATGTGTGCCAATTGTACTATCCCATGACATGGTCTTTCGGTCATTTTCAATAAACGTTAATAACATAGTGTCACTATAGGAAAAATCTGTAGAAATAGCTTCAACATTTATTTTTAATACAGCTTTTATAATCTCCTGGTTTTCTTTTTTTAAATCTTCAATCCTAATAGCAAACCATAAATCACTATCGTATTTATTACAATTTCTTGGATGGGCTTTATTCGCTTCAATATATCCGATCAACTGCTCTATTTGAGGTGTATCAGTTGAGCAGTTAAATGAAAAATTTTCTGCAGAAAGCTCATTCTGTAGTGTATAAAAAAAACATATGATTAATAAAGACAAACGCATTAACGTTTTCATTGATGCCTCCTTTTTTCGTAATGAATTAAAACCAGACTTTCCATCGTTTTAAGTAATCATCATAAACAATCACACGAATCCAATAAGGTTTTATGATGATAGGAAATTTTTTTTGCCCGGGGAAATGAACATATCTTGTTTGATAGCCAGCTTTGGCATTAAAAAATGCGCCAAAATTTTTAAACCAGCTTGGACGGCCTTCCTTAACCGGAGATTCTATTGTAGAACCAAAACCATCGGTTATTTTAATACTATCAATTTTTTGTGTGGTAATCAGGTAGCCAAAAAGAAAAGAAATAGAGAGTAATTTTTGATCGCCTGTTTGATTTGAACAGACAGTTTCAGAAAGAATACGAAATTGACCCGTAATCATATTTGCTTCTGGTGAAGCAGGAAAGGCTTCTACTGACCATACATATTGTTGATCTTGCTCCAGCGCATTATAAGGAATAGAAATATGAGAACGTTTGCACCAATCCTGAATGACATTATTATCCGGATGAATGATATCTTTATACAGAGAAAATCGATAAAATTGAAAAGCTTCGGATGCATCCCACATGATATTCATGAACGCATCAGGTGCAGCGCAAAAAGATTCTGCATCTGGCGGAAAAGCTACATAAACAGCTTTTTTTCCATTTGGATTTTCATAAGCTCCCATATCAGGCATTGAACCAACAGGTTTAGGACGTGAATGAGTGGCAATATCTGAAAAAGGCATGCCGCTAAACATTTCTCCACTGTCAATACAGGGGCTGTCATCTTTCAATTGATACTTATCATTTGCAGAATCTACAAAAAGAGGGTCTTGATTAATATTGCCTTCGCCCTCAAATCCTCCGGAAACCGTTGAATGACGGACAAAAACCTCTCCACCCATCCTGAAGATACTGGATTGATGACCCCATAAAATACTATTATTCATGTTGATAGCGGAATCTTGTGCAACAATGCCCATGCCAGTATTGTCTGCAATGGTTGAATGAATGATATTTACAGTTGAATTTGTGCATTGAATGCCATTACCACTATTTTTTACGATCAACGTATTCACAATGCTTACAGATGACGATTCGCTGACAATTCCTTCACCTTCAGATTGTTGAATGATGCAATTATAAATCAATGAATGTGCGGATTTAATTTTTATTGCTGGATATGAACCATCGCTTATCAGCGTTAAACCCGATAAATTGGGTGTTTGATTTTCAAGTACAAAAGCACCATGAATAATACAGTTTTCCGGGCCATTTTTTGATTGTATATGAATTTGTTTATCCAAAACCTTTATTTCATTCAGTTGATACTCGCCATCATCCATCATAATCACTGAACCATCAGCAGCAGCATTAATAATATCTTGTAGGTTTTCAGGTTGTTCAATTTCAATGTTTGCATTTTCCTGAACAATTTCAATTTGAATGGGGCTATGATCTGGTGTTTCAAGTTGAAGCACTGCATTTCTGCCAGCACCTGTGTTTTCTGCAATAGTAATATGTATCGTTGAGGTAGGCTCAAATGCCTGCCCGGATATAACCGATGCGGTTAACCATTCATAATTTTCAGACAGCAGTGTAAAATCTATTTTTCCGCTGGTATCAAAATTATTGCTATAAACAGTTAACTCAATATGACCTGACGTGGCCGTAACGAAATAATAGTCAGATGACACAGAAAGATGTTTCAATTGGTACAATTGTTCGATTTCAGTATCTGAAAGAACGCGATTATAGATTTTAAAATCATCCATTAAACCGCTAAACGTTTCTTGAGGTGATGAAATTGAAATCAATGAAAGATTATTGGAATGAAGTCCTGGAGCGCCAGACCCTGTAAAAATGGCTTTTTCCTGACCATTTAGAAAAACTTTGGTTACCTGGTCATTTACAGTAATTGAGACAAAGGCCCAGTTATCAGGTGAAACCATCGGGCCGATGGTTCTGGACAGGTTATTTTGATCATCAATGACTTCGTAAGATATTTTTTGTTCAATCAGTTTAATGTTTATCTGAGGTAAATCATTGGTATTGCCTTTAAAACTCAAAAGGGTTTGCGTATTATTGATATCTGATGCATTGGGTTTTAACCAGAAAGCGTAAGATAAGGATGTCAGGCTGTTTGTGTCATCAAAGCATTTTCCAATATCAATATATGCGTTTGCGTTTTTTTCAAATAGACAGGATTTATTGGATTCTCCCATTCGATCTTTATTAAATGCGATGCCATGATTTTCACCATGATTTCGATTGCCGCTGGCATCAAAAAGGTCTCCATCAAAGGGCAAATGAAGAATCATTCCTGATTGAATATCATTGATTGAAAAATGGCCAAGGCTTGTTTGTCTGGATTCATCTTCCCAGGGGATAATCGTTAAAACGCAATTTACCGACCCCCCTTTAGCGATCCATTCGTAATAACCATCATTTTCAGTTGAATTGATAATTCTTGTCATGGTTTCCGGTTTTCCACCTTGATAAGAGATGGCAATTCCGACATTACCATTTATCCCGCCTGTTTCCCATATAACAGGTATGGTATCACCAGCATTCCAGTGTGATCCTTGCGTTGGAGATAAAATTTGAATGGTATTTGATATGATTTTCTGCCCGCCTCTAACAGCGCGTACATGAGAAGGAAACGATAGCTGCATCACACCTGCTTTACCTGAGTCCATAAACATTGACCAGGAAGATTCGTTATCATATCCACTTGAGGTCCAAAATGGCATGGGCATTGTTTCAGGAAAAAAATGAGTATTTATGGCTGGATTAGATAAGGAATAATCGACAATAGAACGTATTTCTTCACGATTTGGCAATCGCCAGTCATTAAATCCCGCAAGTTCAAAATTTTCACAATGGGTCAGAGCGTTTGTCCAACTCATGTTTGTTTCATAGTTTCGTTGCCACATCAGTCCGGTTCGAATGTCGGTCACTGTACCATCTCCATTGACAATAAAATAATTGGTAACCGCCTCTTTCCCCCCTCTGACAGCCCTGATATTGTTACTGGAACTCATAAAGGATGTATCAGCAGATCCATTATCAAAATTCATCACCCAGATAGAAGAAAACCCCATTTTATCTGATGACCAGTAATTTGCTGGCACAGTGTTTGGAAAGTAGTCACTGTCATAAAAATAATCTGGTTTTAGTTGAACAATAGTCGCCAGTTCTGAAATTGTCGGCAAACGCCAATTTGTATATACGCCAGAAGCATTCAATGATTGAAGATAGCTTTCAATATTGGTCCAGGTATATTTTTTCTCTTTATCCTGATTTGATCCATCAGTGGTTTTCTTTTCCCAGATCAAGCCAGTGATATTGTCTTTGACCATGCGCCAATCAGTTGATGTTACAGGCAATGCATTTCCTGATGCATCCAGTTTTTGATATGATGCTGGATTAATCAGATAGTCTGAATCTTCACCAACAACATCTGTAAACGATTCGGTTTGACCTGTATCTGGAATACGTTCTGCATAAACATTCAGGTTGATACAGATTAAAAGAACAAACAATTTTAATATATGATGTGTTTTCATGTTTACCTCCATGAAAAATGTAAAATTATTATTCAGGGTTACAGGTGGGTGGTGCTTGCCAGCGATCATCTCCGTCGCTATATTTTCTCCAGCCTGTATCATCAGTATAGTACATAAAGTAAAATGTTTCAGGGATATCAACACATATTGGGGGTATATTTGTATCTGGTACTTCTACAGTTCTGCCTTCACCACCTGCATTCAATGTATAAAAATGATACCTGTATGAATATTTTTTACTGGGTTGAAATTGTACTTGTTTTTCATCCAGTTTAATTGAATGAAATGGTTCAAGACTTAAGATCATACCAAATAGAATACCTGGCAAAGTAAATTTTTTTTCAGAATTATTTGAAGGAATCGAATTAGGATCCTCATGAGCAATTTCAAAAAATCCTTCTATAATACTTCCACCTGGAACCCCTTGAATTGTCCACTTATAATGACCATTTTCAAAAGAATCTAATGGCAAATAAACAAAATTGTCTTTTGTCCATTCTTCAACAATGGCTGAATCTTGATCGTTTTTATAAAAATAATAAGGATCATAGTAATAATCGTTTTCATACAAATAATCATAATTTTCATACATGTATGAATCCTGATCTACAGAGTATGAAGGTTCATGACTTGCACTAAAGGCCACATAATGATCATCAGGTTCATATGGCATGGAGAAGGCCAATTTATAATCTGTTGGTATATCGTTCGCTGGTATTTCGTTTCTAAAAAGCGAAATCTTATACAAATCAAATTCTTTAGAACTGTCCCAAAACAAGAACAACAATTTGTTTTTGATAATGTTTTTGGGGTGATCAGGTGGATAAATAATGTATAAGTCATTTTTTCCTGACGGGTTTTCATATGCACCCATATCTGGTAATGAGCCATTTGGCTTTGGTCGTCGTGTATTGTTAATATCATTGAAAACATAATGAAGTTCTAATGATTGGATGCTCATTGAATCCAAAAGGTTTTCAGCAGAATCTATGCAGGGACTATTGGCTTTAAGTTGATAATTATTGTTTTCCGGATCAACAAATTCAGGATTTAAGTCGATGTTATTTCCGTCAATATGAGACTCAGCAGAGTTCATAAAGTGCGCTTGTTGAATATTAGAGTATGTAATATTGATATCATTGTAATCGTTGTATTCAAGATAGTTATAAATGTTAATGAAATGTCCCCAGACGATACTGTTTTTCATTGTTAAAGATGAATCAACAATGGCTAACCCTATAAAATAATTGTCAACAATCGTTGAGTGCCATACATTCAGCTGTGTTAAATCTATCACATTAATCCCGGCTCCTGAATTTTTTGCAATTACTGTATTGACGATATACGGTTTTGCATTGCTGCAATAAATGCCATCTCCATCACTGTTAATAATAATGCAGTTGCTGATAACAGGACTCGCATTTTCTATCTCAATAGCAGCATTGTTGTTTCCCCAGGTTATGGGTAAATTCTTGTTAATAATGGTGAAACCTTGTAATAAAATATCGTTACCATCATTAATCAATAAAGACCCAACCAGTGTACAACTGTCAGGACCACTTAAAGAACGAAGGTTTGTGCCTGGCTGAATATTACCAATATTATATGTTCCATCTTCAAAGTAAATCTCGTTATAATTAGATACGAAGCCAAGAGCTGTCTGCATATCTTCTGTATTTGAAATATAAATGTCATTATCTGTATCAGAAAAATAAAGCGAGCTTATTTCTTCCTCTGAAAGCACATGATCATGAACCTTAAAATCATCTAAAAAACCTCTGTATTTTTGAGACTCAGGTTTGCTAATATAAATATGCGTGAAAAAATCTAAAAAATCTTGAAAGTTCAGTTGATTTTGATGGGTGATCAGTTTTTCATTATTCATGTATACCTGTGTAAGGTTATTATCGATGGTTAATACAATAAAATTCCACCTGCTTGAATTGAGTGGTACATTTGTAGAACAGGTATATTCTTGTTCAACAACATTTGATTGATAAACAAGACATTTATTTTCAATGGCTAAA
>Ga0272440_1002003_pt1 | contig 16193 bp, 13 predicted proteins | sample SSMMMBAug17_FD_192440 | JGI IMG/M metagenome (GOLD analysis project Ga0272440, IMG submission 192440) | Marine sediment archaeal communities from Little Sippewissett salt marsh, Falmouth, MA, United States - SSM-MMB-Aug17 | ecosystem: Environmental > Aquatic > Marine > Wetlands > Sediment ... | reverse complement strand
AAACAGTGATCTGCTATTCAAGCAATTACCAGAAGATGGAATGGATTATTATCATAACTATGATCTTGTTATTAATTATCTGTCTCAGGCATTCAAAGGGCAAACATTAAAAGTCCTGGGGATTGATTTGACACAAAAAAATGGAAAAGAACGTTTTGATCAGATTCGTGAAGCTGTGGAATCAGGAGATACATCCGCTTTATTGGAACTGGCATTTCTGCCAATGTATGGTGATGATAACAATTTTGATAGAGAAGAATTTGTGAAAGAAATAATCAAGTTTGAAACAGAACTGCTAATAAAAGATCCAACGAAAGAACTGCTTGTGACAGCAACCTTGATTATGTCTAACAAAATTCTTGATAAAAATACGTTTAAAGCATTATGGGAGAAAATAAAAATGATAAAAGCATTCGAATTTGCAGAAGAAATAGGCTATGAAAAAGGCTACGACAAAGGACAAAATGATGGCTACGACAAAGGACAAAATGATGGCTACGACAAAGGGAAAAATGATGGCTACGACAAAGGGAAAAATGATGGCTACGACAAAGGGAAAAATGAAGGTGCTCTCCATACAGCTAAAATGATGTTAATTGAAATCCTTGAAGAAATGGTCGGTGTTGTGCCTGAATACATTGACAAGAAAATACAACAAATTGCAAGCCAGACGACACTGAAAGGATTGTTACGCCAGGCAACCAAATGTCAGAATTATAAGGATTTTGATCACGAGCTCGCTTTAGCCATTTAAACAACAGATTTTTCAAAATTGATGTCGGTCGTCAATTATTATCGTTCGAGGAGACAATTGCGACCTTGACATTTAACAAGTAAGGGTTTACATAAGAGATTCTTTAAATTGAAGTTCATTAATTACCTGGAAACTTCAATCCCCCAAAAAGGACGACAGATATCGGCTTGAGTTTCAACTACAGGCGGCCAAGTGGGCTCTAGTCATTTGAAACTTAAAAGGAGAAAAGAATGAAAGACATTATTAACCAAATTTTAAATGCAAGTTTAAAAGTAAAACAAGAAAGCATTGAAAAAAACATGCTCAAATTAGAGCAATGTGCGCAGACTATGGCAGAATGTCTGACCTCAGGCCACAAAATTCTTATATTTGGAAATGGGGGAAGTGCTGCTGATGCTCAGCATATTGCTGCCGAGTTTGTCAATCGTTTTCAGATTGAACGTCCCCCCCTTGCTGCCATCGCGCTTACAACTGATACATCAATTATTACAAGTATTGGCAATGACTATGATTATAATGAAATTTTCTCTAAACAAATTAAAGCCATTGGCAAAAAGCATGACATTGCATGGGGAATCAGTACAAGCGGCAATTCTGCCAATGTTGTCGATGCTCTTCGTGTTGCAAAAGATATGGCATTGACTACAATTGGTATGACCGGTGAGAGTGGCGGCAAATCAGCGGAATTTTCAGATATCCTATTGTCAGCCAACTCGAGCGTTACTGCACGAATTCAAGAAACACATATTACCATGGGGCATATTCTATGTGACCTCGTGGATCGGATTTTATTTCCATGATACAAAACAGACCTCAAGTGGATTTTTCCAAACTATCGACATTTTCGATACATGATCGAAAAAGTAAAGTGCGCCTGGCTGACCTTTCCAAACCCTGGAAATCTGGCAATTCATTTCAAGAATTTTTAGATGGATTGCCTGACATACTGGGTGCTGCTGATATCAAAACAGTCATCAATTCAATTGTTACAGCAGTAAAGAATAATCATACAGTTATGCTGGCAATGGGGGCGCATGTCATTAAAGTGGGGCTCAACCCATTGCTCATTCAACTCCTTGAAAAAGGAATCATTCATGCTTTGGCTTTGAATGGTGCTGGTATTATTCATGACACAGAATTGGCTCTGGCAGGTAAAACATCTGAGGATGTTGCTGCGACACTGGATGATGGCAAATTTGGTATGGCAAAAGAAACTGCCGAATTTATCTGCATGGCCATTGAGAATGCTGGGAAATCATCTGATGGATTGGGACATGCTGTAGGGCAAGCCATATTGGATGCACAATTACCATATGCAAATTACAGTTTGCTTGCAAATTGTGTTCGTTTGGGGATTCCTGTTACTGTTCATGTGGCCATCGGAACAGATATCATTCATATGCACCATGAATTTAATGCAAGAGTGGCAGGTGAATTAACATACCAGGATTTTAAAACCTTTACTTCTATTGTTGCAACTTTGAAAAATGGGGTTTATTTCAATGTGGGATCAGCAGTCATTTTGCCTGAAATTTTCCTAAAAGCGCTCACAATTACAAGAAATCTGGGATTTGATGTTCACTCATTTACAGCAGTTAATATGGATTTTATTCGTCAATACCGACCATTAACAAATGTAGTCAATCGACCGACCTTATCCAATGGAACAGGAATAAACCTTGTGGGGCACCATGAAATTTTATTGCCAATTATTGCATGTGGTGTAATGGAGCAATTAAGGGATGCTACAGTCGATTTTGTTTAAAGGGCGCATTCCCAAAAAGACTTGTTAGCGATAAACATTGAAAAATGATATGTTTCGGCAAACGCAAGAACAGCGTAGCTAAAGCCACGTACCCGATTTATCAGTTAAAAAGGAAAATCTTCATCATAATCAATTTTAGGGTCAATTTTTTCCACTTCAGGTTTTAGGGCCCTCTTGTGAACCGCGTTTCCTTCAACATAAATGGCTTTATATGGTTTCGTTGGACACGCATGTTCACATCCACCGCAACCAATGCAGTAATCAGGATTTACTTCTGGAATGACAAGCCGATTGTTTTTTGAATTTGGGTAAGGAACCATGTTTACTGCTTTAGTGGGGCAATGTTCGGAACATGCGCCGCAGTTTGTTTTGTCTGTATAAACCACACAATTTTGTTTGATAAATTTCGCAACGCCAATCTGTGTGCGCTTTTTTATCTCAACTTCTAAGGGTAGAAGAGCGCCGCTCGGGCAGATATCCATACAGATCGTACATTCATAGTTGCAGTGACCTTCGTTAAAACTCATTTTGGGTTGCAGCATTCCCAATAATCCATATTCCAGAAATGAAGGTTCCAGCACATTTGATGGGCATGCGCTCACGCAGAGATGACACGCTGTACAGGTTGAAATAAAGTGTTCGATACTGTGTGAACCGGGCGGAGATATTGGATTTTTCAATAAAATAGGAATGGTTGTCTGTTTACTTTGAACGATCTTTTTCGTCTGTTCGCTGAAACCAGTATTTCCGAAGAGCCATATTAATGAGCCAATTATTAAACCGCGTCGTTGGGATTGGGATACAACCTTCTCCGCTTTGTTTTCGAAATGCCCCCTTTTCCATATGTTTTTAAATTGCAATCCATCTCTCTGACATGCTTCCAAACAATTGAAACAAGCGACACAACGACTGCTATCAATGGTCTTTGTATTGAGGTCTATACAGCCGGACTTACAAACGCGCTCACATCGTTTGCATTCCTTACATTTATTTTGATTGATGCGGATTTGAAACATTGAAATTTTTGAAATCAGCCCTAGAAGTGTTCCAACCGGGCAAATGGTGTTGCAATATAAACGACCATGTTTGGCTGATAGCCAGACAATCAGTAATAAAACAGCCATGGCCACGCCAGCGGATATGGGGGCAACGACCCAGCGCACACGATAAAGGGTGTGTATGCCCAATTGTTCAAGTACAATCGCTATTAGATTATTCCCAATAATGACAACAGGTCGAAAAAGATCAGAGAAAATGCGGCCAAAACTGCTGAATGGATCAAGAAGGTTGAGAAGAAATCCAATACCTGAAAACAAAAGCATTACAGTCAGGATAAGAATTGAATATCTAAGGATGTTATGCGGCTGTAAATATTTGTAGCCTCGCCAATTCTTATTTTTCCGGCTCACAAAACCAATAACATCCTCAAATATTCCAAGCGGGCAAAGGCATGAGCAATAGATTCGGCCAAACAAAACCAGAAGAAGTATGACTATAAAGAATCCAGTTGCATCATATGCAAATGTCGTAAAAAAGTTCAGCAGCGATGGAACAAACTGAAGGTATAATATCGCCTTTACGCCTGATGATGGAATTATGTTGGTAAAATCAAGAAAGATGAGTGCAATCAATGTTAAACATAAGACAGATATCACCAGACGAATTTGTTTCAACCGGCTTAATATCATTTAATTACAGCTTGATTCGATTTATGGATAAGTTTTTTAGATCAATTTGGCCTAATTTCATCTGTGATGCAATCTGAATATGGCGAATATCGCCGGGTTCATGACCAAATAGTTTTGCTGCTGCGGCATCGGCAGCCACTATATCAGTGGAGACAATTTGTGATTTCATGGGAACCACATCTTCCACTGAAACCCCACGCGGACCATTTCGTTTCATCACATTGTATGCATCCACAACTGTGAGAGAAGGCTTTCGGTATGAAGCAAAATCAGCGATGCATTGATGAAGATCATTTCTATGCCAGGTTCGCCTGTCCCACACCACGCCCATCAGGTTTTTCATACCGATGGTCAACATGGCCGAACTGTGGTGTTTCAGAATGGGAACATTGATGAATGCATCAGCATCTAAAAACAACTCATGAACTTTGGCTTCTGTGAGCCGCTTACCATTTGGAATGGAAACGCTCTGATAGTAACCCTCACTGTCACCAGATACAATCTTACCGCCAGCATTTTGCACAGCACGTTCAATGCCGCTATTCTTGTAGCAACGCTTCCAGTGATCACAGGTATGATCGAACACAGAAACTTCTTTGGCACCTGCACGCAAGCAGTGTTCAATAATACGTGCTACAAGTTTTGGATGTGTATTACCAGCACGTTCAGGGGTTGCATCCCAACCGATGTTCGGCTTTACCAGTACTTTACCGCCTTGAGGCACAAATGCTTTCATTCCGCCAAGTGACGCGATGGCATTGTCAAACATGATTTCTGGTTCGCCGCCCTTAACAGCAACCAGGTCATATGAAGTAGAAGATTTTGGCGGCGCTGCTAACAGTCTGGAAAAATCGCTAAAAACAACTGAAGAACCAGCGACAATACTTCCCTGGACTGATTTTTTTAAAAATTCTCGACGATTCATAAGACCTCCTGTTTGTTTATTTTTGGAATCAGGCGAAAGCCTGAACATCCTCCGGAACAATCGGAAAACATATATCAATAACAAATTTATTCTGTTCTTTCTCGTTTCGTACAGTAACCTTGCCCTTAAAAATTTGAATAATACTTTTTGCCAGTGCTGGCCCCAGACCGAAATCTGCATCCTCTTTATATAGGGTCTGTTGACCAAATGGTTTAAAAAACGTATCTATGTCACTATCATTGAGCAAATTACCAATGCCATTCAAGATAATCCACTGGCTTTCATCCTTGTTATCGACTTCAACCACCAACTTATCTCCAGGCAGCAGGCATTTTGTTGCGGTGAGAATTAAATCCCTGACTGCGCGGTGTAACAAATTATAATCTGCCATGACACTCAAAGTAAGTTCTGGCTTTTGACAAAATTCAATAGGAATGTCTGATAAATTCTTATTTACAAGTATTTCTCTGAGACAGCCTTGCAAATCAATGTCGATTAATCTTGCAAAAAAAACTGATGAGTTCACTTTGATCTGCACCAATATCATGGCATCATCAATCAGTTTGTTAACGCGGTCCATTGACGAAAAAACAAGTTGTTTAATGACCGCATCGCAATTCTTAATTTTTGCCATCAGCAATTGTGTTGCACCGAAAAGGCCATTGAGCGGAGTGCGAATTTCATGTGCCAGCATGTTCATCCATACTCTTTTGGTTTCATCCCAGTTTTTCAAACGTTCATAGGCATCAGACAACTTTTTGGTTCTTTCCTGGACAGTATTTTCAAGTTGCAGTTGATATTCCCTGAGTTGGAGATGTGTTTTGATACGTACAATCACTTCTTTCTCGCTAAATGGCTTGGTAATATAATCAATGCCGCCAATATCAAAAGCACGCACTTTATCAGACAAATCTGACAACGCACTCAAAAAAATGATTGGAATGTTTTTTAATTCTTTATTTTTTTTGAATTCCTCACAGACAGTAAAGCCATCCATAACAGGCATGCGTATGTCCAGAAGTAAAATATCTGGTGGATTTTTCAAAGCTGCTTTCAATGCCATTTCTCCGCCAGGAAAAGCAGCAATGAAATAGCCTTCCTGATGCAGCATGGATTCGAGTATTTTAAGGTTTTCAGGTTCATCATCAACAATCATGATTGTTTTTTGGTTTTTCATTATTTATTTCCTTCGCTCTTTGTCTTAAATAATTGGTTTATCCCTTCATAATCAAAATGTTCTGCCATTTCATGAAGAATTTTGGCCAGTTCAGGTAAGTCCTTTTCAATTTGTTGTATTGTTTTGCGAAGTGCAACAATATTTCCAGTTTGAATTGATGTTAATATTGTTTCTTTATACGCCAGGGGCAAAAGATTGATATCTGAAGCAGTGTCTTGTGTCGTATTTTTTAGTGTTTCAACATATTCATATGTGGTTCCTAGCAATTTTTGAATGGTTTCAAGAAGCTTTTCTCGATGAACCGGTTTGGGTAAATAAGCGTTTGCCCCTTCTTTTTTGACAATTTCATCATTGATTTTCCCAGATGCTGTAATAATAATAACTGGTAATTCTTTTGCAGAAGGAATTTTTCGAATATGATGTAAGGTTTCTATACCATCCATCTCTGGCATACGTTTATCCAAAAGAACTGCATCAAAATCCATTCTCGATATTTTTTCAAGCGCATCCTTGCCTGATGCGGCATCAAATATTTCAAAGCCTGCATTATTCAGCATGGCGCAGAGCATTTCACGATTGAAAAGGTCATCATCAACAATTAAAAGCTTTTGTTTGCAACCATTTACTTTTTTTATAGACCTTTTTGTCGGGATGATATCCTTCGTTTTATCTATTTTTGCCTTAAAGAAAAAAGTAAATGTGCTGCCTGAAGATTCTTTGCTAACAACTGTAATTTTACCATCTAATGCTTGGGCATAGCGTTGACTCAATGGAAGTCCCAAACCTGTACCTTTTCCGGCCTTGTATCCTGCTTCAGATTGCTCAAAGGGTTCAAAAATTTTTAAAATCTGGTCTTTTGCGATGCCATAGCCTGTATCTATTATCTCAATTTTGAAAGCGACATCATTTTTTTTACGAGAAACAACTGAAGCATTCAAGTGAATTGCCCCATTTTCTGTAAATTTAACAGCATTACCGATCAAATTAAATAGAATTTGCCTTATCTTTCCTTTATCAGAAAATATTACAGATGGAAAGTCCTCGGAAAAGTGACAGGAAATTACAATTGATCTGGCATCAGGCCGCTGAGAAAAGATAGTGCATATGTCGGTTAAAAGTTTCTGAAGGTCAAATATTACAGGAACGATTGTGGTTTTATGCACATCTGTTTTTATGGTTTCCAAAATATCATTGATTAATTCCAGTAAGTGTTCACCGCTTTTCGTAATTCCGGATATGCCTTTATTTTTGTATTTACAGGAGCCGCATTCTCTGTTCATAATTTGCGCATAACCCAGGATGGCATTTAAGGGCGTTCGAATTTCATGTGACATATTGGCAACGAACATACTTTTAGCTTTAGCAGCCTGTTCTGCCTTTGTCAACAGTTGCTTTTGTTTTTCATTCATCAGTGCCAGTTGTTTTTCAGATTTTAATTTAACCTTGTAATTTGCAATCAGCTCAGCGAGCAAGCTCAACAAATCAATTTCATCCTGACTAAACTCACGTTCCTGTAGGACAGCATCAAAGCCGACAAATCCAGTGCATTGATCACCATTCATCATTGGAATGGTAACCAGAGATTTTATCCCCTGTGCCCTCAGAATTTTTTTCAATTCTCTTTCAGGCAAACACGTTACTGATGGAATATGATTGATTATCCCCTGTTGATGATTTTTCAGCCAGCCCTGATACAATGACAAGGGAATTTTCTGAAGATTGTCAATTTCTGGTGAAATGCCAGAATTACACCATTCATGCGTATTTGACATGGTCTGGTTTTCAAAATTATATGAAAAAAGATAGGCTCGATCTGCTTGAATCAGCTTGCCAATTGATTCCAATCCCTGATAAATCGTTTCGTTTTGTGTGCCGGGAGAAGCATTCAAAAAATTTTTCGCCAACGCAATGAGTTGACGTTGAATGTTATTTAACTTTCTAAGCGCCTGTTCAGTGCATTTTAATTTGCTGATGTCTGTCATCACTGTCAGCCAGCAATCTTGATCTCCCATATTGATTTGATCCACAGAAAATAAGCCATCAATGAGTGTGCCATCCTTTGCTTGAATCGTGACCGCAACCTCTCTGACAGATTTTTCCCGCTGAAATTGTTCTTGAATACTATTTCGCTGCTCCGGGTTTACAAGCAAATTTAATTCAAAGGCTGTATGACCAATAATTTCTTCTCTTGAATAACCTGTAATATCAATAAATGCCTGATTAATCTCAAGAAATTCACCATCTGCGATTTTAGAAATGGCCATAAGTGCGGCATTGTTATTAAAAGCACGTTTAAATTTTTCCTCTGATATTTTTACCTGGGTGACATCCTTACTGACACCAAACAATGCAGGTGAACCATTCCAATGTCCAACTGATATCCTGGTTTCAACAGGTATTAATCGCCCATCTTTGGTTGTTAGAGGAGTCGGACAATAATCGACCTCGCCTTTTAACATCAATTCAACAATTTTTGATGCCTGATCACGTTGATCTTCCGGATGAACAAACAATACAGATTGACCGATCAACTCTTGAGCGGTGTATCCTAAGCGATGATATACACTGGCATTGACATGAATAATAGTACCACATTCATCAAGCACAAACAAAAAATCATTGATGGCATTAAAAAAGGTTTCAAAATTTTCTTTTATCTGATTTGGGTTAGATGACATCATGTGCCCGCATATATTGACGTATCATCATATCAGCCATCATGGTTTTGATCATTCTTTCTCCTTTTCCCTTCATTTCAATAGTTTTGCCACTTGAAGTTGTACCTTTGATATCGAATTTACGATAAAAGGGTGATTGACACATCGCTTTTTCTGTTTCATCCATCATTTTGGAATGAAGTTCCTTGTATCTCGGAATATCGTCCTTTAATTCTTCCGCATCAGCCTGACATCTGTTAATAATACCCTGTGTCATTTTATCTTTGTCATTGAGAATCGCATTTTTATAGATACTTTCAAAGTCTGATTCGACAATACCGCCATTCAAGTATTCCAATTTTGCCAATCGTACTACATTTGATATAAAAGGAGTCTTATTAAATTCATAAAATGTTTCCTCGCAGTTTTCAATTATTTTCTTTTTCAGATAAATATAATGGTGTTTGTAATCATCATGTTTTGCCAAATAGAGTTTGAATAATAGAAGATGGACAATGTCCTCGCTATCATAAGGCCCCATGTGAATATGGAATTTGTCATCATATCTTCCAAGAATGGACCAATGACTCTGCTTGAAATAACCAATATCACGATAGAGTATCTTCAACAATTGATCTTTATGCTGTTCCAAAAATTCTAAGGAATTTAAGCATACCAGCATATCAATGATTTCGTTCGCTGTCATACCATCAATGGATGTGCTTCCGATGTGAATAATGGATACGAAATTATTTTCCAACGCTTTCATAATTTCCTGGGCTTCTTCTTGAAAATTGGCTGCCCAATTTTCATTATACGTTTTTAATGAGATTTCAAACATTTGATCCTCCATACGCGGCATGCCTTGTTTCTACAGAACGAAAACCGCATGCACCTAAATACCTGGTTCTGAGATTTTACCATGAACAGCGCTCCAGGCCACAGTTGCTGGTGATGCCAGATACACCTGAGAATTTTTATGTCCCAAACGTCCGGGGAAATTTCTGTTATTGGATGCAATGGCGACATCTGTTTCTGACAGAACACCGCCATGTTTACCATAACAAAGTCCGCAACCTGGATTGGTAATCATTGCGCCAGCATTGATAAAATCTATTGCCAGTCCTTCTGAAATTAAGCGTTTGTAAATGTGCATGGAAGCCGGTGTAATGATTAAACGCACATGAGGGGGTATTTTTTTGCCACGAATGATATCTGCTGCAACAACAAAATCTTCATATCGACCATTGGTGCAACTGCCGATAAAGGCCTCATGGATTTCAGTTCCAATGGCTTCTTCAACCGGATGAACATCATCCACACCTTTTGGAAATGCCAGCATGGGTTTGATATCGCTTAAATTCATTTGAATCGTTCGTTCATAGATTGGGGCGTCCGCATTTACCAGATACGATTTTTCTGCACCAGTTTCCTGAATATATGCCATTGTGTTGGCATCAGGTGCAAAAAGGGCATTTTTAGCTCCCATTTCTACGCCCATATTGCATATAGTCAACCGATCAGCCATTGTCAGGTCTTTTACTGCACTTCCTGTTATTTCGATTGCTTTATAGGTAGCACCTTCAGCGCCCAATATTTTAAGCATGGATAATACAATATCCTTGGCATAAACCCCTTTTGACAAGGTACCGGTCATCTCAAAATTTATTGTTTCGGGCACTTTTAACCATATTTTGCCAGTTGCCAATACCGCAGCCATTTCTGTGGTGCCAATTCCTGTGGAAAATGCACCCAAAGCACCATGCGTTGTGGTGTGTGAATCAGTTCCAACAAGAACCATGCCTGGCCCAACATATCCTTTTTCTGGAATAAGTTGGTGACACACGCCTTCAGCAATATGAATTCGTTTGATATTCTGCGATTCAGCAAACCGAAGCATGGTTTTGTAACATTCACCTGCCCATTCTGAAACAGCAGGAACTTCATGGTCGGCAATGAGTACAATATTGTCAGAATTCCAGACTTTTTTGTGTGGCAATTTGGAAAATTCTTCAACCACGCCAGAAATAAATACATCATGAATAAAGGCTGTGTTCACCGAAACGTCAACAATATCACCCGGTGAAACAGATTTTTTACCGGATGCTTGTGCGATAATCTTTTCTGTTAATGTATGGCTCATATTTACTCCTGATTGGCATTGAATTGTTGGGTTACATGCGCAATTAATCCACCTGCTGCCAATATTTGTTCAACAAAAGGCGGAAAAGGATTTAACGCGATGGTATTATTTTTTATATTAATAGAATTGTTTTGGGAATCGAATTCCACCTGGGATTGATCATCAAATAAATTATACTGTGAAAGCGCTATTTCATAAGGACGAATCCCCAAATTAATGCAATTTCGATAAAAAATTCGTGCAAAACTCACTGCAAGAATTATTTTTACGCCCAGAGTTTTTAAAACCAAAGGGGCTTGTTCTCGGCTTGAGCCACATCCAAAATTGTTTCTTGCAACAATAATATCACCTGACTGAACTGATGATGCAAAATCTGGTTTGGGTATTTCCATTGCATAACGCGCCATATCATGAATATCTGGATTGACCAGATATTGCGTTGCAATAATTTGATCGGTATCAATATCGTCTGAAAATTTCCAGATTGTTGTTTGTATATTTTCTGCCATATTTACTTTCCTTTTTTATTCGCAATATAGGATGGCAAACCACCCGCATTCAGGATATCAGCCAGATAGCCCTCAATCTTATTAAACTTCCAGGTTTTATTTTGTGTTTGATTGACAATTTCACCTGCTGAAAGATCAACAGATAAAACATCCTTATCAGAAATTTCCTTTGCACAGGGATGTTCAATGGGAAGAATACCATTGTTAATACAGTTTCGAAAAAAAATTCTGGCAAAATCTATCGCAATGATCACTCGAACCCCCAGTTCCTTTAAAACCAGCGGTGCCTGTTCACGACTTGAACCACAGCCAAAATTTATTTCTCCGACAATAATATCCCCTTCTTTAAATAATTTGCTAAAGTCTGGATTTTGAGGTTCCATTGTATATTTTGCCATATCTTTAATTGTAGGCAATACCAGATATTGTGATGGAATAATTTGATCTGTATCAATATTATTACCAAATTTCCATGCAACAGTCATTAACGCACCTCCTTTGGATGAGTCAGTTCACCTTTAATTGCTGATGCTACAACAACTGCGGGTGATGCCAGATATATTTCAGATTCAGGAGATCCCGCACGTCCTTTAAAATTTCGGTTTCCAGTAGTTACCATCCTCTGCCCTGATGCCAGTATGCCTTGATGAGCCCCCCAACACGTACTACATCCCGGATGATTGACAATCGCGCCTGCATCAAGGAAAATCGAAATGAGATTTTCTTCTAAAGCCTGTTTATACACACGTATAGATGCCGGTGTTACCAAAAATCGTATCCCCTTCGCAATTTTTTTGCCTTCAAGCAATTGGGCGCCTTCTCGAAGATCTTCAATTCGGCCATTGGTACAGCTCCCTAAAAAAGCCTGATCAATCTTTAAACCTTGAATTTCAGAAAGTGGACGCACATTATCAACATAATGTGGACACGCAATTTGAGGCGTCAAAGCGTTCAAATCAATTTGGATTTCTGATTGACAGGCACTCTTTTGAGTTTCCTGCAAATTTTCAATCAGTGATGGATTATGAAATGGACGTCCCAATTGTTCAAAAAAATCTATTACAGATTGATCTGGGATAACCATAGTGCTTTTCGCGCCCGCTTCGACGGCCATATTGCATATGGTAAAACGTTGCGGAACTGTCAGTGATTGAACACCTGGACCGGCTAACTCCATTGTTTTGTAAGTCAGACCATTGGCGCGCACTTTCTGAATAATATGCAGTGCAATATCTTTTGCACTGACATCGTTATTTAATTTACCTGTGAGATTAAATCGGACAGTTTCAGGGACTTTCAACCAGGTCTCACCTGATGCCCAAATAGCCGCCAGATCTGTTGAGCCAATTCCTGAGGAAACAGAACCGATGCTGCCATAAGAGCATGTGTGGGAATCCGCCCCTAAAATCAATGCACCTGGATAGACATACTTTTCGAGCATCACCTGATGGCATACACCATCAGCCGCATGAAAATTTTCAATCCCCTGTTCTTGTACAAGTAAGGCCATCTGCTGTTGAACACTTGAGGTATCAACAGAATCTGCTGGTACCTGATGATCTATAATGATGACCACCTTTGATGGATCCCATACAGCAGTGGTTTTCATTTGTTCTTTCATAATTTTGTCAGTCAATAATGTTGTCGCATCGTTTGACATACATAAATCAACTGAGACATTTACAATTTCGCCGGGGGTTACCCGATCACGTTTGGCATGTTGGGCAATAATATATTCAGTTGCTGTCATGCCATTGGTATTATTTGACATAGTTTTCTCCGCTAGAAAAAAATCTTGATCTTTATTTATGAAACAGGTGATAATAAATATCAGAAATATAAACCATCCCAATCGGTGTATTATTTTCAATAATGGGCAGTCTTCTGTATTTGTGTTTGACCATGCGATCTAATAGCACAATGATGTGCTCATCGGGTGATGCACCTATGACATGGCTGCTCATAATTTCATTAATGGATTTGTTTTCCAGGCGACTGATAAGATCTTCAATCTGACCTTTCCACATAATTTCATCACCTTCAATGCCATAGTTCAGGAAATCAGGTCGAAGGTGATATAAAATATCAAACATGGAGACAACGCCAACCATTTGTTTAAAATTATTGACAACCAGAAGACTAATGGTTTTATGCCCTGTATTTCTGACTTTTCCATGCAAAATTTTATAAATGGCAAGTTCTACAGGGGCATGTTCACTGATAATATCAAAATTTGTTACCATAATTTCTCTTGCTTTTGTTTTCATGATATGCTTATTTTCTCCTGAAAAAATGAGTAATTGTTCAAATATTTCTGACAAATCTAATCTTGTCAGAAGTTCATAAAAAGCTATGTTCAAGTTTTTTCTCTTGATTTATGCAAAGCTTATTAACACAATGCCACTTGATTATCAATACAATCTGTTTATTTTTTGGTATTATTATACGATTAAGGTAAAGATTGAAAAATGAAACAATTTGCGCCATCCCAAAAAGATATCCAATCAATTGTAGAAGAAATAAATAATCAATGTGCAGAACCCATGTGTATAATGGAAGTCTGCGGCACACATACCATGAGCATTTTTAAGCATGGCATACGAAGTTTACTACCGAAAACACTCAAATTACTGTCAGGTCCGGGATGTCCAGTATGTGTTACCCCGCAATCCAACCTGGATCAGTTTATTCTGGCAACCCAACAAGAAAATGTGATTGTTGCCAGTTTTGGAGATCTGTTTCGTGTGCCAGCAAATCATTCCACACTATTACTTGAACGCAGCCAGGGACATGATGTTCGCGTTGTTTATTCGCCAATTGATGCCTTAATCCTGGCCCAAGAAAATCCAGATCGTACAGTTATTTTTTTGGCAGTTGGTTTTGAAACCACAGCGCCAACTGTAGCTGCAACAATTATTATGGCACAGGAACAAAACATTAAAAATTTCTTTATTTTATCTGCGCACAGACGTGTGGTTCCGGCCCTTGAATCATTAATCCAACATCCTGAAACCAAAATTGATGGTTTTTTACTGCCAGGGCATGTATCTACAATTATTGGAGAGGCTGCCTATCAGCATATTCCTACACAATATGGAATCGGTGGTGTGATTGCCGGATTTGAGGCGTATGATATTCTTTATGCCATTTATCGTCTGATCACTATGCACAAATCAGGGAAACCCACCATAGTAAATGCATATCCTCGGGCTGTTCACAAACTCGGAAATCTCAAAGCAAATTCTTTAATGAGCCAGGTCTTTACCATTACTGATTCCAAATGGCGGGGTATCGGCTTAATTCCCAGAAGTGGTTTGATATTGAATGAACATTTTGTCAATTTTGATGCAGCCAATCATTTTGATCTGGAAATAAAAGAACCTGCTGATCCCAAAGGATGCCAGTGTGGTGATATTCTCATGGGCTTGATATTACCTTCTCAATGTCGCTTATTTGGTAACAGATGTACCCCACAAAATCCTATTGGTCCTTGTATGGTTTCATCTGAGGGAACGTGCGCGGCATATTTTCGTTATGAATTTTACACATGAGATTGATCTTTTACATGTGTAAAGCCTTTCTTTACAAAATATAGACTTTAAGATAAAGATTTTGGACTGCGTTGGCGCTTCGTCAATGTACTATAGTACTATCTCCTTGCGCCGCCTTGCCAAAATCTTTATCTTAAAGTCTATATCAAATCATGATCTCGCTCACAATAATTCCATTTTTTTCAACAAACCTTTTCCTTTATTAAGTTCACAGAGTACATTTATGCCCTTACAACATAAATTGTAGCGATGGCATGTTAAATGCTAAGATTTATAAGTAAATTAAGAAGATACAAATTTATTGATTCCATATACAAAGGAGGTCATTATGAAACAATATTTAAAAAAGAATCATTTACAGAAAAGGTATTGGCCTTTTCGCGCTTTTACATATTTAGTGCTTTTTGTTATTTTGTTAATTGTCTTTGCAGGTATTTCAAGTACCATGTCCACTGACGATAGCACTTTAATTGGTGGGTTTTGCCATGTTGCTTATCATACCGAATTATTAATGCCTTATTAAAAGTTTTTTGTTGACAGGGGGTTTTTATGATGCTAAATAACATGTTCATAATTCAATTCATTGGGGCTGTAGCTCAGTTGGGAGAGCGTATGACTGGCAGTCATAAGGTCAGGGGTTCGATCCCCCTCAGCTCCATATACTAATTAAGTTCATTCGTACCTACCTCATAACCCAACTAATAGTTTTTTTTCATAACGAACATAAAAGCGCAGAATTACACATCATGTACTGATATGTTCCATCAGTAATTCAACCTTTTTTTCAAGTGCGTTTATTTTTTCCCACGCAAGATCAGCACGAATTTTTTCCTGCTTAAGCTGCTGTTCCGCTTTATCAGCACGCATTTTTTCCTGATCTGCACGTTGTTGTTCAGAATCTGCACGTTTCTGTTCTCTTACAGCCTTGCATTTTTCCTCTGTAAACGAAGTAAACCTGTTTCCTTCAGAATCAAACAATTCAAGTTCATCTTGTACAACTTCAAACCTGACCTTGAGATTTGGA
>Ga0272440_1002002_pt1 | contig 16194 bp, 22 predicted proteins | sample SSMMMBAug17_FD_192440 | JGI IMG/M metagenome (GOLD analysis project Ga0272440, IMG submission 192440) | Marine sediment archaeal communities from Little Sippewissett salt marsh, Falmouth, MA, United States - SSM-MMB-Aug17 | ecosystem: Environmental > Aquatic > Marine > Wetlands > Sediment ... | reverse complement strand
AGGTTTCGTTTTCATATTCAATCACATTTTTCTTAGGAATGCTCGAAAAATAAATTCCTCATTTACTTATGTGCGAAGAACGTGTAGGGGCGAACCTTATGTTCGCCCATCGTACATAGGAACGAAAGCGTTATTCGTTCGAGGGCGAACATAAGGTTCGCCCCTACATCGGGCTGGCACATAAGTAAATGGGGAACTTATTTTTCGAGTTTTCCTTAATGAGTGATGATTCAATTTATAATAAATGCCACTCAATTGTATCATGTTCATCATAAACAATGGCAGCAATATGTTTGTTCAAATAATAATGGGACACATGCCATTGACGATCATGATAGTGCAATCGCATTTCCGAATCTCCTGAATCTTTAATCACCTTACATTTAAGTAAGTCAGAAATGCCGGTTCCTTCTGCTTTCAAAACAGCTTCTTTTGCTGTCCAACATCGAAAAAAGGAACGTTTGGAGCGATTGCCATCAATACGTGCCCATTCATCCTCAGATGCAACATAATCATACATTGATAACTGTTGCGGACGTATTTCTTCAATGTCAATCCCAATGATCTTTTGTGCCACAACGCCACATACATATTTTGGCTTGTGGGATACTGACCAGTATACATTATTGTCAGGTTCAGGCATTCCGGATGATGTTTGATTTAACGTTCTGATCGTTAGTTGACTCAGATGGGCTGAAATAAATACAGTTTCTCTTGATAATTTACTGATTGCTTTGACCCGCCGAGGCATTGAAAAATTAGAAAGTTGATAAGGTACTGTTAGTATTACTGGATTCAACAAACTCATTTTAATTCGCTATGCTTTATTTTTAGGGCGATATCATAGATTATTTTTCTTGATACACCTAATAATTTCACCATGTTTTTGACATTCTGCGATAGCGGTAGATCATTATGATCATCCATATAATTTGCTATTTGCTGATGCAGGGTGTCATTGTCAAGGGTATGTTTTTTTTTACATCCACCCACCAAAAGTGTAAATTCTCCTTTGATCGCATTTTTTTTGTGTATATCGTTTTGAATTGTCGAAAGCAATCCACGAAAACATTCTTCATATGGCTTGGTTAATTCACGACCTATCATTGCCGGGCGGTCACCAAATTGCGTAATCAATTCTTCCAGAAGTGAAACAATTCTTTTGGGAGATTCATAAAAAACTAAGGTTTTTTCTTCCACAGACAACTTTTTCAGAATTTTCTGTCTTTTGCCCTGCTTTTTAGGTAGAAATCCTTGAAATACAAATGAATCTGTGGGTAATCCGGAAACACACATTGATGCTAAAACAGCAGAAGCACCAGGGATCGGTATCACCGAATAACCTTCTTTAATCACCATTGAAACAACACTGTATCCGGGATCTGAAATCGTAGGCGTTCCGGCATCAGATACAACAGCAATTGTTTTTCCATTTTTCAAAGAAGTAATTATTGTTTCAGCACACTGATATTCATTGTGATCATGGCAGGCAATCATCGGCGTTTCAATAAGATAATGCTTGAGGATTTTTCGTGTTTCTCGGGTATCCTCTGCAGCGATCAGATCAACCTGGTTCAATACTTTTAAGGCCCGAATCGTGATGTCTTCCATATGACCGATGGGCGTTGCAACAATATATAATGTTTTTGGAATGACACATGAATCACTCAAATTAATATTTAGAGACATCGTTTTCACTTTTTATCAGAGCAGTGCCTGTTTAAATTTTTTCAATTGTTGTTCATAATACTCTGGATTTTTCAACTCCATTGTCAAAACTTTTTCAGCCAATTGAACCGCCTGCTCAAAGTATCCATTAATATAGTAGGCTTCAGCCAGTGTATCTAATATGTAGTAACTGGATTCAAGTTTTGCAGCTTTTTGTGCAAGCATCAATGCTTTCTTGGGATTACGTAAATCGATTTCTTCACAGGTTGCATACAACCAGGCAAGATTGTTTAGTGTTTCAGGATTGTCAGGTTGTAATTCTAATGACCTGGTATATGCATAAATGGCTTTATGGTAATGTTTTTTCAATAAGGCTGCTTCACCCAGCAGCGCATACAATTCTGTGTCATGTGGTTCTTTTTCAATTGCTGCCTCAAGAATTTCTTCTGCATGCAAAATAAATAACTCTCTTTTTGAATACTCTGGCATTTGAAAACTAAGACCAATACAAATGATAACCCCGACAATATATGCTGCCATACTTCGCTTAACTTTCCGATCGTGATAGTGAATCCATTCAGGATTTGCCTCACAACGTTCAAGATATCCAATACGCTGCGCAATACTAAAATGATGCCAATTGGGTTGTGTGGGGGGCCTTCCGCTATAAAAAGTGATCTTGTTAAATGCTGATATCAAGGGGGCAGATGAGCCAATCATTTGAAATGCAAAAATGTCAGCCTCTCTTTCAAAATTACGCATAAAATAGCCAAAAATCAGACGAAAGTAAACCACGAGAAATAAAATCATAAAGCAGGTAAACATAATTGTCGCCATATGAATATGATCTACCCCGAGCATCTTATAACAAAAAAATAACCCGGAATTTACAATATTGACAATGACAAAGGAGAATAACATGACTGAAACAAAGTATTTAATCAAATGGCTTTTTTTGACATGGCCGATCTCATGTGCGATAACACCGCGTAATTCCTCCAGACTCAGGGTTTCAATCAAGGCTCGGGTAACCAGAATATATCGAAATTTTTTTGTCAGGCCCATCACGCCGGCAGTAATCATTTTTCCGCCAAAAATGGGCCAATACAAAATATTTGAATAGCCAATCCCAGCTTCCTTGCAGGTCGCATCAATACAGTCTCGATAGATTCCTTCAGGCAATGGTTCACATCGCCAAATTTTTTTTATCAATTTGGGGGCAAATAATGCAATGAGTATCAATAAGATGACAAATTGAATATTTTCGCCAACAGTACTGTCCAACATTGACTTGAAAGGACCATCAGGTATAAACTGCAATGCGTCACCCACCAGAGAGATAAACAGCCATGGCAATAGCATGGGCAAACTGAATGATAAATTCGAATAAATATACACCATACGACCGGGAGTGTCTGGATGAATTATATGATAAATGTCATATTCCCAATAATACACAATACTGATGTATATAAAAAACAACAGTAAAAAACATAATGCACTTAATGAAGGAAAACTTTGAAACAGTGGAATCCAACTGATAAACTTTTTGAGATTCAATGCATAAATATCAAGGGTATAAAAAAGAAGTCCAAGAATGGTTAAACGATTGGTTTGCTGATCCATTCTTTCGTAATGAAATTCGCATTGCCCACACATTATATCTTTTCCCAAACGCGCGTATGATGCCCGTGCTAAGACGATAAAAAAACACAACAATACATGGAATAAAATAATCGCTGTATTATCTGAAAAAATATAATAATCTGGCTTTTGATATGTTGAATATATCAGAAGACTGACAATGAAATATATGAATTGTGTGAACATATAACTTATGGCTTGTAAAAACGTTCTTTCTCACTGTAAATGCATCCGCAATACTGCTGCCGATACATATTCAACTTTTTGGATATTTCAATACCTTGTTTCCATCCTTTACGAAAATCAGAATAATAAAAGTGAACGCCATATTCATGTTCGAGATTTTGGCCTATTTCGCGAATGAATTCATGATTCTGAAATTTACTATAAAGTAATGTGGTAGTAAAAAAATCGAACTTGCCTTTTCGGGCAATAATGGCCGTGCCTTTTAGACGATCATGATAACAGAACTGACATCTATTTTTTTCACGATATGTTACATTCTGAATCCATTGTTCAAGCGGATAGTTATCTTCATAAATAATCCTGAGATTCATATCCGATGCATACTGAATTAACGTTTGTTTTCGTCGGTTAAATTCTTGATAAGGGTGAATGTTCGGATTATAATAATAACCCATCAAATCAATATCTTGCGTTTTTAAACAATCAACCGGATAGATCGCACATGGTGCACAGCAAATATGAATTAAACCTTTCATGGAGGCAATATTTACCGGAGTGGCACGTTAAGAATTTCATCTTCTATTGCATCCGGATCTTCTGAGTTATACATGGCAATATTTTTTAAGTGAGCAAAACTGTCTGGATCCATACCTTCAAATAAAATACCAAAACCACCTGGAGCATGTCGTGTAACTTTACCATCCATCTCCAAGCTGATTTCATTAACCCCACCGGGTAGAATTACTTTGACATGACACTGTGTACCCAAATCCAATAAATCATCGGACTCGACAAACAAGCCATTCAAACTGAGATCTTTTGAATTGGCCTGAGTGGCAATTTCCGAACCATCAACAGAAATAATGACCTGTGTTGAAAATTCAACGCGTGTCCTTTTTCTTTTTTCCATAAAAAACCTCATAGTCAAAATCAATATACGCTTATGTTGAAACTAAAGGCACTAAAATCAATTGTTTTCCATAAATTTGTTATATTGTTTGTGATGCATTCATAATTGTTTTCGAATACATCCTTTTTTTGATTATTGCAATCATTGTTTAATATTGATTTAGAAAGGCTCAATAATTTTCTGCACTATTACCAAAACCGGTTTGCCAGCCAAGTTAAGTTGTCTACCCTATTGGAAAAGTATATGTTATCGTTTCCCAAAAATAATTTGCACATAAAATAGTATCATAGCGTGAAATTCACGTTCTGGCAATCCATAATTTAAAGATTGCTTATTTTTGTATTTCATAAAGTAATTGACCACATGCTGCAGAAATATCTGATCCTTTACTTTGACGTATCATAACTGTATAATTATTTTTTATCAAGGTTTTTTGAAATTCCTCAATTGTGGATTCAGCCGGACGTTTAAAATCACTCATTGTATGTTCATTATAAGGAATTAAATTTATTTTGGAACGTGTTCCACGTAACAATTGACAGAGTTGGTACGCATTCATAATATCATCATTGATGTTTTTCAGTAAAACGTATTCTATAGTGAGCATTCGACCGGATCGTAAAGGATAATTCCGGCAAGCTTCCATTAACTGTTCAATGGGATATTTTCGGTTCACTGGCATTATCATATTTCGCGTGGCATTGTCAGTGGCATTCAACGAAATTGCAAGCAAAACAGGGATTTCCTGGCTAAACCGAATCATATTAGGCACAATACCACACGTGGAAAGGGTAATTTTTCGTGTGGAAAACTGAAAACCATATTTTGAGTTTATCAAAATGTCAATGGCCGTTTTAACATTATTATAATTGGCCAGGGGTTCGCCCATGCCCATGAAAACAATATTGGAGAGCGGCATGGTTGCTTCCTGTTGAATATCAGCCTTTACCAGTTGCACCTGGGATACAATTTCATCATGTCCAAGATTTCGAATCAATCCATGTCTGGCTGTCAAACAAAACTTGCACCCCTGTGCACATCCCACCTGTGAGGAAATACACAAGGTATAATGATTACGTTCGGGTATAAGAACGCTTTCAACATAATGTCCATCATTGAGACAGAAAGCATACTTTCTTGAACCATCAACAGATTTTTGGACTTTTTTAATTATTGGAGATTGAATACTAAAATTTTCAGCTAATTTCTGACGTAATCCAAGTGCAATATCTGTCATGACATCAAAACTCTGGGCATTATGCTGGTAAAGCCATTTAAAAATCTGAATTGCCCGATAGGGTTTAATATTATTTGAAATGAACCACTGCTCCAGGGCTTGAAGGGTTAAGCGTTTGATATTTGATTGATTCATAAGTACTCTTTCTTAAAAAAAAAATTATAACAATTATCATGGCACAAATATTGAATAATTGAAAGCTTATTTTCAAAATGATTTAATGATTTTGATTATCATATTATATAAATGATTTGACGCAAGAAAAATCACTCAGGAATGTTTGAAATATATTGTTTTTTTAGTTTGACGATAAAACTAATTATTTCGAAGGATTCCATCACTTGTTCTTTGGCATTATGGGTATTAAGTTCAAAAATGGCGCAATTTTTTTTATGAACAGGCCGGGTATTAATTTTTCTTTTAACTTGACATTTCCTTGAGACAATAATATATAAGGAGTTTTTAATTATTATGAGAGTGCCGAATGTTTGAAAATTTAAATGATCGACTCAACAAAATATTCAAGAAGCTCAAAGGGCACGGCAAGTTAACTGAGAAAAATATCGAAGATGGTCTCAAGGAAGTGCGGATGGCATTACTTGAGGCGGATGTTCATTATAAAGTTGTCAAAACATTCATTGCCGGAGTCAAAGATCGGGCTCTTGGTCAGGAAGTCATGTCCAGTCTTACACCAGGACAACAGGTGATAAAGATTGTCAATGAAGAACTGACCACTTTGATGGGACAGGAAAATGAAGATATTCGTTTGACTGGATCGACGCCCATACCAATCATGCTGATTGGATTGCAAGGATCGGGGAAAACGACATCAGCTGGCAAACTGGCGAAAATACTTCGTGGAAAAGGACGTACCCCTTATCTGGTACCTGCGGATGTTTATCGCCCGGCGGCTATAGATCAACTTCAAAAAATTGGTAATGAATTAGATATCAAAGTTTTTCCTTCGCGTCCCAAAATGGATCCGGTTGATATTTGTAATCAGGCACTGAAACGCGCTGCTCAAGAAGACTGCGACACACTTATAGTTGATACTGCTGGACGGCTTCACCTTGATGATATCTTGATGGATGAACTGAAACGTATTAAAAAAGCGATTTCACCATCAGATATTCTACTTGTGGCTGACGCCATGACCGGTCAGGATGCTGTTAATATTGCAAAATCATTTGATAGTGCTCTTGATCTGGGGGGCATCTTATTGACCAAAATGGATGGCGATGCGCGTGGGGGTGCCGCATTATCCATTAAATCCATTACAGGAAAACCGATCAAATTTTTGGGCATCGGGGAAAAACTTGGGGATATCGAAGCCTTTCATCCAGAGCGGATGGCTTCCAGAATTTTGGGAATGGGCGATGTACTCACGCTCATTGAAAAAGCACAGGAAGCAGTTGATGAAACAAAAGCGCGTGAGCTTGAAGAGAAACTTCGTAAAAGTCAGTTTACGCTTGAAGATTTTAGAGACCAGATGGTTCAAATTCGAAAAATGGGTTCTTTATCTGATATTATTGGTATGATTCCGGGCCTGGGAAATCTCAAGCAAATGAAAAACATGCAAGTTGATGATTATGAATTGGTTCGTATTGAAGCGATTATCAATTCAATGACCCGGCAGGAAAGGTTTCAACCCAATATTATAAATGGTAGCCGCAGAAAGCGTATTGCACGTGGAAGCGGAACAACCGTTCAGGATGTAAACCGTCTGTTGAAAAATTATGGCCAGGTGATGAAAATGGTCAAAAAATTCAATAAGGGTGGCATGAAAAGCTTACGCGGATTAATGCCATTTTAAGGAGAACGAATATAATGCCCGTAAAAATTAGATTGGCCCGACATGGGGCTAAAAAACGCCCTTTTTATAGAATTGTTGTGGCTGATAGTCAAAGCCGAAGAGATGGCCGGTTTATCGAGAAAGTTGGTACATATAATCCTCTCACCGATCCTGTAGCTGTTTCATTGAACACAGAAAGAGTTGCATACTGGATGGGACAGGGAGCAATCCCAACAGATACAGTCAAAAGCATTTTAAAGAAACATCATAGCATACAAAATGCAGCATAACTGTTTGAAATCTCGATAATTCCCGCACTACCGATTTCTAAATTCCCAGTCTATGGATGTGCAATATCGCACCCATAGTATTTAAGAAATTATGAAAGAAGAGGAGATGAACTAATGAAGGATCTGATTAAGTACATTGCAGAGGCACTTGTCGACAACCCCGATGAGGTTCATGTATCAGAAGTTGAAGGTAACCAGACTTCTGTTTTGGAACTGAAAGTGTCGAAAGAAGATCTTGGAAAGGTCATTGGCAAACAGGGGCGAACGGCTCGCGCTATGCGAACCCTTTTAAGTGCTGCTTCCGCCAAGGTGAAGAAACGAACTGTTCTTGAAATTATCGAATAATTTCAGGCAATAGGACGATAGTCACCATCTGTCAATTTTTATTCTTTATTAACAATGAAATTATGAAGAGGAGATGAAGTAATGATTGATCTGATCAGGCATATTGCAGAAGCACTTGTCGATCACCCGGATGAAGTTCGTGTATCAGAAGTTGAAGGTAACCAGACTTCTGTTTTGGAACTGAAAGTGTCAAAAGAGGATCTTGGAAAGGTCATTGGCAAACAGGGTCGAACGGCTCGCGCTATGCGAACGCTATTAAGTGCTGCTTCCGCCAAGGTGAAAAAACGAACAGTTCTTGAAATCATTGAATGATTTTGATGAACAATTCCTGGTGGCGGGAAAAGTAATTGGGGTTCATGGCATAAATGGTAGTCTCAGATTCAAATCATTTGTTGATGAGAATCTGCTAAATCCAGTCAACCCTTTGTTTTACCGCGCTGCGGATCGTAATATTCACCGAAAATCCATTATATCCATTAAACAACATAAGCGTAACTATTTGGTTATGCTTGAAGGAATTACAGATCGAACTCAGGCAACTGCCTTCATCGATACACAAATGTATATCGAACGAAAGGCATTGCCTGAACTTGATGGGGACACATTCTACTGGTTTGAAATACAAGGACTTGAAGTGATTGATCTTTTGGGACACCATCGTGGATGGATCCAGTCCATAATTGAAACTGGTAGCAACGATGTATATGTGATCGAAAACAATGGTGATGAATACTTGATTCCGGCAATTGAATCAGCGGTTAAAGAAATTGATCTTCAAAATAAACAAATGGTTGTAGACCATGAACAAATGATTGATTATTAGCAACGATGATTTTATAACTTGTCCATTTATATGGATAAGTTATTCAATCATCGGTGGTTGCCTTCATAAAAACAGTTGAATTTTTTAATACTTACCTTATTTCCAGAAATGTTTGATGCGTTGTTTAATTACAGCATTTTCAAACGTGCACTGGCCCAACGCTTGATATCAAAAAATGTCTACCAAATACGTGATTTTGCCCTAGGAAAACACCACGTCACAGATGATAAGCCTTATGGTGGTGGTAGTGGGATGGTGCTCAAGCCCGAACCTTTGGTTCGTGCCATTAAGCATGCAAAAAATGATCATCCTGACGCATTGACACTTTTGTTGACGCCTCAGGGGCGGACATTTAATCAGAATATGGCATGGGAGTTCAGTCAGGAAAAGTCATTAATTATGATATGTGGGCGTTATGAGGGGGTTGATGAGCGAATTGCCCAAAACTATGTTGATTTAGAAATTTCCATTGGAAATTTTGTACTGACAGGTGGCGAGATAGCTGCCATGATAATTATGGATGCGATTGCACGTTTGATTCCTGGTGTATTGGGTGCTGATGATGCTGCTTTGTGTGATTCCTTTTCTGATGGGCTCCTTGAGCATGCACATTATACAAGACCTGAAAATTTTGATAATCAGAACGTCCCTGATATGCTGCTTTCCGGACATCATCAAAATATCGCCCATTGGCGACGAGAGTCTGCGCTCATTCGAACAATTCTTAAACGTCCTGAATTACTTAATGAAATACAACTATCAACAGATGACTTAGCAATAATAAAAAGGTGGTCAGAAACCATTGAAACAATTATCCAAAAACAATCTCCACATTGCCCTTCTTCATTATCCGGTCCTGGGCAAAACAGGTGAAATAATTGCATCAGCCATTACCAATCTGGATTTGCATGATATTGCCAGAGCTGCCACAACCTATGACGTTCAATCATATCAGGTGATCATTCCCCTTGATGATCAGCGCCGAATTGCTCAAGATATTTGTAACCATTGGACTGAAGGTCATGGCAGTCGCGCAAACCCGGATCGAAAAAAATCCTTTGAGCGGGTCAATATCACATCTGACATAGATACTTCAATAAAACATATTATTCAAACAACAGGTGATACACCGCAATTAATCGCAACCACTGCACAAATAATTGATGGCTGTCTGACTTATGAAAATTGTCGAAAAATGGTATGTTCTGAAACACCCATTTTATTGATATTTGGTACTGCCTGGGGGCTTTCAAAGGATTTTATCAAACAATGTAATTATGTCCTTGCCCCAATTGAATCCCACAGCGCATATAACCATCTTTCAGTTCGATCAGCAGTTTCGATTATTTTGGATCGTTTATTGGGAAAATTTTACAATAAAAAACTTGATTTTTGATCTGGTTTTATATATATAATTTAAGTTTATATAACTGACCGTGCTTTCGTAGCATCGACAGTTGAATCTCAAATTTTAGGGATTTATTTATCATAAACTTGCCCAAACAAATCCCTGTTTAAAGGAAATAATGTCATGAATGCGATCAGAGAAATCGAACAAGAAATGATTCGTATGGATTTACCGGACTTTATTGCCGGTGATACAGTTAAAGTATTTGTACGAATAAAAGAAGGGGAAAAGGAACGTCTCCAGGCGTTTCAAGGCGTTGTTATTGCCAGGCATAATGCCTCTATCAAATCTACATTTACAGTTCGGAAAGTGTCTGGTGGAATTGGAGTTGAAAGAATTTTTCCATTGTATTCTCCAAGTATAGACCGAATTGAAATTGTTACGCGGGGAAAAGTTCGACGTGCAAAGATTTATTATTTGCGAAATCTTCGTGGAAAAGCTGCACGAATTAAAACCCGGCGGGCCTGATTTTTTTATGGGCAAAATGCCCATGTAGGTGTGGTGAAAATCACGTGTGGACATTTGAAAAAAACGCGAAAAAAAAAGGGTATGTCATCATTGCAGGTATTGATGAAGTCGGACGTGGTCCACTTGCAGGACCGGTTGTTTCATCTGCTGTAATTTTGGGTAATGCTTTTACTGTTGATGGTATCACTGATTCGAAACAATTATCCCCGGGTAAAAGGGATGATTTATATAATCAAATTTATCAACATGCTCAAGATATCAGTTTGGGCGTGGTCACCAATGATATTATTGAACAGATCAATATCCTTCAAGCCGCACGACTGTCCATGTTGTATGCAGTGGAAAAGTTAAAAGATCCGCCAGATTTTTTATTGATTGATGGAATTCATAGAATTGACTCCCCAATTCCCCAGGAAACGATTAAAAAAGGGGACCAGCGGAGTATATCTATTGCAGCAGCTTCGATCATTGCCAAAGTCACACGTGATCGAATGATGACTGAGTTTGCAAATCAATATCCTGAATATGGATTTGAACAAAACAAAGGCTATGGAACAAAAAAACATCGAGATGCAATAGCAAAATATGGTATCAGTCCCATTCATCGAAAAACCTTCAAAGGGTGCCTCGAATATGCCTGAAAAAGATAAGCGTCATCAGCTCGGAAAGGACAGCGAACAACTTGCAGTAGATTATCTTAAAAAATTGGGTTACACCATCATTCAAAGAAATTACCGCATACAAGGTGGTGAGATTGATATCATCGCAAAAGAAAAGAATACCATTGTTTTTATTGAAGTGAAGTCTCGATCAAACACGCGATATGGACATGCAATTCAAAGCCTGACACGACAGCAGCAAAAACGACTCTCAAAAACAGCCCTGACTTATTTATATCAGCATAAAATGCATAATCAAAGTGCGCGATTTGATATGATTGCCATACAAAAAAATCAGTACATGAAGACAGATATTCGCTTGATCAGGAATGCATTTGAGGTTTTAATGGCATTTTGAAATGTCAACATTCATTCAAGTGTTTCTTGTTTCAACGATATACAAAATAATTATATTGACGAATCAAAAAATCTGAGTTAGAATATCGGATTTATTTTATTCAATAAGGAGGAAAAACCAATGTACGCTGTGATTCAAACGGGTGGAAAACAATATCGCGTGAGTCCCGGTCAAACAGTGCGCGTGGAAAAGCTGCAAGGAGATGTTGGTGCAGCGGTGGTACTGGATTCTGTATTACTGTATGCCAATAATGATGATATCAAAATTGGCCAGCCAGGGTTGTCTGATGTTAAAGTCAGAGGACATATTGTTGAACAGGGGAAGGCCAAAAAAATCATTGTATTCAAGATGAAAAGAAGGAAACGATATCGAAGAAAGCAAGGTCATCGTCAATTATATACAGCAATCAAAATTGATGACATAGAGACTTCAATTGATAACAAAGAAAATTCAATTGATGACACAGAATCTTCAATTGATAAAACAGAAATTTCATCTAATCAAATTGATAACACAGAAATTTCATCTGATCAAAAGGAGTAAAAAATGGCACATAAAAAAGCGGGCGGAAGTTCCAGAAATGGACGCGATAGTAATGCCCAACGCAGAGGAATTAAACGCTATGGCGGTGAAAATGTAGTGGCGGGTAATATTTTGGTACGTCAATTGGGAACAAAATTCTATCCTGGAATAAATGTAGGAATGGGCAAAGATTATACCTTATTTTCAAAAATTAATGGCACAGTCTCATACGAGCGCATGGGACGCTCCAGAAAACGTGTAAGTGTGTATGCCGCGTGAAATTTATTGATGAAGCTTTTATCAAGGTGCAATCTGGTGATGGAGGAAATGGGTGTGTCAGTTTTCGCCGAGAACGTGGGGTTCCAAAAGGGGGCCCCAATGGCGGTGATGGCGGACGCGGTGGACATGTCATTCTAAAAAGTGTTCCTGAAAAACGCACCTTGTATCAATTTCGATTTCAACATCAATTTAAGGCAGCTAAAGGGAAAAATGGCCAGGGAAGTCAAAAAACAGGCGCCAATGCGGATGATTTAAGTATTGATGTCCCTGTTGGAACAATCGTTGTTGATGCTGAAACCCAGGAATTGATTACTGATTTCAAAACATCCGGGCTATCTTGTATTGTTGCGCAAGGCGGCCGGGGCGGTAAAGGAAATAAACATTTTGCAACATCTACCCATCGGACCCCACGTTTTTCGCAACCAGGAGAAACAGGTCAAAGTCGTACCCTTCATTTGGAATTAAAGCTGCTTGCAGATGTCGGTCTGGTAGGACTTCCCAATGCCGGAAAATCAACGCTAATCAGTGTTATGACTGCTGCACGTCCAAAAGTGGCAGACTATCCATTTACGACATTAACCCCATCCATTGGAATTGTTAATACAGAGGATGTTGAACCATACGCCATTGCAGATATACCTGGTCTTATTTCAGGCGCCCATAAAGGTGTCGGGCTGGGCATACAGTTTTTAAAACATATTGAACGTACACGTGTACTGGTTCACCTGATTGATACAGCCGCTATTGATAAAGACAATCCGCTTCAAAGCTACCAAACCATTATGGATGAACTGTCATCCTACTCCCAAAGTCTGATCCAAAAAAAACAAATCGTGGTTTTAAATAAAATGGATTTACCTGAAGCGCGAATAAATGCAGATCTTTTTCAAGAACATGCAAAAAATTTGGATAGTTATAAAATTTCCGCAGTCACTGGTGCGGGCGTTTCAGAGCTTGCGAAAGCCTTGGGCGCTTTAATATAAATAACGTGTTTACAATGAATGTCTGGCATGTCCGATGGACAGTTTTTTTCAATCATATCCAAAACGTGCCAGCGCCTTTTCATCACTAGCCCAATTTTTTTGAACTTTTACAAACAGTTTTAACATGACTTGAATGCCCACCATAGATTCAATCTCTTGACGCGCTCGCGATCCGATACGTTTGAGCATAGCCCCTTTTTTACCAATGATAATTCCCTTTTGCGAGTCACGTTCTACATGAATAACCCCATGAATATGCAAAATTTTTCCATTTGATGATTCTTTAAACTGTTCAATTGTTACCGCAACAGCGTAAGGAATTTCCTTGCTGGTCAATTGAAATATTTTTTCTCGAATTATTTCCGCGACAATAAAACGTTCGGGTAAATGGGTAATATGATCTTCAGGATAATAGGCGGGTCCATTTGGTAAGACTATTTTCATTTCATTCAGCAACAGGTCAACCTGATCCCCCATTTTGGCTGAAATTGGAACAATGGATTTAAATGGAAATCGATTGGCATAGGTTTGAATCATAGGCAAAAGCGTTTCTTTGGTTAGGCAATCAATTTTGTTGAGCGCAAGAAGAACTGAACATTGATTTTCTTCCAGTTGTTCAAACAAAAGATTTTCTGAGGATTCATCAGGATTGGTGGCATCAATTACGACCAGCAAGATATCTACATCAGAGACAGTTGAAAAAGCAATCTCTACCATCCGCTGATTTAATAACCGGTTAGAGTTGTGAATGCCCGGTGTATCCAAAAAAACCATTTGACAATCAGGTTGATGATAGATACCAGAAACACGATTGCGTGTTGTTTGTGGCTTTTTTGAGATGATTGAGACCTTTTGCCCCAAAATTTGATTTAACAATGTTGATTTTCCAACATTGGGCGCACCGACAATGGCAATAAATCCAGATCGAAACTTTGGTTTATTCGTTTTCAATGTTTATTTCCTTATGGCTCTCAAAAATTTCAATAAAGGCAGACCAGATGTCATCTTTTCCCAGACGTGTTTTTGCTGAAAAGCGAATAATGAAATCTTTAGGCAAGGAAAGGTGTTTCGCAATCTTATGATGTTGATTGATTTGCCTTGTCTTTGACAGCTTATCGGCTTTTGTCAAAACAATTAAATAGGGGATGTGGTATTGATCAAACCATGCAAACAAATCCATTTCTTCCTGTCTTGGATCATGACGAATATCTAATAATATTACAGCGCCCAAAATATCCTGCTTGCTCTTAAAGTAGGTTTCGATCATGGGGCGCCATTTTGCACGTTCCTGTTTTGGAACTTTGGCATAACCATATCCAGGAAGATCCACAAAATAATAAGATTCATTAATTCTGAAAAAATTGATCAAGCGCGTTTTTCCAGGTGTAGAACTGGTTTTTACCAATTTTTTTCGATTGAGGATGCAATTAATCATTGATGATTTTCCCACATTGGAACGTCCACAGAAAGCAATCTGAGGCATTGATTCTGGATATTGAGATGGTTTCACTGCGCTGGTGATAAACGCAGCAGATGTCACTGGAAAAATTTGTTTCATGTTATCTCCGAAATCCCATTTTTTTGTCAATAGATGTCAGGGGCGTATGGACAAGCATAATTATTGTATTTCAACTTCAGCCGGCGCAATAATATTTGGATCTTTCACATTGGACAGTCCAGGCATTTCAAACTTAGAACATCGCCAGCCCCTATGCTGAAGCGTTCCTTGAAATGGAGGCTTTCCAGACACATTACCGGTCATTTTGATCGACGCAGGATCGAATCCAGGTGCGATAGTCACATTTTCTCCTTCATCTTGATCCATAATTGGTTTGGGGCCGATATATTTCTGAATGGCTGTTTTACAATCCGCATGAATTTTTCGCGCAGCAGCACCAATTTGTTCATTATTAAAGTTTTCTAAATCTTCATTAAAAAAATCCAGCAATCGGCCTTCACGCTGAAGCAAAGAAATCAAGTGCAACGACCTGAAACGCTCATTTCGTTTACGTTCTTGTTTACCTGGACCGGTGGGCGCGATCTTTTTTTCTTCTTTATTCATTGTTTGTTTTTTTGAATCATCTTCAGATACGTCGGAACCGGATTTTCGAATGGCACGTATGACATGAAAACGAATGAACAACCATAATAATAAAGAGGAACTCAATAACAAAGCAATTAACACAAAAGGAAAATATTCTTTTAACGTTTCAAGTGTTAAACTAATTTGCGTCATAATTAATAATTCATGGGACGCGGGGTTATTGGTTTCCATTAAAAATGGTGTCAGTTGATTCAGTATCAATCCGATGGTTTGATCAATGTAATAATAAGCGACCCCACCAATGAGACCGATCCAAAATACGATCCAAAAGAATGTGATGAATGATAATTTACGTGAACTGTTCATTTTTTCCTCATTTTAAGTCAATAACAAGAGGGCCGGTATCCTTCTGTTATTCTATAGTCAGACAATACCTGCCAATTTGAATGTATTATTTAGGAATGCTCGAAAAATAAATTCCTCATTTACTTATGTGCCAAGAACGTGTAGGGGCGAACCTTATGTTCGCCCATCGTACATAGGAACGAAAGCGTTATTAGTTCGAGGGCGAACATAAG